>Ga0209698_10005337_pt1 | contig 13930 bp, 13 predicted proteins | sample LitLauG_LLR_2012_FD_187203 | JGI IMG/M metagenome (GOLD analysis project Ga0209698, IMG submission 187203) | Freshwater sediment microbial communities from Pennsylvania, USA - Little Laurel Run_MetaG_LLR_2012 (SPAdes) (version 2) | ecosystem: Environmental > Aquatic > Freshwater > Creek >... | reverse complement strand
CAAGGGGGCTGCGCTCAGCTCGCTGCTCGACGACGTCGTGGGCGACGGGGGCAGGGCGTGGCGCCCGATGCTCGAGGCCGTCGTCGTGGCGTCCGAGGAGGCCCGGTCGGGTCCGAGCGCGCCACCGCGCAGCTAGTCCTCGTGGGCGATCCGCGGCGCCGTGGCCGCGGGCCTGGCCTCGATGTTCAGCATCGAGCGCACGGCGCCCTCGACGATCATCACCCACTCCTCTTCGTCGAAGGGATGCGCGTCGAGGTCGACGATGATCTGGCCCGCCGAGAGCGACCGGATGAACAGGATGAAGCCGCGCGGCGAGACACCCGGTCGCAGGTACCCGCGCTCCTCGAGCGGGGCGCACTGCTCGGTGAGCGCGTCGAGCACCGCGGTGACCTGCTCGCGGAGGCGGGGTATGACCTCCTCGCGCGACAGGGAGCTCCCCAGCATCTCCGCGGCGATGAGTCGCATCGCAGCCAGGCCCTCGGAGTGCATCGCACGCATCGCGCCCATGTAGCCGTCCGCGAACTCCTCGGCGCTCGTGGCGGTCTCGAGCGCCGGCCCCGGGTCGAAGAGCTCGAAGAGCTGCGCCCCCCACACCGTGACGACCTGGCGCTGCAGGACCGCGCGGACGAGGCCCTCGCGGTCCTCGAAGTGGTAGTAGATCGACCCGACCGAGACGTTGGAGCGCTCGGCGACGTCCTCGATTCGCAGCCCGTGCTCGCCGTGCTCGGCGATGAGCGCCTCCGCAGCGGAGATGACCCGATCCGTCGTCTCCCTGGCGCCGGCGCGGCGCGGAGAGGCTCCCTCACCGCGCCTCAGCGCCATGGGGGCCCGCCAAGGGTCCGGGCGCGCGGTGGCTCGAGCGACCAGAGCCGCCCCGAGGCGCGCAAGGGACGGCTCGGAGCACTGGGACCGTCTCCGCGCACTGGTCGACTCCCTCCCTGCCGCTCGGTTTCCCGGGCCAGACGGCCCGTGTCAGCTCGCACGATCACCGGCGGGAGCTCGGTGTCGTGCGCGAATGGTAACGGGGCGCGCTGCCCCGGGCGCGCGGGTGCGCGCGGGCCGCGCCAGGGGTCGCGCGAGGCGGCGCGACGCGAGACGGCACGTCTCTGACCCGCGTCGGCGCCGCAAAGCCCGGCGACTGCGTCACCATCGCCACGACGAAGAGTTACAGATCGTTGTTCCACGAGAGTTGTGACAAAGGACAGTGATGTGTCACACAGGAGGCGCAAGGACCGAAGAAACCTCAAAGGAAAATTCCCGCAACTGTCTTATGGTGCCAAAGATGGAAGTTGATTCCCGCGTCTCCGCGCATGCAGAGGCGCCCTACGGCGACGTCTCGCACTACGGGCACACGTCCCAGCACGACGCGACCGTGCAGAACGTGATCTTCCCCGCACCGCCGCGGCGCGTCTCGCGCCGCGCCGCGCCGCGGGTCGAAGAGGCGATCATGGTCGCCATCGACCTGCTCGAAGAGCAGGGCGAGCAGGGCTTTCGGATCAGCAGCGTCAAGGATCGCACGGGCATCTCGATCGGCTCGCTGTATCACCACTTCGGGAGCCGCGACGGCCTGATCAAGGCAGCCCGCGCGCACCAGCTCGCGGAGGCCTTCCGAAGCGACGGTGAGGCGGTGACCGAGATCGCGCTGCGGGCGCGAACCGTCGGCGAGTTCATCTCCCGGGTGCGCGACACCGCGGTGGCGATGGTCTCGCCCGAGGGCGAGCAGCACCGCCTGCACCGCATCGAGTTCATCGGGAGCGCCGTGTCGCGTCCGGACCTGTTCGCGACGGTCCAGGAGATGCAGACCGCTGCGGTCGATCACCTCGAGGAGTGCACGCGCACCCTCGCGGAGCGCGGATGGCTCCGACCGGGGATCACGCCGCGCGCGCTCGCCACGCTCCTGCTGGCCGTCGGGCTCGGCCGGGCGATCAGCGACATCGACCTGCACCGCCCGAGCGCCGAGGAGTGGGCCGAGGGCATCGCCGTGTCGCTCGGTGCCCTGCTCGCCGAGCCCGGGGACGCCTCAGGCTGACGCCGGCGTACCCGGTGGTGCCTCGCCGCCGCGCGCCTGGCGCTCCACGGCGTCGTACTCTCCGGCGACCCACATCTCCGTGCGCGAACGGCCGTCGTTGTCGTCCAGACGCAGCCCCCACCACGCGTCGATCTCGGGCCGCTGCAGCCCCCGAGCGGACAGGACGTCGTTGACGATCTGCGCGCGGTCGGGCTCTGCTGCGAGCTCGCCGGGAAGCGAGTCCGGCGCGGTCGGCCGGGGCGCCTGCATCCTGCGACGCCGTTTCATCCGGGCACCTCTCCTGGGCTGATGTGCACTGCAACGTCGGCATCCGTCGCCGCGTGTGCACTCACCGTAGGCGCGGCGGGAGTCCACTTGCACCTCGGGACCTGTAAGGATCTTCGGTGAGCACCCCCAAATCACCCCTTGATCGCCTGATGATCACGATCGCGGGGAGCCGAGGCAGTTAACGGAAATACATTCGGTCCAGAACCGTGCATTGGTGGCGCTCGACGCGCGGCGGGTGCGGGCCGAGAGGTATCGGGGATGCTCGCATCGTGGGCCGTGCGACGCGCGTGCCCAGAGGCGCTTGCCCGAGCGCACGAACCGGTGCCTCAGTGCGCGTCGGAGCTGGCGTCCTCGTTGCGTCGCGGGCCGAGCGGTCGCTCCACCAGCGTCACGCGCGACGTGGCGTCGAGCCCGAAGACCTCACCCAGCACCGTGGCGGCCATCGCGGACGCCGTCATGACCGGCGCGCCCGGCCCTGAGAACCACCACCAGTTGGGGTGCCCATGGGGCACAACTTCCATGTCCGGGGGCGTGAAGCCCGCGACCAGCAGCGCGAGCGCGTCGTCGAGGTCAAGGGACTCGTCGTCGTCGAGGAAGTGGTTCGAGACGCACTCGACGACGAGCTCATGTGACTCGGTCGCGAGGAACTGCACGTAGCGGTGCCCCCCCGCCTCGACGATCAGCGCGGTGCGGCGTTCCGCGCCCACGTGGGCCAAGAGCAGCTCGGGGAGGTTCCCCAGCAGCGAGCCAAGCGCGAGGTCGTCGTAACGCTGCTCTCCCTGCGTGCCCTGCTGCCGTGTCACTTCCCGATGCTCGCACGCGGGTCTGACACCGAGGAGCGCCCGCGCGAACGGGGTCGCGGTCAATTCGCGACATCTGCGTGCTGCACGCAGGAGCCCGGCGGCGCGGTGCGACTCCTCGCGCCTAGGCCTCTGGAAGCGGCGCCGGTGCGTGGGGGCCGCCGAGCTCCCAGCGGATCCTCGGGATGGCCGCGGTCGCGAGCACGCACGTCGCAGCGAGGACCACGAACAGCACGGTGTACGAGCCGGTCGCAGCCAGCAGCAGCCCGCACGCCGTGGGGCCGATCGCCGCGACGAGGTACTGCACCGTGAAGGCCATGCCGGTCAGCCTCGCGGTCCCCGCCCCGTCGCGGCTCATCAGGCCGATGACCGCGAGGCCCATGGTGAACCAGCCCGCGTTGGCGATGCCGAACGCGACCACCCACAGCGTGGGCGCCGTCCGCGGCGCGACGGCGAGCCCGAGAAGCGACGCCGCGGCGGCGAGCGCCATCGTGGTGAGCAGCGCGCGCGGGTGACGGGTGCGCTGGAGCAGCGGCGGCAGGGTCAGTGCCGAGATGATGCCGACGGCGGTGAACACCGCGAACAAGACGCCGCTCGCGGAGGCCGAGAGGCCCCGTGCCGTGAGCGACGGGGCGAGCCATGCGACAGAGCTGTAGAACACGAGCGAGTTGGCCGCGAGGAATGCCGTGATGGCCCAGGAGGGCCGATCCCTCCATGGCAGGTCGCGCAGCGACGAGGCAGGGAGCACCGGTGGCGCCACGCGGTGGGGTCGCTCGACGAGGGTCCACAGCGCCCAGGCGAGTGCGGCAGGGATCGCCCAGACCGCGAGCGCGAGCTGCTAGGAGCCCAGCCACTCGGTGAGCGGCACGGTCAGCGCCGCGGCGAGCGCGGCGCCGACGGACATAGAGGCGGTCCACACTCCCGTGACCAGACCGAGCCGGTCGGGACGCTGGTCGCGCACGATCCCGGGCACCAGGCCCCCTGCCATCGCGATGCCGACGCCGCAGATCAGCGCCGAGGCGAACAGCACGGCCGGTGTCGCCCCGCCCGCGCGAAGCGCCATGCCGAGCGCCAGCAGGCCGGTCGCGAGCCAGACGGCCCGCGACGCACCGAAGCGTGCGCCAGCCCCGGGCACGACGACCGCGAGCGCGCCCATGCACAGCACCGGGAGGGTCGTGAGCACCCCGATGCCGACCACTCCGAGGCCCGTCGAGGCGCGCACGTCGCCGACGATCGTCGGGATCCCGGTGAGGGGTGTCCGCAGGTTGAACGCCACCACGGCGAGCGCGACGACCACGGCGGTACCAGAGTCGCCGCGCCGTCGCATCGTGCGATCTTTCACCATGCGGGGCAGCGGATCCGGCTCCTGCGCCCCAAAGAGCACCGGGTGGCGACGCGCCGCGCCGCGTGACGCGCCACGGCACCACGTGCGCAGCCGCACGGTGCTCGTGCGTGGCGCTTCCTCCCCGCGGCGACGATCCGCGCCGCGCAGACGCACGCGTTAATCGAGCGGCTCCCGCGCGCCACGGGCCGACGGGACCCCGAGGAGCACCCCGCGCGCGGGGCCCTCGCGCCCTGCGGCCTCGCCGTGTCGGACCCGACGTCGCGTCACCATTGCGTGCGCCGGTCACGTGCGACTCGGCGCGAGCGTGCACCGCACGGTCGATCCCCCCTCGAGGATGCACCGGCCCCGTGGTCCCGGTCACCGACAGCGCGGCGCCTTCGCGCCACGTACCGAGGCACGGCGACGACCGTGGATCCCGCGTTGCGGGGCTGTGGCGATGCTGGACGAACGAGGGCGTGTCCCCGTCGACCGCCTCGCCGCCGACGTCGCCGTGCGGTGGCGCGACGCGAGCCCTCAGAAGCCCGAGAACGAGTACGCCTGGATCGTGCCGGCGGGGATCATCGATCCCGGGAGCATGCCGATCCCCTTGGCGCCGAGATCACGGAAGAGCAGCGTCGGCTGCCCGTAGCGTCCGACGTAGATGAACCCGTGCAGGTCGATGGCGGCGGTGATCGACGCGTTGGGACCCGAGCAGGGGACCGTGTGGTACACGGCGCCCAGACCAGGCGCCGTCTTGCCGTACACGTTGAACCTGCACGCCCCCGTCGACGACGTCGTGCCGGCCGCGAGCACGAACGACTGGCTCTCGACGTTGGCGGCTCCCGTCGGTCCACCGCTCGTGCTGTTGCTCGACGACAGCGCGGCAGCCGTGGGGGACCCGAACGGGGCCGACAGCCACCCGGACTTGCCGCCCGGGAGGTTGCTCGCGTCGATCTGGACGTAGTGCGCGCTCGTGACGATGGGCTCCCCGTAGAGCTGGATCGGGTTGACGGTTCCTGACGTCACGTACGAGTAGGTCCGTCCCGTCACCGCGACGAGCGCGGAGGTCCCGGCAACCACCTTGATCCTCTCGAAGAACATCTCGTAGGACCACCCGCCGACGAGCGGGCGGAGCTGGACCGTGAACGCCAACTGCCCCGCGGCGTTCATCTCGGGTCCGCCCTCCATCTGGGTGGCGGAGTTGCTCTGGACCACTCCGACCTTCTCCGGACCGAGGATCCCGGTGACGGGATTGACGGCGAAGGTGCCGATGGCTGCCCCGCAGTAGGTGGGGTCGGACGAAGACTTGGCGCACGCCCCGGTGACCAGCAGCGGGGTCGCCTTGGTGCCCGCCGAGAGGGGATCGTAGGCGGCGAGCTTGGCGGCGTTCGGACCGAGGTTGGCCGTCGCGGGCTTCGCGAACGGCGTGAGCTGGCCAAGTGCGCCAATGTGGAAGGAGAAGATGTAGTCCGCTCCGCCCAGCCCGGCCAGCACGTAGAGCGCCTTGCCGGACTTGAGGTGGACGACCGCGCTGCTCTCTGGAAGAAGGCCCTCGGTGCTCGCGTGGCCGAGTGTCGTGAGCGACCCGTTGGCGTGCTGGGTGAACGCCGTGATCCCCCACGCGCCGTTGCTGACGCCCCCCTGATACAGGGTGCCGATGCGGGGGGACGCCGCGGGGACCTGCGCCCCAGAGGGGGACGGCTGGAGTCCGATCCCTGCGGCCAACGCGGCGCCGAGCGCCAGAACCCTCGTCAGACGTCGGGGAGGCAACCTCATCTGTCCACCCTTCCGGGATGCTCGGGCGGGCTCGGCGTCGAGTCGAGCGAGCTGCGGGCCGTCAGCATATTGCGGCGCGACGGGACCCCCGGGAGCCACGGCGCCGACGCCTGAGGGCGCGCGGCACGCCCTCGGATGTCACCGTCGGGGGTCAGCGAATGCGCTGGTGCGAGGTTCGCGCTTCGGCTCCGGGCGGTCGTGCACGCCGAAGGCAGCGGGGCGAGGGTGAACCCGGACATCGGTGGTCAGCAGCCACGACCTGTCTGGACGGTGATCGATCGCTGCGAGAGAGGGTCCCCGTGGACCTCCGGAGTCCACGAAGTGCAGCGGTTCAGCCGAGCCGCCGCACGACGACGCCCACCCCCGGCGACGCGACGCCGACCGCGACGCAGGCCGTCGGTGTCGGGCACGACAGCGTGGTGAGCGCCTCAATGCCCCCGGGGAGCGCCTGCCTCGACCAGCTCCTGCCGGCGTTCGCCGATCCAAACGACAGTGCGCCGAATCCAGTGGTTCCGGTCGCCACGAGCTCGCACTTGTTCGATGCGGGACAAGCGATGTCGTCCACGACGCCTGCCCTCGCAGGCGGATGCAGCGCCGTCCACTTCGCACCCGCATCGTTGGTCGCGATCACCGCGCCAGGGAGGCCCTTGCTCGCGCCGCCTGCGACGCAGACCGTCGCCGTCGGACACGCGATCGAGGTGAGATAGAAGATCCCATTCGCCAGCGACGACGCAGCAAGGCTGCGGCGAGTCCAACTCGTCCCGTTGAGGGTGCCGAGAATCACCGGTGCGCTCCCGGCCTCGCCCACGGCCTCGCAGCGCAGCGTGGACGTGCATGCCACGTCGTTGAGCCCCGTCGTCACGCTCGGGAGCCGCAGCGAGGCCCACGTCGCGCCTCCGTTGACACTTCGCAGGAGGATCGGCCCGGTCGCCCTTGACTTCACGCCGACCGCGACGCAGACGTTGGTCGACGGACAGGCGACTCCCGCAAGCGAGAAGGCGGATTTCACCGGCATGAACCTCCAGGTCCGGCCCCCGTTCGTCGTCCGTGCGCTCGACGCGTCGCCGATGGTCCCGCCAAGGGTGTTGAGCACGGCGCCGACCGCCACGCAGTCGAGCTTCGTCGCACACGCGACGTCCCGGAAGACCCCTCCGATGATCGGGTTGGACTCGGCCTGCACCCCCCACGATGCGCCCAGGTTCGATGATCCGAGGAGGAGCTCGGGTCCCGAGGTGACCGCCTCGCAGCTGGACCCTGCGCACGCCACCGTCCCCACGGCGTCGGCTCCCGAGGAAAGGCGGACTGCGGACCACGTCCCCCCGGCGTTGCCCGATCGCATGAGGAAGCCGAAGTTGTAGTAGTCCGCGAAGACGGGCTGCGCGCTTCCGGTGAGCACGCACGTGGCGGGTCCCGCGCAGCTGATCGACGACGGGACCGACTCGGAACCCGGGGCGCGAACGTGGCCGTCACTGGGGGACGGCACCGAGGGAACCGTCCACGACGATCCGCTGTCCGGCGTGGCGGCCATGATCAATGTTCCGAGCGACGAGGTGCCCACCAGGTCGCACGACGTCGCAGACAGGCAGCTGAGCGAATGCACGAGCGACACGGAGGCCGGCAACGTGCGCGCGTGCCAGGTGGCGCCACCGTCGGTTGACTCCGAGACTCCGGTGCCGCCGGCCAGGTAGCAGGCGCTCGTCGCCGGGCACTCGACGTCAGATTCGCCGGTGACCGTCGAGGGTGTCGATCTCGGCGTCCAGCTCGTTCCGCCGGTAGTGGTCGTGAAGAGGCCGTTCGCACCCGTGGCGGTCGCGACCGCCGAGCAATCGCTCGCGCTCGAGCACGCGATCGAGGACAGCGACGCCGACGTCACGACCTGAGGGGTCCACGAGCTCGCGGCGTCGGTCGACTTGAGGATCTCGCTCCCCGAGGAGGTGCTCGCGAGGGCGTAGCAACTCGAGGCCAGAGGGCACGCCACGTCGAGGAAACCCGTCACCCCCAGGGTCGCCGAGGGAACTCGAACGGCCCAGTGCGCGCCGCCGTCGGTCGAAGCGACCACCTCAGGCGTGGAGCTGAAGTCATTGGCGCTCCCGAGAACGAGGCACGTCGCGCCAGCGCACGAGAGCTCATGGTGAACCGTGATCAGTGAGGACGGGACATTGAAGCTGAGGTCCAGGAACGGCGCCGGGATCGCCGTCGCCGTCCATGTGACCCCCCCGTTCGTCGACCTGGCGAAGAGGACCTTGGGAAGGCTCCCGTTGTCGCCGCCGAACTCGCCGACCGCCGCACATCTCGAAGCGGAGGCGCAGGTCGCCTGATCGAATGACACCGCCGCGATCGGGAACTGCGTGACTCTCTGCCAACTGGGTGGCGCCGGAGTCCGAGCCGCCGCCCAACTTGGCCCCGACATCGCACCTGCGGCGAGGACCGCGGAGGTCGCGGCGATGGCCACGACCATGGCCCGGCGGCCCCGGCTGCTCCGGGGGTTCACCGACGCACCGCGATGGTTCAAGCTCATGGGCCGCCCCCCTGCCTCCGCGCTTGGTGCTCGTTCTAGCATCGTGTGCGGGGCGCGTCTCGGGGCGCATGAAATGCCAAATCGAAGTCGTTCGTGGTTGTCACGTCGGGTCCCTCGCACCGCAACTTCGGAGCCTCCTGCGCCAGGCGATCGCCTCCCGCAGGTGCGCGGCGCCCTGCACGGCCAACAGCTCGAGGCCCCCTTGGCTGACGCCGTCAGCACGACCGTGGCGGTTGCTGCTGGCGAACTTGACGAGGCGGGACGCTCCCGCGGGCTCGCCGAACGGATCCGAGTCTCCTGACAGCTCCTCGTCAGGCGCGCACGCAGTCGGTTGGGGAGTGCCGCGACCACGCTCGGCACGGACCGAGACACCGGCGGCCACACCGCTGTCCCTTCTACGATGCGCGGATGCGACAACGGCACGTCACGGTGCTCGGTGCAGGTATCGCTGGTCTCGCGGCTGCGCTGCACCTCGCTCGTGACGGGCATGCGGTCGTCGTCGTCGAGCGGGATGCACAAGCCTCCGGCACTCCCGAGGATGCATTTGACTGGCCCCGAAAGGGTGTTGCGCACTTTCAGCTTCCCCACGCGTTCATGCCAAGGGGACGCAAGGAACTTCGCGAAGGTCTGCCCGACGTCTACGACGCGCTGATCGCCGCGGGCGCCCGCGATGTGGACTTGCGCCGCAAACTTCCCGGCGAGCTGCAAGACGGTGACGAGGACCTGCAGTACCTGGCGGTACGCCGTCCCGTCATCGAATGGGCGCTGCGCGACGCGGTCGCACGTGAGCCCCGGATCGAGGTCTTTTGGGACGCTGAGGTCAGCGGGCTCGCAGTGGACGGTCATCGCGTCACTGGGATCGTCGCCCACGGCAGCTCGATCCACTCCGATCTTGTCGTCGACGCGCTCGGCCGACGCACCAAGACACCAGAGTGGCTCGCAGCGGCCGGCGTCGTCGAGGAGCCGACGGAGACCAGCGACTGCGGTGTCGTCTACTACAACCGTTACTACCGCCTGCGCGACGAGTTCGAGCTGCCAGACGGGCCGTGGTTGCTCGGACCTCGCGGCGACCTTGGCTACCTCGGCTTTTCGACGTTCCCCGGCGACAACCGAACATTCGCTGGGCTGCTGGCCGTCCCGCCCGGGCAACCCTCCTCCAGGGCGCTCAAGCAGCCTGCCGCCTTCGAAGCGGCGATCTCGTCGATCCCGGCCATGCGCGCGTGGGTAGACCCCGACGGCGTCGATCCGATCACCGAAGTGCTCACGATGGCGGGCTTGCGCAACACCTACCGCTCATCCGAATCAGCGGACGTCATGGGACTCGTCGCGATTGGCGATGCGGTTTGCCACAGCGACCCGGTTCTCGCGCTCGGACTTTCCTTCGCGTTGATTCATGCGCGACAGCTCGCGGAGGCACTCCGTGAGCACGCCGATCTCGGCGATGCCGCGGCTCAGTTGCGCGCACGGACAGCCCCGCTGATGCGTGAGCGATTCGACTATGCGAGCGCTCTCGACGAGCAGCGCCTCCGAATGTGGACTGGCGGTGGCGTCGATCTCTCGGGACCCGAGGGCGACTTTGAACTGTTCACGCTGGTCGCGGGTGGCGTCGCCGCCCTCAAGGATCCCGACGTCTTCCGCCGCGTCGTGAGGCGCATTGGCCTGCTCGAGACACTCTCAGTGCTCGACGACGACCCAGAGTTGCTTGGGCGCGTCGGATCGATCTTCCGGGCCGAATCTGCCGTGACGAGACCGCCGGCGGGGCCGACTAGTGACGAGATGACGGAGATCACCGAGCTCGCACTCGCCGTCGCGGGGCACAGCGCGTAACCCGTCGACAAGAGCCTTGGACTGACAGCCACCAACCGGCTGCGTTCTGGGGCAGCGATCTGCGGCTCTGGTCGTGCTTGAGGCGTGCGGGCTCCGAATCCTGCGCATCCGCGAAGCGTCTATCCAACGTTGCCCTCGCGCCGCCAATCGCGGGGTCCTGGTGCTGCTTGGGCTCTAGGGTCCTGCGCCCCGGGTCGAAGCTTCGGACAAAGGAGCAGTTGCGGGTTCGCGGAGTTTCCTATGTCCTGAGACATCAACGGGAGCGGGCGACGGTGTCGTATCTCAGGAGATTGGAATGGCCTGTCTCGGGACATGCGAATAGCTCGCGGGGACAGGTTCATGGGTGTCCAAGGCCCGTCTCGTCATCACCGCCGTCGTCCTCGAGGGACGAAGCCACTCTGAGGTTGCCCGCGCCTACGGGGTCTCCCAGGGCTGGATCAGCCGTCTCGTCGCCCGCTACCGCCAAGAGGGCGAGGCCGCCTTCGAGCCCAGGTCGCGAAGACCACGCAGCTCGCCGGCAGCGACGCCCACTCACCTAGGGATTACCGATGGCATGGGCCGGGCATCCGTTCTTGTTGAAGTATCGCTTGGCGTCGGTGACCCACGGACCTGTGAACACGGCATTGCGAAGTTCTTGGTCCGCCAGTTCTACGCCAGCGATGTTGATGGTCTTGAACCACTCCAGCTTCTCGCTGTCGGTTCCCGAGCACAGCTAGATCATCAGCCTGTAGTCGAGGATCTGCTCCCTCTCGTCCCCGTGCAGGTTGTGGAAATATCGACCTCTTCACGGCAGAGGAGATCTCAACGGCCAGCAAGCTGCTGCGGGATCATCGATTCGGCGTCGTGGGGTATCTGGAGCAGGCCAGCCGTGGCCGGCCGGCGTGGGCGCTGGAAGACCGCTGTTGACTGGGGGCTTGCGGATATTCGCAACCCGTGACGTATTGACAGGAGTTGCGGATATTCACAACTAGCGACTGAATGTGCTATTTTGCGGATATGAGCAAGTCCGACACTCCCACCTCAGAGGGCCCGTTCCGCGTGTACACCGCAGCGTCCGTCGGCCCAGCCATCCGCCACTACCGAGCCCAGGCCGGTCTCACGCAGTCGGAACTGGCCGACAGCGTCGGCCTCAGCGTCACCTACCTGTCTCGCCTTGAGAACGGCCAGGAAACCGAACAGCTCCGACGGATCGTCGCCATTCTCAAGCGCCTCGGCGTCCGCATGACCCTCCAGAAGGCTGACTGGTAGTGGCTGACGTTCTGGAGCTCTGGCTCTATGGCATTCGAGTCGCAACCGTCGAGCGCCGCCGGCAACGCCTGCGTCTCACGTACACGCCCGAAGCAAGAGAAGCGTTCGCACCCGGCACACCGCTGCTGTCGCTCTCGCTACCGGTTTCAGCAGAGACCTTTGGCAGCGGCCCGGCTCGCCCATTCCTGGCTGGCTTGCTCCCCGAAGAAGATCCACTGGGAGCGATTGCCGCAGAACTTGGGCTTCGTGTCGACGACGCTTTCGGGATGCTCGCGGTCTTGGGGAGGGAGTGCGCAGGGGCAATCCTCATCCAGCCGGGGGGCGATTCACCCCCCAGCCCTGAGACAACCAGAACGGCAGAGCCCGTCGATGAAAGCCAGCTTGCCGAGCTCATCTCCAACCTCCGCTCAGCGCCTCTTGGCACGAGCACGCGCGTTCGCCTGTCACTCGGCGGTGCGCAGCAGAAGCTGCTGCTAACCCGCATGCCAGACGGACGTTGGGGCCGACCAGTCGACGGCACGCCCTCGACGCACATTCTCAAGCCAGAGAATCGTCGAGTCCCTCGCTCGGTCGCGAATGAGGCGTTTTGCATGCGACTCGCCAAGCACCTGGACGTTCCAGTCGCTGATATCGAGACAATCGAAGTTGATGAGCGGCCGGTGCTTGTCGTTGCAAGGTACGACCGCATCGTCGACGCTGACGGGAACGTCCAGCGGGTGCACCAAGAAGACTTCTGCCAGGCGCTTGGCTATCCACCGAAGCGCAAGTATGAGGAAGATGGCGGGCCAGGGCTTCGCAAGCTTGCCGACACACTCAGCGGCGTCGATCCCGAGTCACTGCCGACGCTTCTCGCGTATCTGGTGGTGCACGTGCTTGTCGCGAACGGCGACGCGCACGCGAAGAACTACTCACTCCTGCACACGCGAGACGGCGTCTTGTCCCTGGCCCCGCTGTACGACGTCATGTCGACCCTTCGGTACCAGGTTGAGTATCTCGCGATGTACGTGGACGCCGTTCAGCGCCTAGAGCGTGTGACGGGCGCAAGCGTCATCAACGAAGCAACGAACTGGGGGATGTCAAGAGACACCGCAACTCGAATCGTCGTTGACATGGTCGGACGTGCACCTCGAGCGATCGAACTGGCGTCACGCGAGACCAAGGATCTCACGGACGAAGTTCTTGACACTGTGCAATCGCAGCTCCGTGCGCTCGAGGAGGTGTTCTGAAGCGCTCTGGTGAGCCCTCACGAGCTACTCCGACTTCGAGCTCTGGACATGGCCTCGTTGGCATCGTCCTTGGTGAGGTGTGTGTAGCAGCGCGAAATCACCTCACGAGATACCCCCGCGATCAGGGAGAGCTGGATGGGGCTCTTCCCGTTCCTGAGCATCTCGGCCACCTCTTCGCTGAACGTTGCACGCTCGTCTTCTTCTTGCTTTCGTACAAAGGACCGAGATCAGGGAGTGCCTCGGCTATCCGTGACTGCGAGAACCACTTGATTCAGGCCGCGTCCCGGAAGAATCACGGTCTCCTCAACAGCAACAACCGGGATGGCTCCTCGATCATGGGAGTTGACATTCGAAGCGGCCGCACGGCACATGTGCGGGACTTTCGAACGATGGTGGGGCTCTAGCCAGACATCCCGGGCGGGCTGGGCAATCCGACGGTTCGACATGGACCTGGAAGGCACCCCTTCGGGATCCCCGATCTCCGCAATGTGAGGTGGCGTCGTCAATGGCCCACGGTTGCGAGCGTTCCCGATGAGAGACGGGGCCGTACGCTTGGTCCGCTGACGGACGCCACGTCGCGCGGCGGCGCCCCGGCACCGGGGGGACCAGATGGCGCGTGGTCCCACGCAATCACTGGGCGCAGCGTCACCTCGCAGTGTCACGCTGGTGACACAGCGACGTGGAGTAGCGCGGAAATGGTGGCAAACCGCCGCGAATCGGCTGAGCGCGCGACGACGCCGGCTGCGAGCGGATCCCCCTTGATTGCAAGGGAATCCGGTTGGAGCGGGCGACGGGAATCGAACCCGCGTTCTCAGCTTGGGAACTCATTAAAGGGAAGTGATCCCGACCCTCCAGAATCCGACGATCGGGCGGAATCCCTGTAAACACAAGCGAAGGTGTCGACCTCACGAGACC
>Ga0209698_10005336_pt1 | contig 13930 bp, 11 predicted proteins | sample LitLauG_LLR_2012_FD_187203 | JGI IMG/M metagenome (GOLD analysis project Ga0209698, IMG submission 187203) | Freshwater sediment microbial communities from Pennsylvania, USA - Little Laurel Run_MetaG_LLR_2012 (SPAdes) (version 2) | ecosystem: Environmental > Aquatic > Freshwater > Creek >... | reverse complement strand
GCTACTGCGACGGCGCTGGCGCATCACCGACGCGCTCGGCCATGTCGAGACCGTCGAGGGTCCGGGGGTCGTGGGCGAGCAACCGACCCTCGCGCCGGGTGAGCGTTTTGCCTATGTCTCCGGCTGCCCGCTCGCTACGCCCAGCGGCCTCATGGAAGGCGCCTATCAGATGATCGACGAGAGCGGCGAAGCTTTCGAGGTGGAAATCCCCGCCTTCTCGCTCGACAGCCCGCACATGCGGCGGATTCTCAACTGACCTACTTCTTCTCCGGCGCCTTCAGGAACGACCCCAGCACCGCCGCCGGCCCTTCAAGCCCCGCGCCGCCCCCGCCGACATAGACCTGCGGCAGCTTGAGATTGGCGACGAGTTCGGGATGCTGCGCCAGCAGTTCGAAGCCCAGCTTGAGCACCTGAAGCTGCAACACGCTGTCCTTGCCCAGCACATTGGCCTGCGCCGTCTGTCCCGCCGCCTGCTCCTCCAGAAACAACCGTTCGGCGTGACCTTCCGCCTGCCGCCGCTGCTGCGCCAGTTCGGCGGTCTTGACGGCGATCTGCGCGTTGACGAGGTCGGGCTGGCGGTCGGCGGTGGCGCGCGCCTGCTCGGTCTGCTGGCGCTGTTCCTGCGCCGCCTGCTCCTGAATGTAGGCGGCGCGCAACTGGCCCGCGAGTTGCTCGCGCTGGCGGGCCAGCAGCAATTCGGGCGGGATCGCGCTCTCGCCGAGCCGGATTTCTTTGATGTCGACGCCGGCGCGTTTGCCGTCCGCCTGCGCCTTTTCGAGAATCGCCTGCTCCAGCGCCGCGCGGTTCTCGATGGTGTCGAGCACGCGGGTCGGGCGCGTGAGGCTTTTCATCGTCCCGTCGGGCTGGCGCTCGGCGACCTTAATCTCGCCGCCGAACACGTTGCGCACGATGGAGCGGATCGAGGGCACGACGATGCGCCGGTCCACCGCGTCCTGCCCGCCGACGGCGGCGACGACGATGGGCGCGTTCTCCGGCGTGATCTGCACCACGGCGCGCACTTCTTGCGGAATTTCCCAGCCCTCGACCTTGGTGTTGACCGCGTCGCTCGCCGAATCGGCAGGCACGGCGAAGGTGTCGGAACGCTCGGACTGCTGGAAGTCGCCTTTGGAATCGACCTTCAGGTCGATATAGCGCCGCTTGAAGCCGCCCTTGAACTCCAGCGTGGTGACGCGAGTCGAGACCAGCGTCACGTCATAGGCGTCGCGGTTGAGGTAATAATCGTTGGGCGGCAGCGAGATTTCCCAGACGCCCTTGCAGTTCTGCGGCACGACTTCGGCGGTCAGGCCGCCGTCGTCGGTGCGTGCGGTGCGCGCGCGGCAATCGGCGCCCTTGACGCGCACCGACGAGCGCACGACGCCGACCGAGCCTGCGGGGACGCGGGTGATCGAGGTGTCGAGCGGCGACGCCTCGACCGTCTTGCCCCGGAGATCGAAAACCTCGTCATTGTCCGTGGTGACGTCGCGGCCGTTCTTGGTGAAGCCGATGCGCACCTGAAACATCGCCAGATTCAGCGGATAGACGCCGGGCCGCAGGATCGAGAGTTGCAAGCCCTTCTGGCCGCCGTGGGTGAGGAAATATTCGGCGTCGAGAAATTTCTCCTGCGCCTCGTCGGGCCAGGAATCGGCCATCACCTGACCGGAGTCCAGCGCCTCGCCGTCGTTGGCGACGATGCGTCCATAAAAACCCTGCGGGACGACGACGACCGGCAGCAGATCGACGCGGTTCAACACATTGAAAAAGATGGAGATACGGAACGTGCCGGGCGGGATGATCTCGGCCTGATAACCAGTCTCGCCGTGCGAGGCGATGAGATGGCCGGGCGAGAGATTGGTGAGCCCATAGATCTTGCGCACGACGCCGACCTTGTCGGCGGGGATCACAATGAGGCTGGTGTCCAGCACCGCGTAGAGCGCGACAAGACCAAAGACCAGCCGCATCGCCGCCGCCGCCGCCATTCGCCGCCAGCCCACGACGATTTCGGGGATGAAGCGTGGTCCTAGGGCGAACGCCAGCAGAGCGAGGACGGCGACGACAAGCAGCATCATGACGGGACCCCGATTTCGCTACATCATACACCTCAATTCAGGGTGACGTAGCGGCGCAGGCGGGACGTCGTTAAGGCGCGGTCAATTCGCGGCGCCTCCGCAATTTCTGCACAATCTCTGTGAATAGGGCAGCGGGGCGGTTGGCGGCTCGTTAACGACCGCCGGCAAATTGTAAGGAACGCATGCCCGCGATGCGCTATCCTCGACGCAGGGTTAGGGACCACACAACATGGGTCGCAAATATTTCGGCACCGACGGCATCCGCGGTCGCGCCAACAGCAAGCTGACGGCCGAACTGGCGCTGAAGGTCGGCCAGGCGGCGGGCCTCGTGTTCCAGCGCGGCGAGCATCGCCATCGCGTCGTCATCGGCAAGGACACGCGGCTGTCGAGCTACATGATCGAATATTCCATGGTCGGCGGCTTCACCTCCGTCGGCATGGACGTGCTGCTGCTCGGCCCCGTCCCGACTCCGGCGGTCGCCATGCTGACGCGCTCGATGCGCTGCGACCTCGGCGTGATGATCTCGGCCAGCCACAATCTCTACGAGGACAACGGCATCAAGCTGTTCGGCCCCGACGGGTTCAAGCTCTCCGACGAAATCGAGCGCAAGATCGAGGCGCTGATGGACAGCGATCTGGAAGCCCAATACGCCCGCTCGCCGGACCTCGGCCGCGCCCGTCGCGTCGACGACGTGGTCGCTCGCTATATCGAGTACGCCAAGCGCACCCTGCCCCGCGACGTCTCGTTCGAGGGCTTGCGCATCGTCATCGATTGCGCCAACGGCGCCGGCTACAAGGCCGCCCCCGAGGCGCTCTGGGAATTGGGCGCCGAGGTCATCAAGATCGGCGTCGAGCCCAATGGCGTCAACATCAACCAGGGCGTCGGCTCGACCTCGCCCGACCAGCTCGCGCAAAAAGTGCGCGAGATGCGCGCCGACATCGGCATCGCGCTCGACGGCGACGCCGACCGGCTGATCGTCATCGACGAAAAGGGCCATCTGATCGACGGCGACCAGATCCTCGCCGTGATCGCCGAAAGCTGGAAGGCAGACGGGCGGCTGTCCAAGCCCGGCGTCGTCGCCACCATCATGTCCAATTACGGCCTGGAGCGGCATCTCGGCGGTCTCGGCCTCACGCTGGAGCGCACGGCGGTGGGCGACCGCTACGTGCTCGAGCGCATGGTCGAAAAGGGCTACAACGTCGGCGGCGAACAATCGGGCCACATGATCCTGACCGATTATTCCACCACCGGCGACGGCCTCGTCGCCGCCATGCAGGTGCTGGCGATGGTCAAGAAGCTGGGGCGGCCCGCCAGCGAAGTTTGCCGCCGCTTCGAGCCGTTGCCGCAGCTTTTGCGCAATGTGCGCTTCAATGGCGGCAAGCCGCTGGAATCGGAGAGCGTCGTGCGCGCGATAGAACTCGCGCGCGAGAAGCTGGGGACGACCGGTCGCCTCGTGATCCGCGCCTCGGGCACCGAGCCGGTGATTCGCGTCATGGCGGAATCGGAAGATTCGGCCCTCGTCGATACGTTGGTGTCGGAGGTTTGCGAGGCTGTGCGTAAGGCCGCCGCGTGAATTTGACGACCAAACTGGCGTGAAGCGCGCCCCGCTTCGGCGGCGGGTCGGCAAGGCAGGCTGTCGATAGCTTTTGTAGGTGTCCGGTTTAGGTCGCTTTTTATAAGTCCAATTCAGAACCTTCTGCTTTTGCTTCTGTCCTACCTGTCCGCGCCATCCACCGGCTCGCCGCGAAGCGGACTTACGCGGCAAACTCTTTCTTGGCCGTTGTTGCTTCTTTGCGGTCGCGACGACCCTCCCTCGTCGCGAAGGCAGCGCGGCGATCCCGCCGTCATGCGATCGGGGCGGGCGGCGATCCCGGCGACGGTTCAGACGCGTCGAGGGACGGTTTACGGCGTGGCTGGATCGTCACGAGGCTCTCGCGATGACGATGCTCTCCGCCTTTACAAACCAGACTATGCGGAAATCCCGTATGAACCGCAAACCTTGCCCCCGCGCTCGCACCGCCCTATCTAGGCCTCGTGCGGCGCTCCGTCGCGAACCGCAGGCAAATGCCCCGCAAGCCCACGAAATCTGCGCCTCCGTCCCGAGACGACGTGCTCAAGTTCCTCTCGGGCGAAGCTGCGCCCAACGGCAAGCGGCCCCCGGCGCGCGTCTCCAAGCGCGATCTCGCTCGCGCGTTTCGCGTCAAGGGCGAGGCCAAGGGGGAACTGAAGACCCTTATCAAAGACCTTGAAGCGGAAGGCGCAGTCAAGCGCGGGCGCAAGATTCTGAGCCGGCAAGGCGTGCTGCCCGCTATGCTCACCGCCGATATCGTCGAGCGCGCCAACGATGGCGCTTTTGTCGCCGCTCCGGCGGAGGATGAGGTCGCGGCGAGAATTTTCATCCGGCCTTCGCGGGTCAAGCGCGACCATGCGCCGGCGCCGAAGGTTGGGATGCGCGTGTTGCTGCGCGTGGCCCGCGACGAGACGAGCGGCGTCTATACGGGGCGCATCGTCAAGGTGCTGGACAAGGCGGCGGGACGGCCGCTCGGCGTCTATCGCGCGCTGGAGACCGGCGGCGGTCGGGTGCATCCCGTCGAGAAACGCGCCATCGGGCGGGACTGGTTCATTCCGGTCGGGCTCGACGAAGGCGCCAAGGACGGAGAACTCGTCGCCCTCGCCCCATTGCGCGAACGGGCGTTCGGCGCGCCCACCGCGCGCGTTGTCGAGCGATTGGGGCCTGTCGACACCGAGCGCGCGATCAGCCGCATCGCCATCGCCGTGCACGGGCTGCCGGATGCGTTCTCGCAGGCCGCTTTGGCCGAGGCCGAGCAGGCCGGGGCGGCCTCGATGGAGGCGCGCGAAGATTGGCGGAAATTGGCGCTGGTCACCATCGACCCGCCCGACGCCAAGGACCATGACGACGCCGTTCATGCGGAAGCCGTCGAGGACGGGTTCGTCGTCACCGTCGCCATCGCAGACGTCTCGTACTACGTGCGCCCCGGCACGGCGCTCGACCGCGAGGCTTTGGAGCGCGGCAATTCCGTCTATTTTCCGGATCGCGTCGTGCCGATGCTGCCCGAGCGCATCTCCAACGACCTGTGTTCGCTCAAACCCAACGAAGATCGCCCGGCGCTGGCGGTGCGGCTGCATATCGACAAAGGCGGGCGAAAGACGCGGCACACTTTCCATCGCGTGATGATGCGCTCGGCGGCAAAACTGTCCTACGAGCAGGCGCAGCGCGTAGTCGATGGGCAGGACGACGAGGCGCTGGGGCCGCTGCTGCGCCCGCTCTATGCGGCCTACGAGGCGGTCAAGCAGGAACGCGACCAGCGCGATCCGCTTGATCTCAATCTGCCCGAACGCAAACTGGTGCTGGACGAGGAGGGGCGGCTCAAAGATGTGCGTTGGCCGGATCGGCTCGACGCGCATCGGTTGATTGAAGAATTCATGATTCTGGCCAATGTCGCCGCCGCCGAGACGCTGGAAGCCAAGCAAAGCCCGCTGATCTATCGCGCCCACGACGGCCCCAGCGTGGAAAAACTCAACGATCTCGGCGTGTTTCTGGGCACCATCGGCGTCAAGCTGGCCAAGGCCGAGCGGCTCAGGCCGAGCCATCTCAACAAGGCGCTCGCCAGCGTGAAGGGCCTCGGCCACGAGGCGCTGACCAACGAAGTAGTGTTGCGTGCGCAGAGCCAGGCCGAATATACGCATCAGAACTACGGCCATTTCGGCCTCAATCTGCGCCGCTACGCGCATTTCACTTCGCCGATCCGCCGCTACGCAGATCTCGTCGTGCATCGCGCCTTGATCCGCGCGCATGGCTTTGGCCCCGGCGGGCTCACGGACACGCAAGCCGCCAGCCTCTCGGACGTCGCCGAGCGCATTTCGGCAGCCGAGCGGCGCGCGATGGCGGCGGAGCGCGAGACTGCGGACCGACTGGTGGCGACGTTCCTCTCCGAGCGCATCGGCGCGCGGTTTTTTGCGCGCATTGCGGGCGTCACCAAGGTCGGGTTGTTCGTCAAGCTCGCCGACACCGGCGCGGACGGGTTCATCCCGGCGGGCTCGCTGGGGCAGGATTATTTTCGGTTCGAGGAAGCCCAGCGGGCGCTGGTGGGGACGCGCACCGGCGAAACGTTCCGGCTCGGCGACAGGGTCGAGGTGAAACTGGTGGAGGCGGCGCCGTTCGCAGGGGCGCTGCGATTTGAAATGATGTCGAAGGGCGCGCGCGCCGCTCGACCCAACAAGAGACGCAAATGACCGATCTTCCGCTTCGCGTCGCCAAGGCCCGCCCGGTCGGGCGCTCAATCTGGCGCGGCTTCCGATGCCGCTGCCCCGCCTGCGGCGCGGGCAAGCTTTATCGCGCCTATCTCAAGGTCGTCGATCATTGCCCCGCCTGCGGCGAGGACCTCAGCCACCAGCGCGCCGACGACGCGCCGGCCTATATGACGATCTTCGTCGTCGGCCATTTCATCGTCTCGGGGATTCTGGCGACCGAGTTCCTCGCGCCCGAGGCGCCCCTCTGGGTTCCCGCCGCGATCTGGTCGGCGCTGGCTTTGCTGGCGAGCCTTTGGTTGCTGCCGCGCATGAAGGGCGGGCTGGTCGGCCTGCAATGGGCCAACCGCATGCACGGATTCGGCGGGACGGACTGAGACTTGGCGAATCCCTATTACAGCGGCCCGGTCTCGGATCATTTCGACGGCGAACGGTTCTTCTTTCCCGGTGGGCCCCGCGACAAGACGCGCCGCGAATTGTGGGGCCTGTTGCGCGAGCCGCGTCCGGTTTGGCCGAAGGCGGGGCCTGTGCCGCCGTGCCCCGCGCCGCCGCCTCGAGTCGAAGGGGCCGCGATCCGCGCGACCTTCGTCGGTCACGCGACCTGGTTGATCCAGACGCAGGGACTGAACCTGCTGACCGATCCCATGTGGAGCCGCAAGGCGGGGCCGTTCGGCCTGCTCGGGCCGACGCGCGTCACGCCGCCCGCGCTGGCGATGGAAGACTTGCCCCCGCTCGACGCGATCCTGCTGAGCCACGATCATTACGACCACATGGATTTGGCCACCCTATCGCGGCTGGCGTCGCTGCGCCCCTGCCCTGTGCTGACCCCGCTGGGCAACGATGCGATCCTCAAGCGCCATGAGCGCCGCATCGATGCGCGCGCGCTTGATTGGGGCCAGTCGGCGGCCGTCGGCGCGCTGCGCGTGACGCTGGAGCCGGCGCTTCATTGGTCGGCGCGCGGCCTTGGCGACCGTCGCATGGCGCTGTGGGGGTCGTTCATGATCGAGGGGCCGGGCGGTCGCCTCTATTTTGCGGGCGACACGGGCTATGGCGACGGCTCGTTTTTCCCTGCGCTCGCCGCCCGACACAAGGGCCCGCTGCGTTTGGCGATCCTACCCATCGGCGCCTACGCGCCGCGCTGGTTCATGAAAGAGCAGCATTGCGATCCCGACGAGGCGGTGGCGATCTTTCAGGCGCTGGGCGCCGAGCGTGCCGTCGCCTGTCATTGGGGGACGTTCCAGCTCACCACCGAGCCCTACGACGAGCCGCCGCGTCGTCTGGCTGAGGCGCTGGCGAAGGCGGGGATCGCGGAAAATCGCTTCGTCGCGCCGCCGCCGGGCGGCGTGGTCGTTCTTGCCAACCAATAACTTGCGAAAAGAGTGCTTATTTACTTTTCAAATCGGCTCATTGTAAGAACTACAACTTTAGAGGCGGAGCTTAATGGGTTGTCTGAAGCTATTTGCGCCGTCCATTTGTCATTTGACGCATTTAAATTTAAGCAATTGTTCGAAATATCAGACTTCCCCAATATCTTTGCCCCCTTATAATCAGCAATCAAAAAGGTATTCTCTTGTTTTAGCCAAGCAGAAGATAATCCGCAGGCAAATTTTAATGGCGTTTCGTATGCAATAAATTTCCTCCCGCTCAGCGGTTGCGATGTCGAGTCACGTTCAGCCAAAAATTGTGAAATTAATTCTGCAGATTTATCTCCGTATGTTTCCAATTTACTTTCCCTATAGGGACTAACCACGACTGCAGCGATCGGAGAGATTAGCAATTTTTTGGACGAAAAATGCAGGTACGTCAGATCCGTAACAAACCCCGACAAAGCCACAGACATCAGTAGGTTTAAAAGGAAATTATCCTCGGTTACACTGCGGTAAATTAGATAGAGGCGCTTTAACATAGGATGATTCCTCGACATAAGTCTATGTTGAAACCCCAAAATATTTTGCAACCTCGGGTATAGAAATCAAAACGGCTGGAAAACCAATTGAATCTATGAGACACCAAATTACAGAATCGTGCCTTCTGGCGGCATTCACTCCTATTGCCAAAAGCCAACCGCAAACCACAACAATGGTCAAAAACGTTATATGAAACCCAAAATTTATTTCCGAACTCAACTGAAGGCCAACCGACTTCAGAAACGAAGACAAAAACGCTATCGTCGCAGTCAAAACTATAATTATTATTGCTGTACTCCTACCAACGCATTCCGATTCACAGTTATGAACTTCGCATCTTTTTCTAGTAATTAAACCAAAATCGGGCATTTTGACGCTCTTATTAAAATTTTAATTTGCCAATGGACACATTCAACTCTACACAAAGCCCAAACGAGTGTCGATCCGGCAACAGCAAGGCCCAATCCGTTTCAGGGCTTCCCAGACGGTATAATACCCGTATTTGTTGTCAATCAGGAGTCGATAGGCCCAGCAGCAAAAAATAAGCCGCTTGAATTAGGTCTAAGCGAGTGTGAAGCTTTGCAAATATAGTGCCGGACGTCGCATACGGCATTTTGACAATCTCCAAATCGCGGCCGCTAAGTCAGCCTGCGCAGGAACCCCGCCAGCTTCAACAGGCCGTCCGGCCACGGTCCGTGGCCGGATTCGGCGTCGATCCGGCCCGCCTCGCCCGCGTCGATGAATTCCGAGCCCCACGCCTGCGCGAGCGCTTGCGACGCCTCGAACGACGCCCAGGGGTCGTTGCGGCTCGCCACCAGCGTGCTGGGGAACGGGAGCGGCGCGCGCGGCGGCGCGGGCCAGGCGCCGGCGTCGAGCGTGGAGAGGGTTTTGTCGTCGGGGGGCGCGACGAGGAAGGCGCCGACGACGCGTGCGCCTTGCTGGGCCGCCAGCGCCGCTGCAATGGCGCCGGTCGAATGGCCGATCAGCAAGGCGGGTCGCTCGGCGTTTTGCGCCATCGCGACGATGCGCGCAGGCGTGGCGCGGGCGTCGTCGGCCTCGACGCGCGTGGCGGTGGAGAGCTTGCCGCTCCAGCGCTCGATCCAGTGATCGGGCGACACGACGCCGGATTCGGGAATGAACAGGAGATCGAGGTCGGCGACGCGCATGGCGAATTCATAAACCATCCGCGCCGCAATCGCAGCGAATATCATCCGACCCGGTTTTCGGGCTGCCGGATTGGGCTCGGCGTTAGCTTGGCGAACAGGCTGCGCGCCCTGTGGCCGCGTCCTGCAATGCGTCGACGCCCGCCTTCTGGCGGCCGCGAGCTATAGACCGGGATTAAAGCGCGCGACGGGTCGTGAGTCGTTCCGGCTTGCCCCGCGCGCCCGCGCGTAGCATCACGGGCGCTCACGGAGAGCCCCGCCTTTGTCCGACAAGACCGTCGCCGACCTGAAAGCCGACGCGCTGCATTTTCACCGGGAGCCGCGACCCGGCAAGCTGGAGATCGCCGCCACCAAGCCCCTCGCTAACCAGCGCGACCTCGCGCTCGCTTATTCGCCCGGCGTCGCCTTCGCCTGCGAGGCCATCGTCGCCGACCCGGAAGAGGCGGCGTCTCTGACCGCGCGGCAAAACCTTGTAGCGGTGCTGACCAACGGCACGGCGGTGCTGGGGCTGGGCGCTATCGGCCCGCTGGCCGCCAAGCCGGTGATGGAGGGCAAGGCGGTTTTGTTCAAGAAATTCGCCGACATTGACGTGTTCGACATCGAAGTCGCCGAAACCGACGTCGACCGTCTCGTCGATATTATCGTCGCGCTGGAGCCGACGTTTGGCGGCGTCAACCTTGAGGACATCAAGGGGCCGGAATGTTTTGAGGTCGAGGAGAAGGCCAAGGCCCGCATGGGCATTCCCGTCTTCCACGACGATCAGCACGGCACCGCGATCATCGTTTCGGCCGCCGTCACCAACGCGCTGGCGCTGACGGAAAAGAAGATTGAAGAGGTGAAGATCGTCGCCTCGGGCGCAGGCGCAGCGGCGCTGGCCTCGCTCAATCTGTTGGTGTCGCTGGGCGCGCGCCGCGAGAATATCTTTGTTTGCGACATCGAGGGCGTCGTCTATCGCGGCCGCGAAAAACTGATGGATCGGTGGAAATCGGTTTATGCGCAGGAGACGAGCGCACGCACGCTCGCCGACGTCATCGAGGGCGCCGATATCTTCCTTGGCCTCTCGGCGGCGGGCGTGCTGAAGCCGGAGCTGTTAGCAAAAATGGCGCGCGATCCGCTGATCATGGCGCTCGCCAATCCCAATCCCGAAATCATGCCGGAACTGGCGGTGGCGGCGCGGCCGGATGCGATGATCTGCACCGGGCGCTCGGATTATCCCAACCAGGTCAATAACGTCCTATGCTTTCCTTACATCTTTCGCGGCGCGCTCGACGTCGCCGCCACCCAGATCAACGAGGAGATGAAGAAGGCCGCCGTATCGGCCATCGCCGCGCTGGCGCGCGAGGCGCCCTCGGAAGTCGTGGCGCGCGCCTATGGCGGCGAGGCCAATCCGTTCGGCCGCGCCTCGCTGATCCCCAGCCCGTTCGATCCCCGTCTGATGTTGCGCATTGCGCCTGCGGTGGCCAAGGCGGCGATGGCGACGGGGGTGGCGCGGCGCGGGATTACGGATTTCGAGGCTTACGCCGACAAGCTGCAACGCTTCGTGTTCCGCTCCGGCTTCATGATGAAGCCGTTGTTCGCCAAGGCGCGCGAGGCGATGAAGCGGGTCATTTATTCCGAGGGCGAGGACGAGCGCGTGCTGCGCGCAACCCAGGTGGTGCTGGAGGAGCGCATCGCCGTGCCGGTGCTGATCGGGCGGCCCGAGATCATCGAGGAGCGCGTGCGCCGTTATGGGCTGGCGCTGAAACCGGGGCGCGATTTCGAGGTGATCGACCCCAACAGCGACCCTCGTTATCGCGAATATGTCGCCGATTATCTCAAAGTGGCGGGCCGCAAGGGCGTGACGCCGGACGTTGCGCGCACCGTGGTGCGGTCAAGTCCTTCTGTGATTGGCGCGCTGGCGCTGCATCGCGGCGACGTCGATGCGCTGTTGTGCGGGCTGGAAGGGCGGTTCGAATCGCGATTGCAGCACATCAAGGACATCGTCGGGCTGGCGCCGGGGCACACGGATTTCGCCGCTTTGTCGCTGGTGATCGCCGCGACGGGCGCGTATTTTCTGGCCGACACCCATGTGCGTTACGACCCCAGCGCCGAGGAAATCGCCGAGACGGCGGTGGCCGCCGCGCATCACGTGCGCCGCTTCGGCGTGACGCCACGCATCGCGCTGATCAGCCATTCCGACTTTGGCTCCGCCGACACGCCCTCGGCGCTCAAGATGCGCCGCGCTTTGGCGCTGTTGCGTGAGCGCGCGCCCGATCTGGAGGTCGACGGCGAGATGCAGGCCGACACCGCGCTGTCGACGCTGGCGCGGGCGCGCGTCGTCACCGATTGCCGGTTGGCCGGCGAGGCCAATGTTCTGGTGTTCCCCAATCTCGACGCGGGGGCCGCCGCGCTGCAACTGACGCGCGTGATCGCCAACGCGCTGCCCGTCGGGCCGATCCTGATGGGGCCGGCCAAACCGGCGCATGTATTGACCCCCTCCGTCACCGCACGAGGTATTGTCAACATGACGGCGATCGCGGCGGTCGAGGCGGCGAGGGGCTGACCTTTACGCAACGTAATTCACGGCCGATATACCGAGTCGTCAACAGCGGGCGAGGCTGCGGATATTCTATGCGCGATTGCAAGGATTCTTAACAGCCGCAAGTCAAGCTGGCGCGGAACGCGGTGGCTGATGGGAACAGGAGCTTAAGGGGATGCGCATGCGACTGACCAGGCTCCTGGAAGACGAGCAAGGCGCGACGGCGATCGAATATGCGATCATGGCGACAGGCATCGCGCTAGCGATCGTCTCTGTGGTTGGCGGAATCGGATTGAAGCTGGGAACGTTCTTTTCGGAAGTGAGCGCCGGGTTGAAGTGAGGCCGGCGCGGCCGGACATCCAGTTGCGCCTGTCACGCACGCCCGCCGCTTCGCGGCGGGCGATTTTGTTTTTGCGGCGTCGTCTGCCGGCCTTCATACTTTATTTACTTTCAAACTTGTTCGTGAATCGTCATTCCCTGTAAATCATGTTAGATAATGCAGGCGTCAAGGCCGTTCGTTTTACTTGCCGCCCCGGCTCCCATGCGTCATGTTGGCGGCGTTGGGACGCTGCGCCGGGCGAAATGAGCGAAGCACGGCGCGGCAAGTTGTCCCTGGACCACAATTGGAGCGAACCATGTTGCGTAACCTTAAGTCCTTTGTTGCGAACGAGTCCGGCGCCACGGCGATCGAGTACGCTTTGATCGCGTCGCTGATCGCGGTCGCCCTGATCACGATCCTGGGCTCGCTGGGCTCGCGTCTGTCGGGCGAATTCTCGGAAGTCAGCGCCGCGCTGAAGTAATCCCTTCGCGCCCCAGGGGGCGCGAACGGCCCCGATGCGGCCAAGAAAAGACGCCCTCCCCGGCCACGGGGAGGGCGTTTTGCGTTGCGTTGTATTCGCGAACGCCCCGCCGAAGGAGCGCGCTACCGCCCTCTACGCGGCGACAATTTCCATGCGAACCCGGCGCCCGAGCGCCGTCGCGATATCGACGAGCGCATCAAGCGAGAAACGCGAAACCCGACCGCGCAGCAGATCGTTAATTCGCGGCTGCGTGAGGCCGCATTTTTCGGCTGCCGCCGATTGCGTCCAACCGCTCGCTTTCACGATCCCGGCGATTTCCCTCATGAGGTCGGCGCGCGCGCGCAAATGTGCGGCCTCGATGGGCGTATCTGCGACCGCGTCCCAAACGCTGGCGAATGTCTGCGTCTCCTTCATTTCCACCTCAACGCGGGTTCAAGAAAGGTGAGGGGTTTGAGGAACTGCCTATATCCAAACGGATATGTTTTCACAACCTCTTGGGACGGGACGAGGGAACGAGCAGCGGAACACGCCGCTGCCTGCGGCCCCCTCCCCCCTTGTGGGGGAGGGTTGGGGAGGGGGTAGCCACGAGAGCCGCCGTCTTCGAGAATTCGCGACCAAGCCGAGCGGTCCCCTCTCCCAAAAGGTGTGTGGGAGATCAGGGCGCTGGCGTTTCCTTATTGACGCCCTTGGGCTGCAACTCCAGCAATTTCAACCGGATGGTCTCCAGCACCCCATCAAGATTCTTGTAAACGTCCTCGTTGCCGACCCTGGCCACGACGAACCCGCCGGCTCTCAGCCTGGCGTCCCGACGTTCGTCGTTGTCCATTTCGCGCACCGACGAATGCGTGGCGCCATCGATCTCCACGATCAACCTCACCTCGAAACATGCGAAGTCGGCGATGTAGCCGCACAACGGAACCTGACGGCGAAAATGGAAACCTTCGACAGCGTTGCGGCGCAGGTGCGACCATAGCAATCGCTCGGCGTTCGTAGAGTTCTTACGCAACGCCCGCGCGCGATGCTTCAAATCCACCATGAACGCTCTCCGAGGACAGCATCGCCCGGGAGAATAACACCAAATCAAGCTCTCTGAAAAGCACCGCAATCAACGTGGACAATATAGGCGCCGCCCTCTTGGCCCCCTCCCCCCATAGGGCGTCGTCAGACGCCCGTCCAGGGACGGACTTTTGGTGGGGGAGGGTTGGTG
>Ga0209698_10005335_pt1 | contig 13933 bp, 14 predicted proteins | sample LitLauG_LLR_2012_FD_187203 | JGI IMG/M metagenome (GOLD analysis project Ga0209698, IMG submission 187203) | Freshwater sediment microbial communities from Pennsylvania, USA - Little Laurel Run_MetaG_LLR_2012 (SPAdes) (version 2) | ecosystem: Environmental > Aquatic > Freshwater > Creek >... | reverse complement strand
GGCCGAGGTCCTGCCCGTCTGCCTCAAGTACGGCATGGGAGTCATCCCGTGGAGTCCGCTGGCTGGCGGATGGCTGTCCGGCAAGTGGCGCAAGGACGGCAGCGAGCTCGGCAGCCGGCGGTCGGCGATGCTGCCCGACCGCTACGACCTCTCCAAGCCCGGCAACCAGGCCAAGCTCGACGCTGCCGACGCCTTGGCCGATCTGGCTGACAAATCCGGGATCAGCTTGATCCACATGGCATTGGCCTTCGTCACCAACCATCCGGCAGTGACGTCGGCGATCATCGGGCCTCGCACCATGGGACACCTCGAGAGCCAGATCGGGGCGGCGGACGTGACCCTCGACGCCGAGGTCCTGGACCAGATCGACGACATCGTGCCACCCGGGCAGAACCTTCTCGCCGAAGATGCCGGTTACGACCCGCCCTCGATCACCCAGGCCTGGCGACGTCGCCGTCCCCCTCGGTATTGACTGCCGTGCGGTACTCCTGAGCCCCGGATCGGCGGCCTCCTCAGGAGACAACGACGTGGAGCCGGATCCCGGGGAGCAGATGGCGACCGCCCAGGTGCTGGAGCTCGAGTAGAGCAGCCAGGCCCACCAGGCGGGCCCCAGCGGTGGCGACGAGCGCAGCGGCCGCCCGGGCGGTGCCACCGGTGGCGATGACATCGTCGACCAGGAGGACGCGGTCGCCGGGCTCGAGGGCATCGGTGTGGATCTCGAGCGCGTCGATGCCGTACTCCAACTCGTACGACTCGCTGAGTGTCTCCCAGGGCAGCTTGCCGGACTTGCGCAGCGGGACCATACCGGCGCCGAGGGCGATGGCCGCTGGCGCGCCGAGGATGAAGCCGCGGGCCTCGATGGCGGCCACCTTGTCCACCTGGCCGTGGAACGGGGCGACCAGGGCCGTGACGACGAGGTCGAACGCCGCGGCGTCGGCCAGCAGGTTGGTGATGTCCTTGAAGACCACGCCGGGATTCGGGAAGTCCGGCACATCGCGCATCAACTGCCGGGCGACTGCGTCTGCCCGGGCCAACAGGTCATCGAGCTCGGATGGGGTGTACTGGCGGGTGAGGGCGGGCACGGGACTCCTGGGTGGCAGGGACTCCCATCAGGTCGGGAGTGCAATGGCGGACAGAGAGATCGCAACGAGTATGGCTTCCAGCACGGGCGATGGCACCACGTCACATTCCCCAGATCACCGGGCGCCCGTCGTTTCCGGCCGACGGAGCAAGGAGCTCACGTGCTCCGCTCAGCCTGCGCCCGATCCGTGTATCGAAGCGATCTCGTTTCAAAGATCGACATCTCGGGTGGTCGGTGGGCCAGGGCGGTCGCCTCCCGCACGAACGCTCCCGACTCCGGGACATTGAAGTGAGCCTCCAGCGCTTCGGGATCTTCCCATTGCTCGATGAACACCACCCGGAGATCGTTCTCGACGTCACGGTGAATGCTGTGCAGCAGGCATCCAGGCTCCTGGCGAGAACGCCGGACGTGCGCCAAGCCCAACTCCAGGATTCGATCGATCGTGTCCGGTCGGGCTTCGATACTGCCGGTCACGATCACCACGCCATGAGGCTATCGAAGAAGGCATGCGAACTGCCCTTCCCCCTTTCCGTCCCCGCACTGTCGGCACGACAATGACAGGTCTGGGCGTGTCACGTCATGGGGCCGTGAGTCGCCTGTCGATCTCGGCCCCCATCACCTGGCAGTCTGTCGCCGGGTGGTCGAATCGGCAGAACAGCGCACCGGCGAGGTAGGTCCGGGCCTGTTGCAGTGCGGCTATCTCCTCATCGAGAGCCTCCAGCCGGCGTCTGGCTATGGCCTTCCATTCGCTGACGTCGCCAGCATTCAGGATCGCGGTGATGTCGGCCAGGGAGAGCCCTGCGTCCTGGAGCATGCCCACGAAGACCAGCCTCCGGAGGGTCGCGGTCCGATATCGGCGCTGCCCGGACGATCGAGCATCGGCCACGACCAGTCCGAGCCGTTCGTAATACCTGATCGTCGACGTAGCGACGTGCGCACGTTCGGCGACCTCCCCGATGGTCAGGAGCGGTTCAGCCATGCCCCACTTGACTTGAAGTCGGGTTCAACTGTCAAGGTGAGGAGATGATCGAACCTCATGCACCGCCCAATCACCACGCCGGCCACCCGGGCTTCGCCGGGGTAACCGGGCTCTTCGCTGCGCTCAGCATGGCTCTCGGCCGAAAGGGCGACGCCCGACTTGCCGTGCGCCTCAGCGGTCTGGGTTCCGGCGACACGGTCACGGACATCGGGTGCGGTCCTGGGGTCGCTGTGCGCTATGCGGCGAAGCTGGGCGCGACCGTCATCGGAGTCGATCCGGCGCCGGTCATGCTTCGTGTGGCGAGGTTCCTGACCCGTCACCCGGCGCGGGTGAGGTATGCGGAAGGCGTCGCCGAGGCGATCCCGCTGCCGGACCGCTCCACCTCGATCGTCTGGTCGATCGCCACCGTGCACCACTGGCACGACATCGACGCCGGACTGCGGGAAGCCCACCGAGTGCTTCTCCCGGGCGGTCGGCTGGTCGCCATCGAGCGGCAGACGAAGCCCGGGTCGAGCGGTCACGCCAGCCATGGATGGAGTGAGGACCAAGCCAACGCCTTCATGGACCGATGTCGCCAGCATGGCTTTGCCGACGTCCGCGTGGAACGAACGACCACTGGGCACCGATCGACATTCAGCGTTGTAGGCAGCGCGGTCTGAATCTCTCAGACACTCCCCCTCATCCCATCTGGCTGACGACCTGGTTCATGTCGAAATAGTCGCGCCAGGCGCTGATCTTGCCGTCCTCGATCTCGAAGGTCCCCATGACCGGCAGCTCGAACGACTTGCCGGGCAGCTTGAAGACGTCCACCCGCTCGGTCAGCACGACCGGACCATCGGCTGCGATGTTGATGACGCGGAACTCGAGGCCCTCGATGCCCGGTGCACCAGGCCGGATGAAGGTGGCGATCGTGTCAGCTATGGCCTCCCTGCCGACCACTGGTTCCAGCGGAATGTTGTGGTAGACAGCGTCCTCGGTGAAGAATGCGGCCAACTCGGCGGCCTCGAGATTCTCGGACCAGGCCGCGCAGAATCTGCGCACAACCTCGATCGGGCTCTCCATCCGGCTCCTCCTGCGGTCGATCTTCGACCAACCTAGCAATACCCTCCGACCCGCGACCCGCCAACGATGGGGTCCGTCGGCGGTCAGTGAGTACTTCGCTACTGTCGCACCGTGACCCCTACCCCATTGGCACAGAACCTGAACGCCCGTCAACGTCGCATACTGATCTCGGCCGCTGTCACGATATTGGCCGCCAGCCTCGTGCAGAGCGCCGTCACCTCGATCTGGCCGAGTCATGGACGAATCTCCGGTGCGTCTTTCTTCGTCGCTCTTGTCTTGGCCACAGTCGTTCCGATGCGATGGGTATGGAGGTTGCAGCACAGGCTCGTCGCCGCCGGTGAGGGGAGTGGATCACAACAGCAGACCGGTTCCGGTCACCCGGATCCCATGCTCGCTCGCCCCGTCGAAAGCGCGAGTTCCAGTCCGTACGCGGCCGTGCGAGCCCTGACCCCGTACTTCCGGCCGAAGGCGGTTGCGTTCTCGTCTCCGTTGGGCCGTGATACCTGCGATCAGCGACTTCGCCACACGACGGAGCCCGAAATGCTGCTGCTCCCACCGGGCACGGGAGCATCGGGCCCACGATTCGGGGGGCGGATCGACATGGACCACGTCCGGATCGCCCGATTGGGCGACAGGATGCGCCTCAAAGCAGTCGTGCCCTGGTTGCGAGGGTCACTCACCGTCGGATCGACCGGGGGTACCGAGCTACGAGGAATCGTCGGTTTGAGTCCCCTCGGGATGACGGCGGTCCTATTGACCTTCACCGTCGGAACGCTGCTCCTCGCCGCCTCCCTTGTCGCCGGAGTCGTCTTCCTGTTCCAGGCTCACGGGTATCCCGCCGCCACGGCAATCCTGATCACCGTTGCGCTCGTTCACGGTGCCTGGTCACTATCGGTCAATGGGAGCCGATCCATGGTTCGACAGACCCAGCAGTTGTTGGACGATGTCGGAGCGGTACTCGAGGGCTCCGAGGTGAGCGTCGGTCGGGCTGCCACCTGATCCCGGGAACGTGTCGCGTTCCGGCGTTCCGGTACCGCCGCCGATAGCTGGCGAGACCAGCCCAGCGAGATCAACCCCCGGCTATGGGCTCGTCGAACAACAGGATCTCCTCCTCGTCGGGAGGCTGAAAGATCGCTGCCCATTTCTCAAAGTGGACCCGTGTCATCGGCGAGGCCGTCCACTCGCCAGAGGCGGTGCGACGATCAGCTCGCTCGATCAACTCTTCCAAGGGTGCATCGAGGTAGTGCAGTTCGACTCCAACGCCCAATGCTCGCGCCCCGAGTCGTTTCTCGTCTCGTTCGACCCGCGCCCAGTGGCCCCACTCCAAGATCACGCTCTGACCTCGGGCGAGAAGCTCCAGGGTGAGAGCCCACAACTGTCGTTCGAGACGGACTCGAAACTGGTCGTCCCACACGTCGGCGCCCAGTTGAGTCACCCACCCGTCCTTGTCCAACCGGATGGCAGGGACCGTGGGAGCGAGCTGACGAGCCAGTGTCGACTTTCCCGAGGCCGGAAGCCCGCAGATCAACACGAGTCGGGTCCGGGGCCCAGCGACAGGATCGTCAACCCGGTCTGAGGTCATGGAGCAAGGCTACGGGACTCTGAGCCGTCGACCCCGAGTGCCGGGTCGAGGAACAAGGTCAGGCACCTCTGAGAGGAGCCGTCCCCCCGTGTCGTCCGTGTAGGTTCCGAACGTGGACCATCAGACAAGAGTGCCCGCACGTTCAGACTCCCTCACCCATTCCCTCGGTCGTATCGTGCATGGCTGGAGGGCCGACCTCTGGCGAAGAGCCGAACCGTTCGTGCCCGTCTCATTTCTTCGAGCCTCCGATGCCACGGCTGTCCGCTTGGCCTTCGAGGTCCTGCTGGGTCGGGAGCCCGACGAAGGCGGACTCGCGAACTTCACGAAGTTCCTCGGCCAAGGTGGGACGAGGCGTCAGATGGTCTCTGACATCATCGCCTCGGACGAGTTCCGCAGGTGGCGGGCGTTCCCGCCGGAGGCGTTCGGACCGTCCATCCATGCCGGACGGTCCGAGTTCATCCGATCACTTCCGAAGGCCCGGAGGATCATCGATCTGGGCGGGACGGCACTGGCACAGGACATGGGAGCCATGGTGGCAATGGGCTACCCCTACCACTTCGACGAGCTGACTGTCATCGACCTGCCACCCGAGGACCGCCATCCTCTCTACCAGGATTCCGTTCATCCGGACCGCGTGTCCACGCCGCAGGGGCTCGTCACCTACCGCTACCATTCGATGACCGATCTCAGTGGCATCCAGGATGATTCGGTCGACCTCGTCTACTCGGGACAGTCGATCGAGCACGTGACCGTCGAGGATGCGAAATTGGTCGTCGGGGAAGTCAATCGTGTCCTTCGTCCGGGCGGATGGTTCGCACTCGATACGCCCAATAGCGCTGTCACCAGACTGCAGCAGCCGGAATTCATCGATCCCGACCACGAGTTCGAGTACTGCCTGGAGGAGCTGATCGAACTGGTCAGCGTCCACTTCGACGTCAAGGTGACCTACGGACTCAACTACTGCGGCCGATCCGTCGCCCGTGGCACCTTCGATCAGTCCGAGGTGGCGGCCAACGTTGGCATGTACGGGGCGGCCAGCGAGAGCTACATCATCTGTCTGCTCAGCCAGAAGCCGGAGTCCTAGAGTCGGCACCGGGATCGGCACCCCTCGAGCACCCTCCCGACCGCCCCGAAGCCCTCGGGAAGTGGGCCTGGAACGGCGGCTGACTATCCAGTGACGTGGAACTCGATCCGGTAGACCATCGTCTCATCGTGGATGGGTCCCGCATGGGCGGCCCGTTGTCGGAGCGATTCGAGGTCCGCCTCGCCTGCTCGGCGGACGTCAGCGTCGTCGATGAATGCGAAAGGGATGAGCTCGATCGAATCGACCTCGATCTGGCCGTCGCCCACCCGGTACCGACCGCCGGGCCTCACCTGCGGCCGCCGCCACAGGCGAAATGTGACGGTTATGTCACCGGCCAGCACGGCGGGACGAAGTTCCCGACTGAACTCCATGGTCCAACTCTACGACCGCGCCTGTCGGGGTCAGGGTGGATCCCACTGGCAAGCGGCCGTTGCTTCGCTACGGGAGCCCCTTTCCTCCGCGCGGATCGAGGCAGGCCGGTGCATCGTGCACCGACCTGCCACGTGTCCACTCCCTACGCCAGGAGCTTGGCCTTCTGCGCCTCGAACTCGGCATCGGTGAGGACGCCCTGCTGCTTCAGGTCGGCCAGCTTGGCCAGCTGGTCGACGCTGTTGCCGGCACCGGCGGTCTCCTTCACGTAGGAGTCGAACGCCTGCTGCTGCTGCTGGGCCGCCTGCTCGGCACGCTCGTGCATCGAGCCGCCGCGGGCGATCAGGTAGACGAGGATTCCGAGGAAGGGGAGGATGATCACGAAGATCACCCAGAGCGCCTTGGCGCCGCCGCCCATGTCCCGGCTGCGGAAGATGTCGCCGAAGACGATGACGAGCAGCCAGAACCAGATGAGGAAGACGAAGATGCCGAGCATGGTGCCGAACAGGTCGGCCAGCGGATACGTATAGGCAGTCATTGTGGGCTCTCCTTGAGGATCTTGTACCTGTCGACAACGTAATGCAGGCACGGGCCCGAATGGGTCTTTTCCCCCTACGGCGACCACCAACGGTGCACTGGATCCAGTGGGGACCCGTTGCTCAGGGAATGGGGGGCGAGGTGACGATCTGGACCACGGCGACCACCAGCATCAACCCTCCGAGAAGCACGAGTCCGAGTCGGATCCGGAAGAAGCGGAAGTGCCCGCTGATCCCGATGAGGAACAGGATCGTGGCCAGATAGATCGTGTCGCGCACGTAGCTGTCCGAGTTGGCGCCCGCCTGCACACCCGCCGCGTACTCGGCCGACGCCTTGGCGTCGAGGGCGGCGGCCACCGACAATTGCGGCTGTCGGTACTGGGGCATGTAGGTGGGACCGGGTGGCGCGGACGCACTGGTGAACGGGTCGGTGGCCATCCAGGCGTCGAACGCCACCTTGAACTCCGGACGGAAGCGGCGCTCCGCCACCGCCTGGGCCGGGGCGTTGCCGGCCACGTAGGCGCTGAACCAGGCGTTGAACGTCGTGGAGTCGAAGTTCTTGGTGTCCTGTGCGTTCAACGCCGCCCGGTTCGCCTCGGTGCGCGCCGCGGAGGCCGTGGCCAGGCGCACCGAGGACTCGGTCCCCCACTTGGCCGAGGCGTAGCCGGTGTAGGCGGCCAGGAGCGCCACGATGGCCAGCAGGACGGCCTCGACGATCGAGAGCGCCCGGTCGTGCTCGCGCGTCCCGTCGTCGGTCGCGCTCTCGGGATCGTGGGCGGCGTGCTTTTTGTGCCGCGAGATCTCCCCGGCCACCTCGCCCGGAGCGATGCCTTCAGCCACTGGCTGCGTCGTTGGCGGAGACGGGCAGTGACCAGTCGACGGCGATCGGCTTGTTGGTGAGCAGGCGTGGGCGCCCGACGGCGGCGGGCCGGTCGGTCGTCCACGGTGCCGACAGTGAGAGGGTGAGGCCGGCGAGCCCGCGCAGCGCCCCGTCGTAGGAGGCGCGCACCGCCGCGAATCGCAGCCAGGCGTCCTGGCGCTGGTCGTCGGCGATCGTGAAGACGTCACCCAGGCGGTCGACGGCGGCCAGGTACTCGTCCCGGGTCACGGAGATGGCCGGGGCGACGCCGGACCCGTCGGGGAGGAGTTCGACCAGCGGGACGGGCGGGGCGATCGGGAGCCCCGCCGCCCGACCGATCTCGATCACGGTGGGCACGCCGTTGGCGAGGACGATCATCGGGCCCTGGTGGCGGATCGAATTCAGATCGTCCCACTGGATGGGATTGGCCGAGAGGAGGAGCGCCCCGGCATCGAGCAGCGAGCCCACGGTGGCCACCCACGACTGGGTGTCGTCGCTCTCGGGGAAGTAGCAGAGTGCCGGGAAGGAGCAGTGCGTCTGGTCGAGTTCGAGCAGCCACGCCGAGGCCGTCCGCCACAGGTCGGGGTTGTCCAGGGCCTGGAACCGGCTCAGGTTGAGGAGCAGGGCGACCCCCGAGGGCGGTGTCCCGGCGAAGGGACGGAGGGTGCGGATGCCCTTCTCGCGGTCGTGGTGGGCGGCGTAGATGGTGGGCAGGTAGCTGATGAGGAGGGCGACGAGCCCCAAGCCGATGATGGCCTCGACGAAGCTGATCCAGGTCCGGAGACTTCCCGAGGGGGCCGAGAAGCCGAGGGTGGTGACCGACGATCCACTGATCTCGAAGGACTTCTGCAATGTGCCGGCATCGGCACCCCAGAAGATGAAGGTGAACCCGACGATGACCATCAGCATCCACACCAGGGGCAGGGTCACCAGGGCCACCGGCGCGTAGAGACCGCGTCGCCGGGTCGAGCGTGCGCGATTGGGCCCGTCGTGGACGAGCAGGCGGTTGGTCACGGCGAACGTCGCCCGGGTGATCCGGGTGAACGAGTTGCGGGGGAGGACCACCGTCTCGAGAGCGGACAGGAGGACCGAGGCGACCAGCGCGGTTCCGAACACGATCGACGTGATCTGGGCGGCGACCGAGTGGGCGGCCTGGGACGCAGCGGCGAGCACGATCAGCTGGCCCCGGCCGCGGCCGTCGGTGCTTCGGACTCGGAACGGTGGGGCAGGAGGTCGCCCGGCTGCTGGGGCATCCTGGCGGTGAGTACGTAGGCGACCACGACGGCGACGATGACGAGCGGTGTAACGGCCAGCGCGTCGCTCGAGACCAGGAGCACGGCGAGCAGTGTGGCGGTGAGGGGCAGGCGCAGCATGACCGTGGTCATGGCGCCGATGCCCATGGCCACCGCGGGCACCAGGACCAGGCCCGGCAGGTGCGAGCCGACGACGCCGATCGCTCCCCCGATGAACATGGCGGGAAAGATCGGGCCGCCCCGGAACGCGGACAGCGAGGCGGCGTACGCGATCGACTTGGCCACGATGAGCACGATCAATGCGCCGACGGCCCACGTCGAGGCGTGGAGGACGAGCCCCGGCAGTGCGTCCTGCCCCGAGTACAGGACGTTCTGGGTGCTCTTGTGGGTGAGCTCGGCAAAGGCGATCGCCGAGCCGGCCACCACCAGGCCCGCCACCGGCGTCCAGGCCAGACGGTGCTTCAGGACGAGGGACTGGGCGGCGAGCCCACCGAGGTGGATACCGGTCCCCAGCAGCGTGGCCAGCACGCCGATGGCGAGGGCCCACAGGAAGAGGGCGCCGGTCGGATGACTGAAGGTCGGCAGTCCGGGGATGGCCAGGGAGAACGTGCCGAGCCCGGTCAGGTTGTCGAGCCCGATGAAGATCAGGGTCCCCACACCGGCGGCCAGGAGTCCCGGAATCAGCACCATCCCGAGCAGCGGCCCGCCGAGGCCGGAGGCCTCCATCAGGAGGAACGCACCGATGATGGGTGAGCCGAGCAGCGTGCTGATGGCGGCGAAGCTACCGGCCGCGGCGATGACCGTCGCCGCCATGGGCGGCGCGTCCCGTGCCGCCAGCTGGACGGCGAGCACGCCGAGTCCGCCACCGATGGCGATGAGCGGCGCCTCGGGCCCGAGGACGACCCCGAGCGCCAGGGTGGTGAGTGAGGCAATGATGATGCCGAAGAGGTCGATCGGGCGCGGTGCACCGCCCGTCTTGAACCCTTCGGCCGGCTCGTGGCCCGCCGTGCCCGGAAGATAGGTGATCGTGAGGCTGACCAGCACGGCGGCCACCAGCAGCATGGGCAGCGGCCACCACACGGGCGTGCCGTGGAATCCGAGCGTGTTCGGGATGGTGGTGAAGATCCAGGTCTGGAGATGGCCGACGAAGGCCAGGTAGAAGTAGGCGACGGCTGAGATCGGGACGCCGATCAGTGCGGCCAACACCAGCAGCTGCAGGTAGCTCTTCGATTTCAGCAGCTCCGCCGGGTCGGGTGGAGCCGGAGCCGGGGTGGCCGCGTCACTCATCGTCGGGCCACTTGTTGCGCGAGCTCCACTGCTTGGCGAAGGCCACGATCAGTACGACGGCCAGGAGCCCGAAGATCAGGATGTAGAACAAGGTCGTCCGCCTCCGGTTCGGTGGTGGCCCGAGGTTAGGTGACCGGGGGTGCTGGCTGCGAGATCACTCCCGGCATGCCGGATGGGCACCTCCACTCCGGGTCCCCGGCTCGACGGGGCTTGCCGGTTAGTGTGGTCCCGCCGTCGGCGCGCAAGGCGGCTTCGATCCGGCATAAGGAGCAACACCACATGCTTGCCTACAACTATCCGATCTTGAGCCTGATCTGGATGATGTTCATGTTCTTCGTGTTCGTCCTCTGGATCTGGCTGCTCATCTCCATCTTCATGGACATCTTCCGGAGCCAGGACCTCGGCGGTGGCATGAAGGCCCTCTGGGTGCTGTTCGTCATCATCTTCCCCTTCCTCGGCGTGCTCGTGTACCTCATCGCCCGCGGCGGCAAGATGCACGAGCGTGCGGCGGAGCAGGCGGCCCAGCAGCAGAAGGCGTTCGACGCCTATGTCAAGGAGGCCGCCAGCTCCGGTGGCAGCGCCGACGAGTTGGCCAAGCTGGCCGACCTCAAGGAGAAGGGCGCCATCACCCAGGCCGAGTTCGACACCCAGAAGGCGAAGATCCTGGCCTGACCCACCTGGTCGTCCCGGCTGATGGCCGCCGTCGTGCCTGGTGCACGATGGGCGGCCATCGCCGCGTCCGGGGGTGTGGAGCGTCCCTGGCGGCGGCGGGGGCCGCCGGTACAGTGGACGCGTGACGAACGAACCCCCGGCGGGCGACCAGGACGCGGACGAACTCCACCACGAAGTCGAGGTCCTGGAGCAGGAGAACGAGTCGCTCCGGCACCAGGCGGCGACGGCGCCGGAGCCCAAGAGACGCCGGGGCCGGACGATCGCCTCCTGGGTCCTGATCGTCCTCGCCTGTCTCCTGGCCATCCTGTCGGTGGTCGTGGTCTACGCCCGCAACGAGTTGCTCAACACCGACACGTTCGTGGCCACGGTGGCTCCGCTGGCCAAGGACAAGGCGATCCAGACGGTCGTCGCCACCAGGGTCAGCGACAATCTGGTCGGTCGGACCAATGTCGAGCAGCGGGTGAAGGACGCCCTTCCCGACAAAGCCGGGTTCCTCGCCAATCCGATCACGGACGCCGTCCATACCGCCACGTACCAGATCACCTTGAAGCTGGTGCAGAGCCCCCGATTCCAGACCCTCTGGGAGGAGTCGCTCCGCCGCTCGCACGCGCAGGTCGACAACCTGTTGCTCGGCAACAAGACCGGCGCCTTCCAGTCCACCAACGGCCAGGTGACCGTGGATCTGACCCAGATCCAGGACGCGGCCAAGAAACAGTTGTCGGCCCACGGCCTCTCGGTGTTCAACAAGATCCCGAACTACAACGGCGCCCCCTTGGTGCTCTTCCAGTCGGCCCAGCTGGCCAAGCTCCAACGATGGATCAAGTTCCTCAATCGCCTGGCACTGGTGCTGCCGATCGTCTCGATCCTGATGTTCGCCGGCGCCGTCCTGCTGGCCCGGGATCGGAGACGGGGCCTGGTCCATGCCGCGTCGGGCCTCGCCGTATCGATGGCCTTGTTGTTGATCGCGGCCAACGTCGGACGGAGCCAGTACCTGTCGTCCCTCGACGTCCGCCAGTCGAAGGAGGCGACCGCCGCCGTCATCGACACCGTCGACGCCGCGCTGCTCGACTCGGTCCGATGGATCCTGGCCATAGCCGCCATCGTGGCCATCGTGGCCTTCGTCGTGGGACTCGGTCCGGTCCGGCGCTGGATGCACGAGCGCACGCAACCGTCGTGGCTGTCGAGCGGACCCGTGTACGAGACGGTCTCGGGGCACCGCAGGGCCTTCCAATGGGGCGTCGTCGTGCTCGGCCTGGTGGTCCTCGTGCTGTGGAACCAGCCGACGGTACTGGTGGCGCTGATCATCGTCCTGGTCACGTTGTTCGTGGTGATGCTGGTGGGCCTGTACGGCGCACGGCGCACCTCCGTGGGCGATCCACCGGTCGAGGACACCCCGGTCGGGTCGGGTCCGGTGGCGGGCGCCGGCACCGCTACGGACTGAGCCCGACGCCCCCGATGACGTGACGGTGCCCGCGCCACGGGACTGGTGGCTGGCCTTCGAGCCGGTGCACGCCGTCGTCTACTTCGACCCCGAGTGCCTGGCCGCCATGGACGGCCTCGGGTTCCGGGGCTTCTGGATGGGCTATTTCGCCGGCCGGGCGGCGCCCCTCGGCCCGGTGGGGCCCGAGCCGGTGACGGCATCGTTCTTCAATTTCCACCCGGATCGGGCCCGCCGGGCCCTGCCCGAGGCGTGGGCGATCGCTGCGCCGGCCGACGTGTGGACCACGAGATCCCACGCCGCCGCCCAGGTGCTGGGCCGGGTCGACCCCGGGGTGGCCCGGACCGCCGGGACCCTGGTGCCGGGGTTGCGGGCGCTCCTCGACGGCGTCCCCGACGCCGGCCGACCGCTGTTCGCCGCCACCCGGGCGGCGGGCGAGCCCGACGATCCGGTGACGGCCCTCTGGTACTGGTGCACGTGCCTGCGGGAGCACCGCGGGGACGGGCACGTGGCCGCCCTGACCGCGGCCGGGCTGGACGGGTGCGAGGCACTCGTCCTGTTCGCCGCGTCCGAGGGTCTGCCTGTCGAACTGCTCCGGAAGTCTCGGGGATGGTCGGAGGACGAGTGGTCCTACGCCCGTGGCCGGCTGGTCCGCCGCGGGCTGGTCGACGCCGGGGGCGTCACGCCGGAAGGCGCGGGACTGCGCCGGTGGATCGAAGGGACGACCGACGACCTGGCCGGCATGGTGACCGGGCGCGCGTCAGGGGCGTCGGGCGCGTCGCTGCTCGACGGGCTGTCCTCGGTGGCGGCGGCCGTCCATGCCGCCGGGGTCATCTCCTACCCGAACCCGATGGGCCTGCCCGGGCCCGATTGACGCACCGTGGCCGCTCAGGCCCGGGGGGTGACGGTCGGTTGCTCGGTGCGGTCCGGGGCCGGGACCGTGCCGGCGGTGACCGGCCCTCCGCTTTCGGCCACGTGCACCCCGTCCTCGTCCCACGGGACGATGGAGGCCAGGAAGTCATCGGTGTCCTGCTGGGCGGCCAGCATGCGCTTCTCCGCACCGGCGGCGAGCAGTCTCCCGAGGACCGGGATCTCCCACAGCGACTCGGCGCGCAGGATGGCCATGACCACCGGCACCAGGTGCTCGGCGGTGTCGAACACGACGTAGCGGGGCAGCCACTCGGGCTCGTACTTGGCGTTGAACTTCCACAGCGACTCGATCTGGGCGAAGTTCGACAGCCGCTTGAGGAACCAGCGTTCGGCCCGCTGGACCGTCCCGTCCCCCTTCTCGCCGGCCAGCGTGGAGCGCATGGCGGCGAAGTTGAGGCTCAGGCCGTCGAAGCCGCGTGCGGCCAGGTGCTCGATGGTGGAGCACAGGGCGAAGTCGAGGAGGCCGTTCGGGTGGTCGCCCGGATCCCGGCGCATGAGGTCGAGGGAGAAGCCGTTGATGCCGGTTGCCGGGACGAACTGGCACATGGCCGCCGCCGCCCCGTCGGGCGTGCGGACCACGGTCAGCAGCATCCCGGTGTCGCGGGGGTCGAAGACCCGGCCCAGCATCATCGAGAAGCCGCGCTCGTGCTCGCCCTGGCGCGACAGCCGCATCAACGAGGTGAGCTCTTCGGTCAGGCCCGTGTCGATCCGCGACGGGTCGTGGAAGCTGACGGTGTAGCCGTACTTGTGGATCCGGTTGTGGGCCTGGCGCAGGCCCTTCATGTGCTTGCCGGCCAGGCT
>Ga0209698_10005334_pt1 | contig 13934 bp, 13 predicted proteins | sample LitLauG_LLR_2012_FD_187203 | JGI IMG/M metagenome (GOLD analysis project Ga0209698, IMG submission 187203) | Freshwater sediment microbial communities from Pennsylvania, USA - Little Laurel Run_MetaG_LLR_2012 (SPAdes) (version 2) | ecosystem: Environmental > Aquatic > Freshwater > Creek >... | reverse complement strand
GGCGGGGGCGGCACGGGGGCCTCGGCGGGCGGCGGCACCGGCTGGGGCGGCTCGGCGTCGCTGCGGCGGACCGGGCCCGGGCCGCCCGGTGTCCCCTGCACCGAGAAGGAGTTGGGCGCCACCGGACTCACGACGAGAGGCTTCGCTCCGACCGAACTCTCGGTGCCCGAGGGCACGATCAGGACGTCGCTGTCGGGCGTGTCGATGTTGCGGACGATGCGCGGCGTCACGAGGAGCACGATCTCCGTCTTCTCGTGCGTTCCGTTCTCGTAGCTGAACAGCCGCCCGAGGACCGGGAAATCGCTCAGGCCCGGCACCTTGCTCCAGGTGGAATTCTCGTTGTCGTTGATGAGGCCCGCGAGCACCTGGGTCTCGCCGTCGCGCAGGCGAAGGTTGGTCTGGGCGCTGCGCGTTCCGACCTTGTACGCGGTGACGGAACCCGAGCCGCTCGAAAAGATCTGCTGCCCGAGGTTGGAGTTGACCTCCAGGGTCACCTTCACCCCCACCTCGTCGTCGAGGAAGATCTGCGGCTCGACCTCGAGCTTGAGGCCGACGTCCACGTAGGAGACCGAGGAGGCGACGCCCACGTTCTGCACGGCGGTCGAATTGAGGACCGGAAGCTTCTCCCCGATCACCACCTTGGCCTTCTCGTGGTTTCGCACACGGATGCGGGGATTGGCCAGGAGGTTGAGATCGTTGTCCGTCATCGACAGGTTGGCCGTGAAGAGCGGATTGGGCACGACCGTGACCAGGCTCGAGAAATTCGTGGTGGCCACCACGGAAGGAATGGAGCCGGCGGCCTGGGTGAGCCCGGAGCCGCGCTGGGCGCTCGTCGGGAACTGCAGGCCGAGCTGGATCGCGCGCGTGCGGCTCATCTCGATCACCTCGAGCTCGAGCATGACCTCGGCATCCGCCAGGTCGACGGACTCGATCAGCCGCTCCGCGAGGTGGATCGCCTCGGGCGTGTCGCGGATCGTCACGAGGTTCAGGCGCTCGTCGATCAGGATGTCGCGGCTCTTGATCATCGTCTTGAGCAGGTTCTGCACCTGCTTGACGTCGGCGTTGACGAGGTAAAAGGTGCGCACGACGAGGTCCTGGTAGTCGTGCTGCTTGGCCACGGTGTTGGGGTAGATGAGGATGGTGTTTTCGTTGAGGACCTTGCGCTCCAGGCCGTTGGTCCCCAGGAGGATGCGCAGGACGTCATCGAGCGGGTTGCCGCGCACGAAGATCGTCACCTTGAGGTCGGTGCGCACGTCGTGGTCGAAGACGAAGTTGAGGCCCGCCTGGCGGGAGAGAACCTCGAACACATTGCGGATGGGGGTATCGCGAAATTCCACCGTGACCCGGGTCTGGAGCGCGCCCTTGAGGACGATGGGCATCGTGGTCGCCTCGTCCTGCGGACGTCGCAGCTGCTGCAGGAGGCGCTTTGCTGCGCGATAGTCCGGGTCGACCGAGAGAATCTCGCGCAGGAGGGACTGGGCCGCCGCGGAGCGCCCTTCGGTGGCCGCCCGGCCGGCCTCGGAAAAGAGCTCCTCGTTGTGGCGGGAGCGCGCCACGACCGCGATCCCCTCGCGGGCGCGGGCAAATCCGGGATCAATCCGCAGCGCGCGTTCATAGAACGCCTGCGCCTCGTCGAAGCGGCGCGCCGCCAGGGCGTTGTCGGCGCTCACGGTGATCTGGGAGAGCGCGATGTCCCGCCGGCGGAAGAAGGCCGCCTTGAGGGCCCGGTCTTCGGGATCCGCGCTCGAAGCCTTTTGCAGGAGCTGCACCGCGTCCTCGTACCTGCCGTCCGCCCACAGGTCCTGGCTCTGGCGGATCGGGCTGGTGCAACCCGCAACCAGGAAGGCCAGGAAAAGGGCCGTGGCCGGAACGCAAAGGTGCCATAGGGGCCTCTCGGAGTGCGCGGATGTCATGGGGGGATGGCTCGGAGCGGGGATATCAGTTCGGGGCGGCCGGCAAGGCAAGATCCACCGGGAGGTTGGTCGGTACGTGCAGGAACGAGAGCTTGTTGCCGGCATCGCTCGTGAGCTGGAATGCTCCGTAGCGGTCGCCGACCGCGAGGCGCTGGGTGGGGCCATTGCCCTCCTGCAGGAAATAGAACGTCCTGCCGTCCATCTGGAGTTGTCCCATGTAGCGAAGTCCCAGGGGCGGTGCGGACGGCGGGGGCGGCGGGGCCTCGATCACGGGCGCCGGAGGCGGCGTGTAGGAGTAGGCGGCAAAGAGGTTTCGTGGCGATGCCTTGGCGGGAGGGCGCTCACCCGGAGCGAATTCGAACGGGAGGGCCGGGCGATTGCCGTTCGCGGGCTCCGCCCGCGGGATCGAGCCGCCCGAAGGCTGCGCTGCGCGCTGCACCAGCGGCGCGACCACATCCTCGGCGGGACGAACCACCGCCCAGACCGAGAGCGCGACCGTCACAAGCAGGGCGCCGCCCAGGACGAGGCTGCGGGGTTTCACTCAACCCTCCCGTCGCAGGTACAGGCTGAGCGAGACACGCGCCTCGAGCTGCTCGCCGCCCTCGGCTTCGCGCCGGAACGAGATCTCGTCGAGCGCAAGGCTCGGGTAGTCGTGCAGCAATCCCTCGAGCAGCGTCCGCACCTGCGGGTAGGCGGCGTGGGCGGGAAAGCTCACCTGGTAGCGCTGGGCGTTGTTGCCCAGGATCGAGTGCACGCGATATTCGGTGCGGTCGATCCGCACGCCCGACCGGGCGGCGCGCCGCTCGAGGTCGCGGATGAAATCGGGGGCGGCGCCCGCCGGGGGTAGGAAGAGGAGGAGCGCCTCGACGGGATCGCGCGCGGCGGCGACGCGCACGGGATCCGAGCCCTGGCGGATCCGCTGCTCGAGACGGTCGATGGAGAGGCGCTCGTCCCGCTCCTGCGCGCCCAGGCGCAGCGAGCCGCCCAGGAGGAGGAGGACCGAACCCAGGACAAGGAAAATCCCGCCCCAGCCGACCGGCCCAAGCACGCGCAGCAGGTAGAAGAGGCGCGCGGCAGGGAGGGCCCAGCGCTTCAATTGCCGCTCCGCGGCTCGCCGCCGGCGTCGATCCGGGCGACCATGGTCGCATCGACGACCCTCGATCCGGCGGCATCGCGCCACTCGTGGTGCGTCATCCCCACGCTGTGCACGGGCGGGGCCGAAGCGAGGCGCTGGGTGTATCGCACGAGGTCGGGGAAATCGCGGCTCTCGGCGACGAGCTGGATCTCCTCGAAGCGGGACTCCACGTCGAGCTGGACGATGTTCACCCCCGGGGTCATCGTGCCCTCGAGGTGATCGAAGAGCCGGTGCCAGGGCCGGTGCAGTTCCAGCACCACGGACTGCGCCTGGGATTGCAGGTCCCGTTCGAGGGCCGCCGAGCGGCGCACGAGGGGCAGGCTGGGCCCGGCGCCCTGGAGCGCGTCGAGCCGGTGTTCGAGGCTGGCGCGCTGCTCCCCGAGCCGCATGCGCTCCTCGAGCGAAGGGGCCAGCAGGGCCGCCGAGCCCGCGAACATCGCGATGCCGGCGGCGAGGAGCAACCAGGAGGCGGGCGGAACCGGTCGACGCGGACGCAGGAGTTCGATCGTGACGGGGCGCACCGGCAGGAGGCGCGAAAAAGCAGCGTGCGGGCTCATCGGGCGGGACCCGCAAGGGACGACAGGGCGAGGATGCGCCTCGCGCCGATCGCCTGGGCGACGCGCTCCACGGCGGCGGCGCGCTCCGAGCCTTCCACGGGCGCGGGCGGGACAATCGCCAGGACGGGATCGCCGGAAGCCGCGTCCCCGCGGGCGCGATCGAGGACCGCGGCCCACTCCGAGCGCACGACCGCGGCAAGACCATCGGCGTCGCTCGAGCGGCGCCACCTCGCGCGGCCCACGCGCCCGCGCACGACCAGGACCAGCATGGTCCCGTCGGCGCCGATCTCGGCAAGGCACCCGGTCCATGCGGGTTCGCGCGCGAGCAGGGCGGCGAGGTGCTCGAGGATCTCGAGCCGCACCGAGGTCACGTTGGCGCAGCTGTCCAGGGCCGCACGGACCGGGGCGGGCCAGGCGGCGGCGAGGCGGTCGCGTCCCGGCCAGTCGCTTGCCAGCTGCAGGTCCCAGTCCTGCAGGTTCTCGCCGAAGGTCTGCTCGAAACGGCTCGCCGCGAACTCCCTCCAGCGCGACTCCCCCGTGAGCTGGTCGACCCAGGGAAGGAGCATCAGGCGGGCGAGGCTACCGCGCAGCACGACGCGGATCTCGCGCTCCGGAGCCGAGGAAGCAAGCTGCGTCGCCAGCCGGCCCAGGCCGGCGGCGTCGCTCCCGGGGGCCTCGAGGCGGCGCAGCTCGACCGGGCCCTCGCACAGGGCGGCGAGCTCGGGGGAGAGCGAGAGTTCGAGCGGGGGCCGCGCGGTGCCCTCCCGCTCAGTCCGGCCGCGAAGTCGCATGTTCGCTTTCCGAGAAGGTCACCCGGTCGAGTTCGTCCAGGGTCGTGCGCCCGAGCGCGACGAGGTCCAGGCCGACGCGGCGGATGGAGCGCATGCCCCGCTCGCGCGCAAGGCGTTTGACGAGGGTCATCGAGGAGCGCGAGGAGATGGCTTCGCGCAGTTCGTCGTCCAGGACGAGGATCTCGGCGATGGCGCGGCGGCCGCGGTAGCCCGAGGCGCGGCAATGTCCGCAGCCCTGGCCGCGCACCATCCGGCCTCCCGCGAGGATCTCGCGCTCCGAGCGGGGAAGGTGGGAGAGATCCACGTGGTCCTCGGCGGCACAATGCGGGCAGATCAGGCGCACGAGGCGCTGGGCCACGATCCCGTTGAGGGCCGAGACGAGGTTGAAAGGGTCGACGCCGATGTGCAGGAGCCGTCCGATGACGTCAAAGACGCTGTTGGCGTGCACGGTCGTGAACACGAGGTGGCCCGTGAGGGCGGCCTGCACCGCGATCTGCGCCGTCTCGCCGTCGCGGATCTCGCCCACCATGATCTTGTCCGGGTCGTGGCGCAGGATCGAGCGCAGGCCGCGCGAGAAGGTGAGGCCGCGCTTCTCGTTGACGGGGATCTGCACGACGCCGGCGAGCTGGTACTCGACCGGGTCCTCGATGGTGACGATCTTGTCGGTGCCGGTGTTGACCTCGCCCAGCGCCGCGTAGAGGGTCGTGGTCTTGCCGCTCCCGGTGGGTCCGGTGGCCAGGAGCAGGCCGTAGGGCAGGCGCGAGAGGCGGCGCAGGGTCTCGATCGTCGACTTGTCAAAGCCCAGCGACTCGAAGCGCAGCGCGCGCGTCTCGTCGGCGAGGCGCTCCTTGTCGAGGATGCGGATGACGGCGTCCTCGCCGTGCACGGCCGGCATGATCGAGACGCGAAGATCGATCTCGCGCCCGTCGATCCGAACCTGGAAGCGCCCGTCCTGGGGCACGCGGCGCTCGGCGATGTCGAGCTCGGCCAGCACCTTGATGCGCGAGATCGCCTGCTCGGCGCTCTGCGGATCGTCAATGCGGCCCGCGGGGTCGAGCACGCCGTCGATGCGGTACTTGACCGCCATCCCGGTCGCGTCGGACTCGAGGTGCACGTCGCTCGCCTGCACCTTGAGCGCGTCGTAGAGGAGCGAGTTGACGACCCGCACGACCGGGCTCGTGTCCTCGGAAATGCGCCGGATCGAGAGATCCTCGGTGGTCGAGGCGACCCGCGCGGTGCCGTCCCCGGCGACGACATCGGAGAGCGCCGCATCGCTCGCGCGCAGCGTCGCCTCGTGGCGGCGCAGGTAGGCGCGGATCTCCTCCTCGGCGGCGAGGGCGAATTGAAACGGAACCGGGATCCGGCCCTCGATCCAGTCGACGAGCGGGTGGTCGAAGGGGTTCTCGATCACGCACCAGAGCCGCCCCGCCTCGTCGCGACCCAGGACGATACCGCGGCGCTCGGCCTCGGGGTAGGTGACACCCTCGAAGGCCGGGGAAAGCGCCTGCAGGGGCCGGCTCGCAAGGTAGGAGAGGTGAAGGGCGCGCGCGCAGGCTTCCAGGGCCGTATAGGCGTCGCAGGCGAGGGCCTGCTCGAGCGAGGCGGCAAAGCCCATGCCCGCCGCCCGCGCCGAGGAGGCGATCGCGGCGAAAAACGCCGCGTCGGCGCTCGCGGCGGGCACTCCGGCCCCGGCCTCCCCGCGCATCACTGGATCGCCTCCGCGAGCGAGAAGATGGGCATGTACATGAGCACCACGACGAGGCCGATGACGATTCCCATGAGCAGCATGAGGAAGGGGCCAACGACGCGCCCGAGGCGATCGGCGCCGCGCGCCACTTCCTCCTCGTGGAAATCCGCGGACCGGTCGACCATCTCGGCGAGCTTGCCGCTGCCTTCGCCCACGCGGAAGAGGCGATCCGCGACGGCCGTGGAGAGGCCGTGCACGGCCATGCTGTCGGAGAAGGAGCGCCCTTCGCGAATCGCGGCCCGGACCGAGTCGAGTTGCCGCGCAAGGTGCAGGGGGAGCATGCCCCGGGCCACCTCGAGCGCGGAGGCCACCGGGATGCCCCCGTGCAGGAGGAGGGCGAGCGTGCGATAGAGCCGCGAGAACTCGGCCGCGCGCAAGATGGCGTCGAGGCGGGGAATGCGCCGCAGGCCGCGCAGCGCGGCCGAGCGCACCGCGGCGCTGCGCACCGTGGCGACGACCCCCGCACATAAAAGGGCCGCGCCCCCCGCGACCACCCAGGGCTGGGTGTGCAGGAAACTCCCCAGCGACAGGAGGATCCGCGAAGCGGCGGGCAGCCGGTCCCCCATGTCCGCATAGACGTCGGCAAAGCGCGGAACGACATACCCCACGAGAAAGAGCAGCACGAGGGTGCTCACGCCCAGGAGGAGGACGGGGTAGATCGACGCCGAGACGAGCTTCTCGCGCACGTCGCGCGAGAGGCGCCGGTAGCGCACGAAGCGCGAAAGGGCGGGGCCGTAATCGCTCGTCTGCTCGGCCGCGCGCAGCGATTCGCGCAGCACGACCGGGAAGACGAGGGGAAAGCGGCCCATGGCCGCCGAAAGGGGGCTTCCTTCGCGCAGGGCCGCAAGGAGCCCCGAGAGCACGCGCGTGCCGCCTGCGCCGCCCTTGCGGTCGAGTGTCTCGAGCGCCTCGCTCACGGTGACTCCCGCGGTGACGAGCGCGAGGAGTTCCTGGCAAAAGAGATCGACGTCAAAGCGCTCGGCCCGCGAGGTCCGGCTGCGGCCCAGGAGCGAGGAGAGGCGGATCGAACCCGCCGAAAGCGGGGAGACCTCCAGCGCCGACAGGCCGTCGCGCGCCACCGATTGCCGTGCTGCCGCGGCGTTCTCGGCTTCGATCGTGATCGGCAGGGTCGACCCGTCCGCGCGGACGGCGAGCACGCGATACTGCATGGGAGGGATCCTCGCGACCAGGAAATTCGCGACGCGCGGCAACTGGGCCACGGAATCTACTTCGAAAACAAGGCCTTGAAGGTCACGGGAAATTCATATTCGGGCGTTGAACTCGGGCGCACATGTCGATCCGCTCCCGCATCGCGCTCTTCGCGGCCCTCTTCCTGGGAATGCAGACCCTCGTTGCCGAGGCCTGGGATGCGGGGCTCTCCGCGATCCTCATCGACCGCTGGACCGTGGCGCCGTGCGCCTGGCTCGCGCGTCATCTCCTGGGGCAGGCCGATGCCTTGGCGATCGGGTCGCGGGTCGTTTCGCCTGCGGCCTCGATGAACGTGCTCTTCGGATGCGACGGCAGCGATGTCGCCCTGCTGCTCGTGGCCGCGGTGCTCGCCGCGCCGCTGGGCTGGAAGCCGCGGGTCGCGGGAATCCTTGCGGGTCTTCTCTTCGTGTTCTCGGTCAACCAGGCGCGGCTCCTCGCGCTCTACTGCAGCCTTCTTGCGGGTGGCAGGTGGTTCGGGACGCTGCATGAAGTGGTTGCGCCCCTGGCCGTGGTCGCCCTCGTACTGTCCTTTTTCCTGGCGCTGCTCGCCTTCGGACGCCCGGCGCCGGCGCCGGGCCCGAGTTTGTGAGGGAATGGCGCGGGGAACTGCGCAACTTCCTGTTCCGGCTGTTCGGATTCGGATCCCTGCTCGTTGCCCTTGCCGTCGTGTTCGGCGAGCCAATCACCCGGACCGCGATCCCGCCGATGCAGGCCTGGCTCGAACTCGTGGACCGCTCGTATGTGTCGGTCCGCCTGGAGTCCCGGCAGGAGGGCCGTGAGCTCATGATCCATCGCGAGGTCACGCCCCGGCACCCCCACGTCCTGGGACCCCGCCAGCGGATCGTCATGCCGGGCACGCTCATCGAGACCAACGTCTCGGCGGGCCTCCTGCTGCAGACCCTGGTGCTGGGACTGGCCCTTGCCTGCGCCTGGCCGGTGCGGCGCGGCTGGCGCGAGATCGGGATCCGGCTGGTTGTCGCCTCGGTTCTTCTTGCGGTTGCCGTGGCGCTGGATGTGCCGCTCCTTCTCTACGCCTTTGCCTGGAATTCGGAGCAATCCGCGGTCGATCCCGAAGCCCGGTCCCTGCTCGTCTACTGGGGCGACTTTCTCCAGCTGGGCGGTCGATATGCCCTGGCGATCGGCGCCGCGGCGGGAGCCACGGCCGCGGGCCGCCGGGCAAGCGGTGGGGTTTTTTGACAGGACATGCAGCTTTCACAGGATTGCGCTAGTGTCCCGGGTTCCTTCGGAAGGAAGAGGCACGATGCCGAATTACTGGAAGAGCGGGGCCGCGCGAGCGCTCCTCGGAATGGCCCTGCTGGGGGTCGCCGTCCTGACCGGCTGCAACAAGGGCGCGTCTGACACACCGACCCAGACGGCGGTCAAGGTCAACAAGGACGAGATCACCGTCCTCGAGGTCAACGAACAGCTCTCGCGGCTTCCCGGCGGTCTTTCCCAGGAACAGATCGACCAGGCCAAGCGCAATGCGCTCGAGTCGCTCGTGCATCGCAAGCTGCTCGTCCAGCAGGCGATCGAGCAAAAGCTCGACCGCGACCCGGCGGTACTCGCGGCGCTCGAAGGTTCGCGCGAGAACATCCTTGCCCAGGCCTATGTGACGCGCGTCATCACGCCCCAGGCCAAGCCGAGCGAGCAGGAGATCCACCAGTACTACGTCGACAATCCGGACCTCTTCTCGCAGCGCAAGATCTTCCGCGTCAACGAGTTCACGATCGGCGCCAGCGCCGACCAGGCGCGCGAGATCCAGGCCGTGGCGCCCTCCATGTCCACCCTCGACCAGCTCGGCAAGTGGCTGGGGGATCGCAGGATCCCCTTCGCCTTCGAAGGCGGCGTGCGCAATGCCGAGCAGCTGCCGTTGCAGATCCTTCCCAAGGTCGCCTCGCTGCGCAAGAACGAGATCCTCGTGTTCCTGCCTCCCGATGGCCGCCTGCGCGCGGTGCAGGTGCTCGATTCGGCGGTGCAGCCCGTCGAGGAGAAGCGGGCCGCGCCGGTGATCGAGGGATACCTCACGAACACGAAGCGCGAGAAGCTCGCGGCCGAGGAAGTCCTGCGCCTGCAAAAGAGCGGCAGGATCGAGTACCTGGGCGAGTACGCGCGCATCGCCGCCGGCACGCCGGCTCCGGCTCCGGCGCCCGCACCGGCCCCCGCCGCGGGGGATGCGAGCAAGGAAAAAGGGATCTCGGGCCTGAAGTGATGAAACGGCCTCCTTCGTCCCTGCTCGCCGTCCTTCGTGGCCGCTGGAGGACCGTCGGCGCGGGACTGCTCGCGGGCCTGGGGATCGCCGCGGCGTATGCGGCGCTCGCGCCCGACTGGTTCGTCTCGACCTCGACCTTCCTCATCGATCCGGGCGCGGGTTCCGGGGCGGCGGCCGAGCTCGACCTTCTTCGCAGCGAGCGTGTCGCCCAGCGCGTGGTCGAGAACGAGCACCTTGCCGCCGAGGCTTCGTTCCGCGACACGGTGCTCGCCGCCACCGCGGCCTCCCTTGCGCCATCCGAGGTCATTGCCCGGCGCCTTGCGGCGTCGATCGACGCCGACAGCTCGGGCGCGGGCCGCATCGTGCACCTTGCGGTGCGCTCGCCCGACGCCGGCCTCTCGGCGCGCATTGCCAACGCCTATGCGCTCGCCTACGGCGAGGTCAGCCTGCAGCTTCGTGCCGAGGGCATCCGGGCGGGCGTGGAGCGCGCGCAGCAGGAGCTCTCCGACCTGCGTCTTCGCATGGACGTCGCCCGCAGGCGCACGAGCGGTGCGGGATCCCTCACTTCCAGCACGGCGGACGAGCAGTTCACGAGGCTCTCGCGCCTCGCCTCCGAGACGGGCGCCATGCATCCGGGGACCGCGCTCGAGGCTCCTGCCGCCGCGGGCGAAGAGCGCGAAGGGGCCGAGTTCCCGGCCATGAATGCCCGTCCCGTCGAGCGATCGACCGCAGGCGCCGAGGCCGAGATCCTGCTCGCCCAGCAGAGCCTCGAGCGCACCCAGGAGCGCCTTGCTCGCCTCTCGGCTGACAGCATCGGCGCGCCGTTCCCGGTGCAGATGCTCGTCCCGGCGCAGCCCGCCGCGGAATCCGCAAAGCCCACGACCCCCGAGTGCCTGGGCCTGGGGACGCTCGCCGGGCTGCTCCTGGCCGGGTTGGCCCTGTTCCTGGTCGAGCGGATCGATCGCCGGGTGCGCCGGCATGCGGATCTCTCGCGCGAGGTCGGCGTTGCCTTCCTGGGTGACGTGCCCGCGGCGGCGCACGCCGCCCAGGCCTAGTGCCCATGAAGCTCAGGCGCCTGCACGGGGCCGACCGGATGCCAAAGCGCGATTCCTCCAACGATGTCGTCACGATCGCAGAGGCGCGCTCGCTGCGCATCGGCGAGCTCCTCGTCGCCCTGGGGCGCCTGGACGAGTCGCAGATCCATTTCATCCTTGCGCGCCAGGCGGGCGACGAGCGCCGCTTCGGCGAGATCGCCGTGGTGCTGGGCTTTCTCACGGAGGGCGACCTCGACTTCGCGCTCTCGCGCCAGCGCGGCGCCGCTCCCGAGGTGCTGCTCGATTTCCCGCGCGTCGCCCCGGCCCTCGAGCTCGATCCCGAGGAGTTCGGCAGCGAGGCGCTCGTTGCCGTGCGCTCGCAGCTCGTGCACCGCTGGTTCGGAGAGGACCCCGAGCAGCGGGCCCTGGCCATCGTGAGCCCGGATCCCGGCGATGGCCGCACCTATGTGAGTTCGCGCCTCGCGCGCCTCTTTGCCGAACTCGAGGAGGACACCCTGCTCATCGACGCGGACCTGCGGCACCCGCGGCTGCACGAGATGTTCCACACCGACAATTCCGTCGGGCTCTCGAGCTACCTCCTGGGCCAGGTCGAGCAGCCGCCCGTGCGCGCGGTGCCCGGGATCCCGTTCCTGCATCTGCTGTGCGCCGGGCCGGCGGTCGAGCATCCGCACCGGCTGCTGGCGCGCAACGAATTCGGGCGCCTGCTGGAGAAGGTCACGACCCAGTTCCGGGCGGTCTTCATCGATACGCCGCCGGCGTCGCCCGCGCCCGATGCCATGACCATCGCGCTGCGCGCGAGCGGCGCGCTGCTCGTCGCGCGGCGGCACCGGTCGAGGATCTCGGATCTGCGCGAACTGGCGCAGAGGCTCAAGGATTCGACGGTGGAGGTGGTGGGGGCGGTGATGAATCAGCGGCCGTAGGGGTCGCTACGGGAGGAGGGCGCTTACGCCCGGTTGAAAACCGCCCCCAACAACCGCGCTCCGGCCCCCGACACCTCGCTCACGAGATCCTTCGCCCGGTCCACGCGCGTCTCCGACTTGCGCGTCACGAGAAACGCGGATCCCGCCGCCGCCGCGGCCATGAGGCCGCTCGAGCCATCCGTCGCCGCCGGGGTGTCGATGAGGATGATGTCGAAGGCCTTGGCGCATTCGCGCAGGAGGGCGCGCATCACGGGCCTCGCGATGAGGTCGTGCGGGTTGGGGGGGATCGGGCCGCCCGTGAGCACGGCGAGCTTGGGAATGGCCGGGATCTGGCGAACGACGTCGAGCTTGGCGCGCTGGGCGAGGATGAGCGAGAGGCCGGTACGATTGGGCAGGCGAAAGAGCTCGTGGATGCGCGGACGCAGGAGGTCGCCGTCGACGAGCAGCGTGCGATGCCCGAGCTGGGCGAACACGGTGGCAAGGTTGGCCGCGACGAAGGTGCGTCCCACGCCCCGCTCGACGCCCAGCACGGCGACCGCGCGCTGGGTCTGTTCGTCGGCAAGCTCGTTTTGCATGATCTGCCCGCGCAGGAGCCGCATGTGCTCGACGACCTCGTGCGTCGGGTCGAAGGCCGCGACCACCTCCGGCGAGATCGCCTCGTCACCCTTGTCGAGGCTGTGCAGTGCGAACTGTCGCCCGAGGGCGAAGCGGATGTCCTGCTCGCTTGCCACGCCCAGTTTGCGCGCCGCCTCGCCAAACGGGAGGCCGGATTCGAGCTGGAGCTGCAGCGTGCGCTGCGCGTCCTGCGCGCTCATGCGGCCGCTTGCCACGAGGATCGAGCCGATCGTGCCGGCCGGGGGGCCGCCGCTCATCTCCTGCGGGCCGCCCAGGATGGTGGGCGGAACCGACGGGTGGGGAACGTCTTCGCCATGGGCGCCGAGCCCGGCCGGGGGAATGAACGAGCCCGTGGCGGGACCGAAGCGCGAGTCCAGGGGCTCCGGTCGCGATCGTTCGGAAGTCCGCGAAAAGAAAGGGATTTTCATCCGGTCCAACCTTGGTCGAATTGCCGTTTATACCGGAGCGCGACCTCGGCAGGATGACATTTCATCATCGGATCCGGTGAGGTGTCTACCAGTAACTCCAGCTATGGGTGAACACGACCCAGATCGCCAGGAGGAGGTTGGTCGTGGCATGCGCGATCACGGCGTTCCAGAGATTGCCCGTGACGCGATACACGCCCGCGTAGAGGAACCCGGCGAGGAGGGCTGGAGCCCAGAAATCGTGTTCGAGGGCAAACACCGCGGACGAGGCGGCGATGGCAAGGAGGCTTGCCTGCGTGGGAGCGAACGAGAGGAAATCGCGCCGGTCGATCCAGCGCATGAGAAAGGAGCGCCAGAAGAGCTCTTCCATGAGGGGAACGACGAGCACGGCGCCGGCGCTTCGCAGGAGGATGAGATCCCATCGCAATGCGCCCGTAGCGGGCTCGATTGGGAGGAAGGGCGGCGATTCCGAGGGGAGACGCATCCAACCAGGGAGCGGCGCCACCCAGGCGAGGAAGACGAGCGCCCCCAGCGACACGGCCAAGGCTGCCGGGCGAAGCCGCAGGGCAGGGGGCCGAAGTTCCGTGAAGTGCGCGCGGTAGTACCAGAGCGCAAGCCCGGCGCTCCCGGCCTGCAGGCCATAGAACCAGGGCAGGTCGATTCCCGGACCACCTGCCAGCGCCGCGCGAACCCCAAGCGCCGCGATGAACAGAAAAAAGGGAACGATCCGCGGAGCGGGGCCTGCGCGCGCGAGCCGGGACAGCGGGGGCACGGAAAGGATTCTTGCGGGAAGGGAAAAATCCCGGAGGATGCCGCGAACTCGTTACGCGCGTGTGAGTTGAAGATCCTGGAGAACTCCGGATATTCACGGCATTATGACGTGCAATCCCCTCCGGTCTAGCGCAAGCGGGTGATACATTGGTTCTTTCGGCTCAATCGGCAAGCCCGGTTTCGTTCCGCAGGTGCACAATCGGCGGAACGGGTCGGCTTGGTCGTAACGACAGGAAGCAGTCATGGTCCCTCGCAGGATCTTCGTGTCTCTGTTGGCGGTTGCCCTGGGCAGCGTGGAGGGCCTTGCCCAGGCGCAGGAGCCGCCATCGGTCTCGTTCCTCGCTGTTGCAGATGGCGGCAGCTCCTCGTTCCTGGAATCCGCCACGGGCGCCGAGCGCCGCGGCGGACCGCGCTCGGGCGGGCTCGATCACGAGGGCATGGGATTCCCCGATCCCTGGCAGTGGGAGCGCGAGCACGAGTGGGAGTACCACGCTCCCGCATCGTCGGTTCCGGAGCCGGGCAGTCCGGCGTTGCTCCTTGCGGGGCTCGGGCTTGTCGCTTTCGCGGTGCGACGTCGCTCGCGCCGC
>Ga0209698_10005333_pt1 | contig 13935 bp, 13 predicted proteins | sample LitLauG_LLR_2012_FD_187203 | JGI IMG/M metagenome (GOLD analysis project Ga0209698, IMG submission 187203) | Freshwater sediment microbial communities from Pennsylvania, USA - Little Laurel Run_MetaG_LLR_2012 (SPAdes) (version 2) | ecosystem: Environmental > Aquatic > Freshwater > Creek >... | reverse complement strand
CGACGTCGATCTTTTTGTCATCGGTGCTGGCTCCGGCGGTGTGCGGGCTGCGCGGTGATGACGCTGATCTGGGTGGTCGCGATCGGCAGAGCCGGCACGCAGAGCGCACTCGCCGCGCTCGACAGTCTCGGCGACAACATGATCTGGGTGGAAGCTGGGGCACGCAGCATCAACGGCGTGCGGACCGGAACGCGTGGCACGACGACGCTCGTGCCGAGTGACGCCGACGCGATCCGCGCGGACGCGACGCTGGTGGCCCGCGTGTCGGAGAACGTCGACGGTCGCATCCAGATCGTCGCGCCCGCGGGGAACTGGAACACCATGTTCCGCGGCGTGTCGCCCGAGTACCCGATGATCCGCCGTTGGGAGCTAGCGCATGGTGCGTTCTTCTCGGACGACGATGTCCTGTACGCGCATACCGTCGTCGTGATCGGAGATACGGTGCGGCGCCAGTTGTTCGGCGTCGAAGATCCGCTCGGCCAGCAGGTCCGGATCGGAACGTCGGTGTACGACGTGATCGGCGTGCTCGCGGTGAAGGGACCGTCGGCGACCGGCAACGATCAAGACGACACGATCATGTTGCCGTGGACGACCGCGATGCGGCGGATCGTCGGTCGCAGCCAAACCTGGCTCGACGACGTGTTCGTCTCTGCGATCGTTGGGGACCAGATGCCTGCCGCGATCGCGCAGGTCGCGTCGATCCTTCGCGACCGTCATCACATCGCGGCCGGCACCGATGACGACTTCAGCGTGCGACATCCCGAAGAGCTGCTCCAAGCGCGGCTGAAGTCCGCGCGGACGCTGTCGCTGCTGTTCTCGGCGGTCGCCGCGCTCTCGCTGCTGCTCGGCGGCGTCGGGATCATGAACGTGATGCTCGCGTCGGTCACGCAACGCACGCACGAGATCGGCACGCGCATGGCGATCGGCGCATCGCCCGCTGCGATCCGCCTGCAGTTCCTCGGCGAGGCGCTCCTGCTCACGACCGCGAGCGGCGCGCTCGGCGTCGGCATCGCGATCGCCACCTCCGCGCCGATCGGCCGCGCGCTCGGCTGGAACCTCGCGATGTCGACCCGCGTCGACCTGCTCGCGTTGGGCTTTGCGATGGCGGTCGGCGTGGTGTTCGGGATGTATCCTGCGGTCCGCGCTTCGCGCATGGATCCGATCACTGCGCTCCGCGTGGAGTGATCGGCCGCGCAGGCGTTAATAGTAGGGAGCGGTCATGGCAAAGCTGATCTACGTGATGAACATCTCGCTCGATGGCTACATCTCCGATCGCGAGGGCAACTTCGCTTGGTCCGAGCCGAGTGTGGAGACGTTCTCGATGTTCAACGACCTCGTTCGTCCGGTCGGCACGTACCTCTACGGGCGCCGCATGTACGAGACGATGTCCGTGTGGGAGACCGCCCATGTCGAGCCCGGCGCACCTGCGTTCGCGCCCGGACTCGGCGAGCTCGAGCGCGAGTTCGCGACGCTCTGGCGCGCGAAGGACAAGGTCGTGTTCTCGACGACGCTGGCGCGCGTGTCGACACCGCGCACCCGCCTCGAGCGCGCGGTAGATCCCGATCAGATCCGCGGGCTCAAGGCGACGAGCGAGCGCGACATCACCGTCGGAGGACCGAACCTCGCTGCCGCGATGCTCGCCGCAAACCTCGTCGACGACCTCCACGCGGTCATCCATCCGGTCGTGCTCGGCGGTGGGAACCCCTGGCTGCCGCAGGATGTCCGCACGAAGCTCGAGCTCGTCAGCGAGCACCGCCTCGGCGGTGTCGCGCACCTGCACTACCGCGTCCGTAGGTGAGCGTCACACCGTGACGTCGGCGAGCGGACCGGCGAACACGAGGAGTGTGGCGATCCTACCGTCGGCGTCGATCTCGCCGGCATCGAAGAACTCGAGCATCGTCCCGTCGCGGCGCTCGACGATCGAGCGGAAGCGGAAAGTTGTCCCGGCCGCATCGATCACGCTCGCCAAGCGGAACCCGAGCAGCTGCGGATCGGCGAGAACGCGCGCGATCAACGCTTCGACGCCCGCGCGGCCGCGGATAACCGCCGACCGTGTGACGAAGCGGGCGTCCTCGGCAAAGCAGAGTTCGATGAGCTTCGCACGCGTGGCGGGATCGCGTTCGCCAGCCGCGCGGACGTACGTGTGAACGGCAGCCTCGACCGGACTCGTCGTGCGCGAAGCATATGCCGCGAGACTGTGGTTCTCGCGGCCGCGTGAGCTCCAGTCAGAGCTCCGAAGCCTTGCCGTTGATCGTCATGTTCGACAGCTTCGCCGTCGGCGCCCCGTTGCCTCCGCACTTGGCCACGTTCGTCAGCTTGTCGGCGGGGATCGTGACCGTCACGGTCGCGACGTCCTTGATCTTGCTACAGGTGTGCGGCGCTTCGACGACGACGCCGTTGGCGCAGGTCGCGGCGAAATCCCAGCATGCCTCGACCTCCGACTTTCCTTCGGCTTGGACGACCGTGCACTCGACCGCCGGAACCGGCGTAGTGATGAACGAGACGTGAACCAGCTGAACTAGCGCTGGGGCAAGAAATCGCTGTCACCTCGGCGCAACCAGGTGCGGCAGGCGCCGATAACGCGTTCATGGCAATGGAATCCGCGCTGCTGCCCGCGATTCGTTCGCACCTGGAAGGGCTCCTATCGCCGGCGAAGTCGATCGACAGCTCAACGTGCGCGAGCCTAGTCGATGCGCAGGCGTTCGCTGGTCCGCTGAAGATCTTGGCCGAACTGCTCGCGCTGACGACCACGGAGGTCGCGACGCTCGGAATCCTGCTAGCTCACGAGATCGATCCGATCGCGCGGCGGCTGGTGCGGGAGCTCAGCACCGAGCACGTTGCCGACACCACGCTCGACGTCATTCGCCAAGGCGTCTATCGCGGATGCGAATCGCTCGCGCAATCCGAACTGGGCCCAAGCGGGACGTTGCGGAGGCTCGTACTCATCGAACGTTGTGATGCCGACCCGCACTGTCCCGACTATCGACAGACCTTCAAGATCGCGCGCCGCGTGGTCAGCTTCATTCTCGGCGATTCACGCCTTGGCGACGAACTCGCGGGCTTCGCTTCGTTGCCGGAGCGCGAGCTGTCCCTCGCCGAAATTGTCGCTGACGCGAGCGCGATCACCAGTCTGCGGGGGACCGAAGAGGGCAGGCTGGTGATCTTGGTCGGGCGTTCTGGATCCGGCCGCCGATCACTCGTCTGCGCGATCGCGCGAGAACGAGGCCGCCCGGTGCTGCAGATCGACGGGAAACAGCTCTCGCGCGAGCGCGATCATGCACGTCAGCAGTTACGCGCCGTGGCGCGCGAGTGCGCGCTGCTCGAGCGCACGCCGCTCATTTGCAACCTCGACGCGCTCGCATGTACTGGCGAGGACGCCGAGCGCCGAGACCTAATCGAATCGGAGCTCACGGGGACCGTGTACGCGACCTCGAGCGGAGGTCGCGGGTATCGCTGGCGCACAGCGCCGACGATCGTCGAGTTGTCGCCGGCTACGTCGAAGGACCGCGTGCAGCTGTGGGAGCGAGCGATCCCAGGCACGACGCCTGAGCACGCGAGCGCGCTCGCGGCGCTGTATCCGCTCGCCCCTGCGATGATCGTCTCGGCGGCGAAGGCCGTCGCTTCCCACGCGCCAGTGAGCACCTCACCCGAGTCCGTCGCAGCGGGTGTTCGTTCGGTAGTCGACGATCGGCTCGGCGCACTCGCCCGCCGCATCACCACGCCACAGACCTGGGACGACATCGTGATGTCCGAAGACCAAGTCACGGCGCTCATCGAGCTGCTTGCGCGCGTTCGGCATCGGCGCTTGGTCCACGAGACGTGGGAGTTCGGCGACAAGCTCGGCCGCGGACTTGGCGTGGCCGCGTTGTTTTCGGGGCCCCCGGGAACGGGCAAGACCATGGCCGCCGGCTTGGTCGCCAAGGATCTCGGCATCGACCTCTACCAAGTCGATCTGAGCAAGGTGGTTTCGAAGTGGATCGGTGAGACCGAGCGCAACCTCGGCGAGGTCTTCGATGCCGCCGAGGCAGGACACGCCATCTTGCTGTTCGACGAAGCGGATGCGCTGTTTGGCAAGCGCACCGAGGTCAAGAGCAGCAACGACCGCCACGCGAACCAAGAGGTCAACTACCTGCTGCAGCGGCTCGAGTCATTCGCAGGCGTCTGTCTGCTCACGACGAACCACGAGACCGCGCTCGATGAGGCGTTTCGTCGTCGTATCTCGGTGCACGTACGATTCCAGCTGCCCGAGGTCGGCGAGCGCAAGCGTCTGTGGAAAGCGATGCTTCCTACAGCGGCTCCGCTCGCCGAAGACCTCCAGCTCGACTCGCTGGCGCGATCGTTCGCGATGAGCGGCGGCTACATCAGGAACGCGGTGCTACGCGCTGCGTTCCTCGCCGCCGACTCGAACTCAGTCATCGATGCTGCGCTGCTCGCGCGCGCGGCGCAGTTGGAATACGAGGCGATGGGCAAGGTCGTGATGATGAAGTCGGCCGCGTAACGCAACCACGGACGCGAGGAGAGACCATGTCGAAATACGAACAGCACAAGCACGAAGCCGGGCACAAGGCGAAGCCTGCAGCTGAGCACCATCACGCGCCGAAACCTAAACTCGGGTCATCGGCAACACGTAGTGAATCGAGCGTTTCGACCAACCCGACCTATCTCGATGCTCGATTGTTCCTCATCGAATACTTCGAGCGCGAGTTCGAGGTTGCGCATGAACTCGGAGTGGCCGCACAGCGCGGATTCGACGCATTCAAGGTGCGAACGTCTGATGAATACAATCGGCATAGCTCGGTCGCGTTCGCACTGTTCGAAGCAGCTCTGGCCGCGGTTCCGGGCGGTGCCGTCCTCTTCAACGCTTTTCGCGCCGTCACCCGAGGTCAGGCGGCTGCGAAGGCTGCGTCACAGATCGCAAAAAAGGCGGCGGAATGGGCGGAGGCTGCAAGCAAGGTTTCCGAGGCAGGCAAGAAGATCGGGGAAAGCGTCAAGACCGCCCACGAGAACGTCGAAGGGAGCGAACGCGGAGATTTTCATCTCGAGGTCATCACGGACCTAGCCAAGCTTGCGAGTGACGAACGCGGTCGCCGCTGGCAGCACGATTCAGTCGTCAAGGATGCGGTTCGCGTTTTCCAGAACGCGCCGGCGGAGGTCGATCTAGTTGCGTTTGCGAGACAGATCGTCACGCCGTTACCGAGCGCTGCCGACCTTGGCGCCTTATCGCAGCAGGCCTCGGAAGAGTTCGAACTCAAGCTCTACCTCGACTACTACGTCACATCCAAGAAGGCCGCGCTCGTCACGACCGACATGGACGACAGCATCGCCCGGGAGCTCGAAGGAATCCCTGATGCCGTCACGCGCCGGTTCGTCCAACTCGGACGGTACCAAGCGCTACTTGACGATCCGGCGCTGCGCCGAATCAAGCGCCACACGCATTGGACCGGGAGGCAGTTCTGATGTCCAAGCTACGAAGTGCGATCGCAATCGGTACAGCGGTCATGCTCGGCCTCACCGGGTGCCATCGGCGCGCTCTAACTGCGCACGACTTTCCGAGCCGGGTGGCGCCACCATTCGGACTCGATCGCCTCGTTGGAGGTGACCCGCTCACGAAAGCCCAAGCTGCGATGAAAACCGTACGCTTCGATTCGTCGAGTCGGCCGAGCGGTGTCGAGGTCAAGCTCATGTTCGAGCACGACCGGCTCGGTGATGTCGTCTTGGAACTCGACAACTGTGCCGGCATCTCCGAGATGCTGACGGCGCTCTGGGGGGCTAGCGATCACGCCGCACCGGTAGGAGATCCGAACGAAATTTGGGCGAGCGAAGCGACAGGCTGGGTCGCAAGCCTCCGGCATCGCAGCTTGCAAGGAGGCTGCGTGTTGTCGTTCACACCGAGTGCATTCTTCGGCAAGACGATTACGCCGCCTCGTCCACTAAGCCCGACGCTTTTGGGTGCTACGCGCCAGCGCGTGACGGAGCTCGCGCCCGCCTTGTCGGGCACTCACCTGAAGGAGCTTGGCGCCATTGCAGACGCTTGGCTCGGCCTCGGTTTTCGACCTGGCGACGCGCGCGTACAGACTGAGGACCTACTAATTCCGAAGTCAGCGTCGATCGCGATGAAGATGGCCTGGGGGCAAGGCGTAAGGTACCCGCTCCGCCCGACTACGATCTGGGTCGATCCCGAGTCTGGCCTGCGGGCCACGGGAAACGAGGACGTTCCCGACTACGACTACCACGTCCGCTTCGACCACTACGTCCCGCTGACAAAGTGGCTTGGTCCCGGAGAGGCTCTTGCGGTGTTGCCCTCGCCTGTGCTGGGCAAGCAATGGGAGGAGGTTGCCGAAGCTTACGGTGAGGCCGTGCAGCCCGGGTTTCACTCGTTGTTCCTTCCACCGTTCGAGTCGTCGGACCAGTCGGAAGAGCAGGTGGTCCTGTCCTCCGACGAAAACCACGTGATCTCGAGCCTGGATTTCGAAATTCCGTATTCGGACGACAACATGAAGGAGTCACATCTGCGCCTGCTCGAATCGAAGTGGGGCCTGCGCGAAGGAAGCGAGCCGGAGTGGTCCTTTCCAAGCGCCGACGGCGTCGTCGTTCGCGTCGCTGACTTCGCCAAACTCCACGCACTAAGTGTGCGGATCGCGCTGCCACGCGACTGAACACAGTCGCCTCGGTCGGTGAGCGCGGTCCGGCGTGGCAGAGTCTCGCCACGGTCTGGCCCGCAGCGGTCGCGTCACTGTCCGGCGCTCCGCAACGCCTCGCGGATGAGTTGCTCGAGCGTCGGCGATGTCCCGAGCCGCTCGATCGCGGCAGCGACCGCATCGCGCGCGACCGGTTTGGGGAAGCGGAGCTGGACGAGCGCTTGGATCGCATCGGCGGCGTGGGGCGTGCCCACGGGGGTTTTGCCCACGGGGGTCTTGCCCACGGGGGCGTTCGAGCGCCCGGTGTGATGCGCCCAGCGCACGGAGATCGCCGGCGCCTTTCCCGTGATCGTTAGCTTGCCGTCGTGGAGCGCGTGGTGGTGGCCGTCGGGCTCGTCGAGGATGTACAAGCCGTGGCCGCGGAACCGATGGTTGGCGAGGGCGAGGAACGACTCGCCGTGGGGACTGCTCGTGCAGCGAGACGCCGCCGTAGCTGTCGATGAGAGGTGCAGCGTGACCAGGCCGTGCGTGGTAGTCACACCACGGCTATGGATCGACTAGAGGAACAACTCGACAAGCTGCCCGTCTTTCTCGCGACGGTCCGGGCGCGTTCCATCCGCGGTGCCGCGAAGGCGCTCGGCCGCAGCCAACCCGCGGTTTCGCGCACGCTCCGTCTCCTCGAGGAAGCGGTCGGTGCACGGCTGTTCTCGCGCGATCAAGGCGGGATCAAGCTCACCGCGACGGGCGAGCGGATGTTCGAGTTCGCCGATCACGTGCGCACCGGTCTCGCGCGTTTCCGCGCCGAGGCCGAGGAGAAGCAGATCCGTCAGCGCGTCTCGTTCGGCACGTACGAGAGTATCGCGGTGTATTTTCTCCCCGGCTTCCTGCGCTATGCGGCCGACGTCCAGAGCCGCCTCGAGATCTCCGTCCTGACCGCGCCCAGTGGAGCGCTGTTCGACGCGCTCCGGCGCAGCGAGGTCGATCTGATCCTCAGCGTCAACCCGCCAACCCACCGCAGCGTTCAGTCGACCGTGTTGTTCCACGACGAGTACCGGCTGTATCGCCACCCGTCGATGATGCCGTCCGCGAAGACACCACTGCTGGTGTTCGAGCAGGCCACCGATGCGAAGGGACGGACGCTCGGGAGCCACGTGCGAGCCTCACGGCACGCTAGCCGCCGTCGGTTCTCGTGCGCGAGCTTCGAGGCCGTCGCCGCGCTGACGTCGGAAGGCCTGGGTGTTGGGGTCCTCCCAGCGCGCGTGGCCGAACGCTCGCTTGCAGGTCGCGAGCTGGTCGAGGTCGAGGACGGAGGACCCTGGCGATTCGGCCGTCACCCGATCGCGGTGTCGTTTCTCGCCCACCGCGCCGGCGACCCCGCGATCGTCTGGCTCCAGCGCGCGCTCGACCAGTTCGAGGCTGCCAAGCGCTTGTGAACCAGAAACTGGATATCCCTATATCAATTTATCATCTTGGCGACAGCACCCGGCGTCGCTACGAACCGGTCCAGGAGGTTCTACATGTCTCGACTCTTTGGACTCGCTTTCGTCTCTGCCCTGCTGGTCTCGGCTTGCACCGACAGTCCCGGTACCAGCTCGACCACGATGACCGTCACGATCTCGCAATCGACCCTACCGATGCTCGGCTCCGGTTACGTCTACGAGGGATGGTTCATCACCGCCGCCGGCCCCCAATCGACGGGACGCTTCTCCGTCGATGCCAACGGGACGCCCACGCCGGCGACCTCGATGGTGGACTCGACGATCGTGGACGCGGCGACCGCGGCGGTGATCACGATCGAGCCGGCAACCAACGACGATCCGGCGCCGTCACAGGTCCATCTCGTCGGCGGCGACCTTGCCGGCCACGCGGCCGATCTGAAGGTCTCGTACGCGGCCGCGCTCGGGACGGACTTCTCGACCGCCGCAGGCTCGTACGTGTTGGCGACACCGTCGACGGCTGCAAACACCGCGGACAACAACCAGGGCATTTGGTGGCTCGTGCCGCCGGCGACTTCGGGCGGATCGCCGACGCCCGGTCTGACCTTGCCGACGCTACCTGCCGGCTGGAAGTACGAGGGATGGGTGGCGGGCGCGGCAGGCCCGGTGTCGACGGGCAAGTTCACCTCGGTCAGCGGCGCAGACTCCGACGGCGCCGGGCCGACGGCGGGCACGGATGCCGCGCCACCGTTCCCTGGTCAAGACTTCATCAATCCGGCGATGGTGCTGACGTCGGGGTTCAAGGCCGTCATCTCGGTCGAACCGGATCCCGACGATTCGCCGATGCCGTTCGCGATCAAGCCGTTGATCGCCAACCCGATCGGCACGCAAACCGCGCCGACCTCGTTGCCGATGGCGCTGTCTGCTTCGCCGGGCTTCCCGACCGCGCACATCGCGGCGAGTTGAGCGCGTTCGAACGCCGAACGCCGCACTCATGACCGATCTATCCGCAGCCGATCTTCTGGCGGCGCCGACGGTGCCCGCCTGCGACGAGTCAGCGCCGATCGAGCGCAGCTCGTTGTCCGGCTACGAACTCGGCCCGTTGATCGGCCGCGGCGGAATGGGCGAGGTGATCGCCGCGCAGGATGAGGACATCGGTCGGCCGATCGCGATCAAGCGGCTGCGCGGCACGTCGTGCTCGGCCGCTGCCAGCGAACAGTTCTTGCGCGAGGCGCGGATCCAGGCGCGGCTCGAGCATCCCGCGATCGTTCCCGTGCACGAACTCGGGTACGACGCGGGCGGCCAGCCCTACTTCACGATGAAGCGCATCGCGGGCCTTACGTTCGCCGAGCTGTTGACGACGCAGCCGCCGCGCCAACGCCTACTTCGCGCGTTCATCGACGTATGTAGCGCGGTGGCCTTTGCCCACGAGCACGGCGTCGTCCATCGCGATCTCAAGCCGGCGAACATCATGCTCGGTGACTTCCAGGAGACCTACGTGCTCGACTGGGGGCTCGCGCGCGTGCTCGCCGAGGCTTCGCCGGACGAGCTAGGCGTCGGGCTCGACGCCGTGGAGGGGCCGACGCAACCTGAAGCGCTGGTCGGAACACCCGGGTACATGGCACCCGAGCAAGTCCGCGGTGAACCGGTCGGGACGGCCGCGGACATCTACGCGCTCGGCGCGATCTTGTTCGAGATCCTCACGAACGAGCCGCTTCACCCTCGAGGTCCGAGCGCCTTGGCATCGACGCTCGGACCGATCGAGCGATCGCCGGCGGTGCGGAACCCCGGCCGGGTGCCGCCAGAGCTCGACCTTCTTTGCGTCGACGCGCTCGCCCCGGATCCTTCATCGCGACCGACCGCGAAGCAGCTCGCCGACCGCGTGGCGCGATATCTCGACGGCGACCGAGACCTCGAGCGCCGCCAGGTGCTGGCCGCGACCTGGCTGGCGGCCGCACAGGAAGCGTTGTCCTCCGACGAGGTCGGCGGGCGCGCCGACGCGATGCAGCTCGCGGGTCGAGCCCTCGCGCTGGATCCGGAATCCGCCGCCGCGGCCGAGCTGGTGTCACGCCTGATGCTCGAGCCACCTCCAAGGCTCCCGGAGGCGCTGCAACGAGAGCTGGCGGCCACGGCGGCGGCGACCCAACGCAGACAATCCAAGTTCGCGCTGGCATCGTTCGCGGCGATCGCGGTGTTCCTCGCGCTAGCTGGCGCAGCGGGCGTCCGGAGCGTCGCGGTGTTCGGCGCGATCGCTGCGGTGACCGCGGTGCTCGTTGGTGTCCAGCTCCGGCTCACCCGACGCGCGGCGTCGACGGCCATGATGTTCGCCGTCGCGATCGGCAACGTGCTGCTCGCTGCGCTGTTGTCGCGCGCGTTCGGCTCCTTGATCCTGGCGCCGGCGGTGACCTGCGCGATGGCGGTGTCGCTGACCGCCTATCCACAGCTGATCGACCACGCTCGCGTCGTGGTCGCTATGTTGGTCACGAGCTGGTCGATCCCGGTCTTGCTCGAACGACTGGGCATCCTGGAGTCGACGTGGCGGATTGACCACGGCGAGGTGATCTCGCGATCGACCCTGATGACCCTAGATGGCTCTAGCCCCGTCCTGCTCGTGGTCTTCAGCGTCTTGACGATCATCGTGACGGCGCTGTTCGCGAGCGCACTTGCGCGATCGCGACGCGAGGCGCAACGGCAGGTCGAGATCCAGGCCTGGCACCTACGCCAGTTGCTTCCAGGACCCCGCGCGCCGACTGACAAGCTGCGCCGCTGACCGGCGCAGCAAGGCTCAGCCGAGCTGCCCAATGCGCGCCGTGCGACGCCGCTTCCTGCGCCCGCCTTGGTAAAGGCCAGCGCGCGCGAACTCGATCCCGATCGCCGGATCATCGCGATGCTCTCCGAACGCTGCTCGGTGTGGCAGCGTATTGGCAGCAAGAACGAGAAAACCCACGAGACTCGAACACATCTCGTGGGTCAGTCGCGGAGCGGACGGGACTTGAAGGCACGGACAACAGTTGAAAAAACAGACGCGGCCGACGATAGCGTGTCGTCGATCGAAGACGTTGACAGCGCCGCGTTGCACGCCGTCTCTGTAGAACGGAACGAGCCAAACGCTGCTGATTTCATCGGCGCCCAGCTCGCCGCGGCGATGCATGCGTGGTGCACGACGCGTGATTCTCGACGGTTGCGACGCACGCTGCTCGCCTTGCTTTCAGCTCTCGACGATGAATGATTGCCCAAACTATGCCGGCAGAGATGCCCAATCTTTGGCCACGGACGACATGCGATCTTTCTTTCTTCAGCCTGACCGCTACGACGTGCGCCCTTCGGTGGCTTTGACCGCCGCGAGAAGACGTCGCGCGATCTCGGGCGTATCGGGATGCTTCGTCGCTGCGAAGCGAGCCCACTCGACGAGCGAGGGCTCGACGGCGAGTGCGGACTCCCAGGCGCGCAGCGCTCGTTCTAGCCGAGTCATTCCTGGCTCCGCCTCAGCCGCGATGAGCCCGGCCTTTAGCACCTCCGAGTGGTTAGGAAATCGTGCGATGAGGGAGTCCCAGACGCGAAATGCGTCATCGAACCTTTGGTCTATGTCTGCTGCGACGAGAATGAAGCTGAGCCCCAGCTCGAGATCATAGAGGTCAGCAGGACCGCCCAAGTCGACAATTCGTAGTGCGTCCGGCTCGCCAAGCGGAATGCTGTACACCGCGCCGCCAGGCGATTGGGGCGGTGGTCCGAGGAAGAAGCTCTTCAGCTCGTCGCCGAATATGACCTGATCGCTCTCTACCTTGATGTACTTGTCCTGGCACAGCTCGAGTTCCAGCAGTGCGAGCCGCCTCTGGATCAATGCGACGAGAGCTATGAGCTTGACTGAATTCTGCCTCGACACTGCGAGGACCTCGTCAATCCATTTCTCGTACCAGGTTGGGAGCGATTCGGCGGTCGCTGGATTCACAAGTAGCCGCGTCTCGTTGGTGTACGTAGAAGAGACGGCAACGACATCCTCGCGGCCGATGATGGATACGCGATGGATCGAGTCGTGAAAGGAAAGCTTGCCGCCGGGACCGGGCCTCACATCGACGGCGTAGACGCTTGTATCGGGCATCCACGCGAGCCCCTTCGCGTTCACTATGAGGCTCGCTGGTGTTCCGCCGATGTGATCCTTGAAACCCACTTCGTTGAAAGCGCGCCAGACAAGAAGCGCGCAAGTACCGAGCTGGATCATTTCCGGTTTGTGACCGCGAACGAGCATGATGCGGGTGCGAGTCTCAAGAGTAATTCGCTCGTCGTCTCGAACACTGCCGATGATCGTCGACTGTCCGGGCCGTACGCGCTCGGCATGACGGCCGATACAGCGATAGAGTTCCGGTACGTCACGATGCCAACGCGCGACCAAGATTTCGAAGCTGACATGTTCCTTCGCGGACATCGCTTTGGCCCACATCGTCTCGAAGTCATCTACGCCTAGATGTGGTTTGACCCATGCGAGAGCATCCAATGCATCGTGCGCCGTTCCAGCGATGGTTGCGGCCGCGTGAGTTCCGAGCGGCACAATCTTGAGCGCCTTTTCTTCGATTCCCCGGCTCGCGTCGCTCATCTCGCCGAGGCTCGAAAGCGTCTGCCTCACCGTCTCGCCATGCGTGACAGCCGAGTCCGCCGCGAGCACGACCCATTCCTTGGACGCAAGCCCGATGCCGATCGTCATTCGAACCTTCGTGGAGCGTACCACCACCATCGTCGACGCCCGACCGCCCTGACGCTCAGCGAAACGACACGCGGCCGTCTTTCGGAACCAGCACCGTTTCCTTCGCGTCCTCCTTCGAGGACACGACGACGTACACGCACGTCCACGCCACCGAGTCTGACACGCCGACCTTCATACGCCCGTTGCGTCGACCTACCATGACGACCGCGCCGAGCTTCTCAAGCTCCTTGACGTGCTCGAACGTGCCGACCTCGAACTGTCGGCGGTGACTAGCGTCGATGTCTCGCCCAACGTCCATCAGGTCTTGAAGGTCCTGTTGGAAGGCGGCAGCGACGTCCTGCAGCGCATCGTCCTTCGGAAGGCAATCGAAGTAGAAGCTCATTGCATCCGAGAACGCGCGAAGGTCGGCGCTTGCGGCAAGGCGCGTCATCGGAACCTTCACGTACTTCGCGTCGATCTCTTTCTGACGCTGAGCAATCAGTTCCGGCGTGACCTTGTCGCGTGGGACTCCAAGTTGTTGTGCGATGAGTTCGAGCGCATCGAAACGCAGCGCTTGCACATCGATATCGAGGGCGGCGGCGAGGGCTTGCAGAGTATCGACCTGCGCACCTTCCCCAGCTTCGACGCGCTGTACAGTCCTTGGTGTAACGCCAGCGACCTGAGCGAGATGTTCCTGCGTCCACGCGCGATGCTCGCGCAGAAGGCGAATGTTTGAGGCAACGACTTGGTTCATGAGAGATGGCTCCTTTCCCGATGAACCTGCGCTCTTGCTCTTCGCCACAACACGACATTAGCCCGACAGTCCCACGACACCTTGGGAGACCTGCGCGATTCCAGATAGGTGCGCACGGTTGCGCAGGTGCCGATCCCCACGAGCATGCATTCTCGACACTCATACTCGCGCCTGCTACTCCGCTCCGCGGCAAGCTTGAGCGACCTGGTGGGACGCCTGGGACGTGTCGTATCGGAGCAAACGTGAACTGGGCTGACATCATCTACTATCCATCGTTGGTCGAGCAAATGCGCGTGCACGACGCCACGCTCGAAGAGCTCGGGGACTACTTGTCAGGCGCCACGTAAACTGACCCCCTCGCGCCACTAAGACTGACCCCTCCGATCCGGAGGGTAAGCGATGGATCAGACGGCAGGAAACGACAGGGCG
>Ga0209698_10005332_pt1 | contig 13936 bp, 9 predicted proteins | sample LitLauG_LLR_2012_FD_187203 | JGI IMG/M metagenome (GOLD analysis project Ga0209698, IMG submission 187203) | Freshwater sediment microbial communities from Pennsylvania, USA - Little Laurel Run_MetaG_LLR_2012 (SPAdes) (version 2) | ecosystem: Environmental > Aquatic > Freshwater > Creek >... | reverse complement strand
GGAGTTGCTCGAAGCGGGCGTCCACTTCGGGCATCAGACCAAGCGCTGGAATCCCAAGATGAAGGAATACATCTTCGGAGAGCGCAACGGGATCTACATCATCGACCTGCAGAAGACGCTGAAGATGTTCAAAGAGGCGTCCAAGTTCGTGCAGGACCTGGCGGCCGACGGTCGGATTGTGCTGTTCGTGGGCACGAAGCGCCAGGCGCAGGACGCGATCTCGGAAGAGGCGCAGCGCTGCGGGATGTTCTACATCAACCAGCGCTGGCTGGGCGGACTGCTGACCAACTGGGTGACGGTGCAGAAGTCGGTGAAGCGGCTGAAGGAGCTCGACGAGATGGCCACGGATGGCCGCTACGAGCTGCTGCCCAAGAAAGAAGTGATTAAGCTCGAACGCGAGCGTAAACATTTGCAGGCGAACCTGGCCGGCATCAAGAATATGAGCCGCTTGCCTGATGCGATCTTCGTGATTGATTCGAATAAGGAGCAGATCGCGGTGCGCGAGGCGCGCAAGCTGGGGATTCCGGTGGTCGCGGTGGTGGATACGAACTGCGATCCCAGCGAAGTGGATTACGTGATCCCCGGCAATGACGATGCGTTGCGAGCGATCCGGCTGTTTACCTCGAAGATTTCGGAATCGATTGCCGAGGGCGCGCAGCTGATGACCGACAAGCAGGTGGCCGATATGCAGGCTGCGACGGATGCGGCTGAGGCGAGACAGGTCGCCGCCAGCGAGTATCACGGCGATCCGGAAGTGGCGGCTGACGCTGCCGTTGACGCTTCGGAGGACATCAGCATGGAAGAAGTGCTGGGTCCGGGGACGCATAAGAAGCCGGTGGCCGCTACCGAAGAGGCTGAGTTACCGAAGGTTGAGAGTCAGACGGTTTAGGACCAGGGGTCAGTAGTCTAGAGTCAGTTTTGTCAGGGTTCAGTAGTCAGGGAAAACCGGGCATTTTGAAACCAGACCCGCGCGGGTCGTCCGGCGCGGGTCTAAGTTTATCAGCAGAAAAGGAATCATTCAGAACATGGCTACGACAGGAAGTCCAGGACCAGATGACAGCGGTCGTCCGAATATTTCTGCGGCGCAAGTGAAGGAACTCCGGGAGAAGACCGGGGCCCCGATGATGGATTGCAAACAGGCCCTGACCGAAGCCAAGGGCGATATGGAGCAGGCAGTCGTGGTTCTGCGCAAGAAGGGCGTATCGGTCGCAGCCAAGAAAGCGACGCGTGTAACCAGTGAAGGATCGGTGGCGCAGTACATTCACGCCGGCGGCAAGATTGGTGTGCTCGTCGAAGTGAACTGCGAGAGCGACTTCGTGGCGCGGACGGACGACTTCAAGGAACTGGTGCATGATATCGCCATGCACATCGCGGCCAGCGATCCGAAGTACGTGCGCAAGGAAGACGTCACGCCTGCGGACTTCGCGCGCGAGAAAGAGATTTTTCTGGCGCAGGCGATTGCCAGTGGCAAACCGGCGCACATCGCGGAGAAGATGGTGAACGGCAAGATGGAAAAGTTCTATGAAGAGGTCTGCCTCCTGGAGCAGCCTTTCATCAAGGATCAGACCATCTCGATCGGGCAACTCATCGCGTCGAAGATCGGCAAGCTGGGTGAGAACATCGCGGTGCGGCGCTTCGCGCGCTTCAAGGTGGGCGACGCGGGCGAGACGGTTGCCGTCACGAAACCAACAGAGCCGAAAGGCGAATGATCCGGGCGCCCTGCGGGGCGCCTTTTTTTTCGCACTAGAGTGCGGGGGCGAGACGCCCCCGCGACAGCCGGCGGGACGCTGGCGCTACGAGACCCTTTCATGACGACTGCGACTCCTGCTTACAAACGCATTTTGCTCAAACTTTCCGGCGAGGCGCTGGCGGCCAATCAGGGCTTTGGCGTTGAGACGGCGCGCATCCATGGAATAGCGGCTGAGATCGGGGACGTGCACAAGTTGGGCGTGCAGATCGCCATCGTCGTGGGCGGAGGGAATTTTTTCCGCGGTGTGGCCCATCAGGCCAAGGACATGGACCGCGTTTCGGCCGATCACATGGGAATGCTGGCGACGGTCATCAACGCGCTGGCGCTGCAGGACGCGCTGGAGAAGCAGGGCGTGTATACGCGGGTGCAGTCGGCGATCGAAATGAATCAGGTCGCGGAACCGTTCATTCGGCGGCGCGCGATTCGTCATCTGGAGAAGGGCCGTGTCGTCATTTTTGCCGGCGGCACGGGGAATCCTTATTTTTCGACCGACACGGCGGCGTCGCTGCGCGCCATGGAGATCAAGGCCGACGCCATTCTGAAGGCGACCAAAGTGGACGGTATCTACGACGCCGATCCGATGAAGGTCGATGGGGCCCGAAAGTTTAATCAGATTTCTTATATGGACGTGCTGAAGCTAGGGCTGAAGGTCATGGACTCGACCGCGATCAGCCTGTGCAAGGACAACAACCTGCCTATTGTCATCTTCAGCTTGAATGAGCACGGCAACATCCGCCGGGTGGTGCTGGGAGAGAAGATCGGATCTACCGTTAGCGCTTAGAACCCTTGGCCACGGATTTTCACGGATTCACCCGGATAAACCAGAATCTTGATCCGTGTTGATCCGTCGAATCTGTGGCAGCTTAATTTTTGTGGGTTTATAATTCGACGTTTTGATACCGGGGGACCCAGGACGGAGCTGAACATATGGCGCAAGCGACAATGGCGGCGATAGCCGGGTTGAAAGAGACGTACGCACAACTTAGAACCCGCATGGAAAAGGCGGTCGAAGATTTCCGGAAGGCGATGGCGGCGACGCGCACCGGTCGCGCATCGGTGCACATGCTCGACGGAGTGACCGTGGATGCTTATGGCGCGCAGATGCCGTTGAACCAGTTGGCACAGGTCCACGCCCCGGAGGCGCAGTTGATCACGGTGCAGCCGTTCGATCCGTCGCAACTGGGAGCGATTGAGAAGGCAATTCGCTCCGGCGATCTGGGCCTGAATCCGATGAATGACGGCAAGATGATTCGCGTACCTGTGCCTGCGCTCACGCAGGAGCGACGGCAGGACATGGTCAAGCACCTGCACAGAGCGCTGGAAGAGCACCGCACCGCGGTGCGCAACATTCGCCGCGACGGCAATGACGCGATCAAGAAGGCCCTCAGAGACAAGAAGATCACAGAAGACGAGGAAAAGCGGTCGCTGGATGAGATCCAGAAGCTCACCGACGATGAAATCAAGAAGATGGAAGAGATGAGCAAGGCTAAAGAAAAGGAAGTATTGGAGTTAAAGTAGGTCTGGTCGGCGGATCGCCGGATTCGCCGCACCGTGGTAACGCCCGTCACATTACTTTGGTTCTAAATTCTTCCGCCCTGTAACAACCCCTGGCGCACAACTTTGATAGGTTCGGCGTGTTCGATTTTTGTGAGTCCAAGATTCAATCCCTCAAGGAATCGACTCGGAGGAGATGTCTGCCATGAAACGCGCCCTGCTTTTTGCACTTTTGCTTGCCATAGCCGCTACGCTCGGCTGTGGCGGCGCCAGCGGTTCTAAAACAAGTCTCTCGCAAAACACTTCTGGCGCCGTGTTTGTGACCGGCGAAGATGCTCCGGTGTCTTCGGTGGTGGGCTTCAATGTCACCATCAACAGCATCACCCTAAACAACGGGTCTTCCACCGTGACGGCGCTGTCGACCCCCACGGCGGTGGACTTCGCCCAGCTGATGGGCCTGCGCTCGCTCCTGGGATTCAACACCATCGCGGCCGGCACCTACAACAGCGTGACCTTCACTTTTGAGAACAGCAATCCGGCGCCGGTAATCAGCTATGTGGACGTGAACACCGTGCCGCCGTCGGTGCAGATGTTGAACGGTACATTTTCGCAAACCACGGTGACGGTCCCGTTTCCGACGGGAGCACCGCTGATGGTCGGCAGCAACGGCCTGGCGGGACTGCACATTGACTTCAACTTGGGCGACTCGCTGGCCGTAAGCGGCAGCGGGCAAATTACTGGCACGATCAACCCGGTGATCAGCGTAGCGGCGGTCTCGGCTTCAGAAGAACTGGGCGAGATTACCGATTTCACGGGAAATGTGGTTTCGGTCAACACATCGGCGAACACGTTCGTCATGCAGGGACCCTATGGTTTCCAGAGAACGATCGATGTGGACGCGAACACGAAGTACAACCCCGGCAACAACCTGGGTACGCTGACTCCGAATGCAATCGTTTCCGTGATCGGGACTATGCAGGCCGACGGCAGCATTCTGGCCGCCGGCGTGGAGTTGATTACGACCGATCAGGCGTTCATCTCCGGCCGAGTTCTGGCTGTGAATCCGAGTACTGGGCCAGTCCAGTCGGTGACGATGTGGGTGGGTGAGGAACTGGGGACGTCGGGCGTGATTCCCGTCGACACGGTTCAAACCATCGATGTGAGCGCGGTTACGAGTTACGATATCTGCTTCTTTGACAACCTGATCACCCAGCAACTGTTCAATAACACGTCGCTGGTGGTGGGGCAGCGGATCTTCATCGGCGGCACCGTGGCCGGTAGCGCCTTCACGCCGGACCTGGTTTCGTTGCGGCGGCAGGGCGTGGTGGGTGCGCTGGTTGCCAACAGCGTCACGGTTACGGGCAGCCCGGGGAGCAACCAGGGTTACTTCCAGATGCAGAACGACGCGTTGATGAGCTATGCCGCGGGTGGGCCGTTTACCGTGTTCACCGGCGACTTGACGCGGTTTCAGAACATTAACGGATTATCCGGTCTGGCCGCGGCGGGAACACCCAACCTGATCGCGCGCGGGCTGGTGTTCAAGAACCCGAGCGATAGCAAGCCGGTGGTGGTTGCGGGTCGAGTCCGCGTGCTGCCTCCGCAGCAGTAAGGACGAAGTCGATGCAGTGGTTCCGGGCGGCTCAGGCCGCCCGGTTTTATTTGTCTGATCGCCGGTACGGCGCGAAAGCACTCTATAATGAACGGATGGCGAAACAGGTCGTCCATGCGGCGTGCCCTCACGACTGTCCGGATGCTTGCGGGGTGCTGATTACTGTTGAGGACGGTCGAGCTACGAAGATTCAGGGGGATCCGGAGCATCCGGTGACGCGCGGGTTTTTGTGCGCCAAGGTGGCGAAGTATCTGGATCGAGTGTACTCGCCGGAGCGGGTGCTGTATCCGATGCGGCGGATTGGGGCTAAGGGACCGGCGGCTGGCGCGGACCGCAGCGGCACAGGGCAGCGGAGCTTCGCTCCTGGACAGCCGGGGGCGGCTGTCCCCACACAAGCAAGTGAGGTTTGGGAGCGCACATCGTGGGACTCGGCTTTGGATCAGATCGCTGCGCGGTTTCGGGGTATCTCAAGCGAGTTCGGGAGCGAGGCCATACTGCCTTATTCTTACGGTGGAACGCTGGGCGCGCTGAATGGCGCTTCGATGGACCGGCGATTCTTTCACCGGCTGGGGGCTTCGCAGCTTGATCGGACTATTTGTTCCGCGGCGGGTGAGGCAGGACTAAAGTCGGTGCTGGGCGCGAAGCTTGGCACCGAGCCAGAGCAATTCAGGCATTCCAAGTACATCCTTGCGTGGGCGTCGAACATTCACGGCAACAACGTGCATCTGTGGCCGTTCATCACCGAGGCCCGACGCAATGGGGCGAAGCTGGTGGTGATCGATCCTTACCGCACGCGGACGGCCGCATGCGCCGACTGGTATCTGCCCATCAATCCGGGAACGGACGCGGCTCTGGCGCTAGGGATGATGCATGTCATCATCGGCGAGAACCTGCACGACGCGGACTACGTTGCGAAATACACGCTGGGCTTCGAGCAATTGCGGGAGAAAGTGAAAGAGTATCCGCCGGAGCGAGTGGCGCGGTGGACGGGTATTTCCATGGTGGACATTCGCAAACTGGCCCATGAGTACGCCACTACGAGGCCGGCTGTGATTCGGCTGAACTATGGCGTGCAGCGGTCCGAGCGCGGAGGAATGGCAACGCGCACGGTCGCCATGCTTCCCTGCATCACCGGATCATGGAAGGAAGTGGGCGGCGGGTTGCAGATGTCGCTCAGCGGGGCGGTCGATCTGAATACCGCGGCTTTGAAGCGACCGGATTTGATGGAGACTTCTTTGGGGCGCGAGGCTCGTACCATCAACATGGTCGAACTGGGGCGCGTGCTCAACACGCTGAATGATCCGCCGGTTAAGGCCTTGTTCGTGTACAACTCCAATCCGGCGGCGGTTTGTCCGGAGCACAACGAGGTCGTGCGCGGACTGATGCGGCCCGATCTTTTCACCGTGGTGCACGAGCAGTTCTTCACTGATACGACCGACTATGCCGACATTGTGCTGCCGGCTTCGACTTTCTTCGAGCATAAGGACCTGCAGAAGGGTTATGGGCATTACTATCTGCAGGTGTCGAACCAGGCGATTGAGCCGCTGGGCGAGTGCCGGTCGAATGTGGAAGTGTTCCGGGGGCTGGCGCTGCGCATGGGATTTGAGGAGGAATGCTTTCAGGAAACTGTGGATGAGATGATCGATCTGGCTTTGGATTCGGAGAGTGCCTGGCTGGAGGGGTTGAGCCGGGAGAGGCTTGAACGGGGGCCGGTACGATTGAATTTTGAGGATACGAAAATCCCCACCCTTCGACTTCGCTCAGGGCAGGCTTGGGCGGCGGTCCCCACATGTGCTCAGCAAGACCCCGCACCCTTTCTTCCTTTTGCTCACGGCGCGTTCCGTACCACTTCGGGGAAGGCGGAGTTTTACAGCGAAGGGGTGAAGGCGCTCGGGCTTGATCCGGTGGCCGAGTTTACGCCACCTTCGGAGTCGCGGCACGGCGAGAAGACTTTGCCACTGGAGTTGCTGGCTCGGAAGGCCGACAACTTTCTGAATTCGACATTTTCTAACGTTCCTTCCGTGCAGGAGATGGAGGAAACGGGACTACTTGAAATCTGTGAGGAGGACGCTCGCGCGCGGAGCATCCGCAGCGGCGATCGCGTGTGCGTCTTCAACCGGCGGGGAGAGATTCTACTGCGGGCCCAGGTCGACGGCAAAGTTCAACCCGGAGTCGTCTCTGCGAGCCTCAATTGGGCCAAGATGACCCCCGGTTTCCAGAGCATCAATGCCCTGACCTCAGAAAAACTTACCGACATGGGCAACTCAGCTACGTTTTATTCCGTCTTGGTTGAGGTAGAGTTAGCCAAGCCATCCCCGTGAAGCAACCAAAAGGCATTGTGGGTCAGGTCCGAGGTGCGCGGGACCTGAACGCTTTGCTCTCGAAAGAGTTGCGGCTTGGACGCTTTCTGTTGCACTACCGTATAATGGCAGTTTTCTTACATCCCAGAGGCTGAGGTCGTAGCGATTCCTTTTCGCTTTCATTCGGAGAGTCTTGTTGTGCCCAAGGGCGGCTGCCCTCGGAGGCACCTGTCGGCTCCATCTCCTTTATTTCAGAGGCTTTGGCGAAGGACGGGGGGCCGGGGCTGGACATTTCTAGGCGCCGTCGGGGCATTGCTGCTGCTAACGGCAGCGGTCGGTTGGGCGCAGAGTGATGTTATTTCGGAAATCAACGTAACCGGCAACCGACGAATCCCCGCCGACACCATTAAAGCCCGCGTATTCACCAAGCCGGGAGACATCTACGACGCCGCCGCCCTGGAGCGCGATTTCAACTCTCTGTGGAACACGGGCTACTTCGAAGATATCAAGATTCTGCGGGAGCAGACTCCGAAGGGCTGGCGTCTTATTTTTCAGGTAAAAGAGAAGCCGACGATTCGCGAAATTCTTTATACGGGCCTGAGTTCGGTATCGACGAGCGACGTTCTGGATCGCTTCAAGCTGGAAAAAGTAGGCCTGGTGGTGGAGAGCCAGTACGATCCCACGCGCATCAAGAAGGCGGAAGTTTCCATCAAGAACCTGCTGTCGGAGCACGGGCGGCAGTTCGCCACGATCCGCTCGGAGGTGAGGACGATTCCGCCGGCGGCGGTGGGGATTACGTTCGTGGTGAAGGAAGGGCCGAAGGTTAAGGTCGGCAAGATCAAGTTCATCGGCAACAAGAACATCAAGACGCGAATTCTGCGGTCGGCGATGAAGAATCTCAAGCCGGTCGGGGTTCCGCATTCCATCTTCCTGGAAAGCATCTTCGCCAAGACGTACGATGCCACCAAGCTAGAAGAAGACACCGAGCGCGTTCGAGCTGAGTACCAGAACCGGGGCTACTTCAAGGCTACAGTGAGCGATGCGAAAACCGAGATCCACGACACCGGGCACCAAGGTGCCCGCATTCCGCTGATACAGGCGGGGCCGGGCAAGGCCGTCGATATTACCATGCCGATCGACGAAGGTGACAAGTACCGGCTGGGCAAGATCACGTTCAAGAACAACAAGACGCTCACCAATAACGCCGCGCTGCGCAATCTTTTTCCGCTCAGAGACGGAGACGTGTTCAGCCGCGAGAAAATCGCCAAGGGTCTGGAGAATCTGCGCAAGGCATACGGCGAGTATGGCTACATCAACTACACGGGTGTTCCTTCGACCACGTTTGACGACGAGAAGAAGCTGGCCAGCCTGGAAATTGACATCGACGAGGGCAAGGCGTTCTATGTGCGGCGCATCGAGTTCACGGGCAACACGACCACGCGCGATAAGGTCATCCGTCGCGAACTGGCGCTGGAAGAAGGCGGCATCTACAACTCCCGTTTGTGGGAGTTCAGTCTGCTGCGGCTGAATCAGCTTTCGTATTTCGACCAGCTCAAGCCAGATGATCCGAACGTTACCGATAAAAAGCTGGACGAAAAAAACGGGTACGTGGATCTGACCTTGCACGTCCATGAAAAGGGCAAGAACAGCATCGGATTGAACGGCGGCGTCAGCGGGCTGGAAGGGGCATTCATCGGGCTGAATTATTCAACTAACAACTTCCTCGGCCGCGGCGAGACGTTGCAGGTACAGGTCAGCCTAGGAAACCTGGCGCGCAGCGTGCTGTTCGGTTATACGCAGCCTTACATGTTTGACCGTCCCCTGCAGTTTGGCTTTACGGTGTTCGGCAACAAGTACAACTTCAACCAAGCCCGGCAGCTTTCGATCTTCAGCGGACAGAATCTGAACCTGCCCAGCGCAGTGCTGCAAAACCTGCAGAACTACTCGCAGTCCAGCATAGGCTTCACGTCGTCGTTGAGCTATCCGCTGCACCGCTCCCTGAAGCGTGTCGGTTTCACTTACTCGCTCGACCGCTCGACGTTGCTGCCGCTCAGTACGGCCTCCAAGAGTCTTTTCGATTTCATTGCGTTCCGCGGCATTTCAGGTCCGAACGCGGTGAATGGAATCATCACCAGCAAGATCTTCCCCAGCTACTCGTTCAACACTCTGGACAGCGGCATTTCTCCGCATAGCGGCCACCAGTTCACGCTGGGCGCCGAGTTCGCGGGACTGGGCGGAACCGTGCGGTCCTTCCGTCCGATTGTGCAGTACAAACGTTTTTTCCCGATCCAGAATAAGCGTAATGCGGTTGGCTTGAACGTGCAGGGATCGTACATCACCGGCTTTGGCGGCCTTGTGGCGCCGCCATTCCAGCGCTTCTACATGGGTGGCGAATACGACATTCGCGGTTTTGATATTCGTTCGGTCTCGCCGGTCGCGTACCTGCCCAGTTCCAATGTGATCACCCTGACCAATCCTGATGGAACGCCGGTGCCCAAGAACCCGGCCAATCCACGGCAAGGCAACTGGACGATCCCGATCCCGGTGGATCAAATTGTGTTTCCGGGTGGGGATCTGAGTTTGATTTCGAACCTGGAATACCGCATCACAATCGCAGGGCCGGTCGCTATTGCTCCCTTTGTGGACACGGGCATCGATACCATTCTGCGGAAATCGCAGTTGCAGATCGCGGACCAACAGTTTATCCAGGTAAAAAGTACTTTTTTCGGATGTCCCCAACTCGACTCCGGATTTAACTGCGTGGGAGGGGCGCGGTTAAACCCGCTGCCTTCGCAACAACTGCAGGTTCTGAACTCGACTAACTGGCGGCCGCGTATGTCCACGGGGCTCGAACTGCAGATGTTCCTGCCGGTGGTGAACGCGCCGTTCCGCATCTACTGGGCGTACAACGCGCTGCGGCTGGATAATCCGGCCACGCCGCCGATCCCGATTTTGCCTACGATGTTTCCGGGACATCTCGACAAGAACGGGAATTATGTCTTGACGAGCGCGGGAGCTTATACGTACGCATTGGCGAAGACGACCTACGCGCCGAATTTCCTTCTGCGGGAACCGCGGAAGACCTTCCGGTTCACGGTGGCGACGACGTTCTAAAGGAAGCTCTGATCAAGTGGTTAAGGAAAAGCTTGAACCACAGAGGAGACAGGGGCTCACAGAGGGCCACTGGACTCATTCAGAGATTTCCTACGTGTTTGACGGGGCTGGAGCGGGGTCACTATAATGATGGTGATCCACGTCATGATGAGAAGACTGTGAGGGTGGACGGCACGCCCGCAGGCTTGGCGTGCGACGCTGGCAAATCTAGAGCGCCTTTTCCGACGGCGACCGCTACTGCGGCGGAGACCTCATTCAACGCGAGCCAGCGTAAATTGGCAAAAGCGACTGAGAGCGAAGTTCATTCCCGGAACCATGCTTGGATAAGCATGTTCCAAGGAGTTCAAGCGACCCGATGACAAGCAAGTACTTGCGACTTTTCCTGGCCATTGCGGTTTCCTTCGGGATTACCGCACTAGCCCAAACCGGCAGCGCCGCCACACCTTCCGGTGCAACCGCTGCGCCGACTAGTCCGGCCGCTTCGACGCCCGCGACCACCGGCGCGAGCACCGGCACCAAGGTCGGGACCATCAACATCAACGAGGCCCTTTTCGGCAGCAACGAAGGGCGCCGCGACATGGAAGCCCTGGGCAAAAAGTTCGAGCCCAAGCAGTCCGAGCTGAAAAACCAGAATGACGAGCTCGAGGGCTTGAAGAAGCAGCTCAGCACGCAGCAGGACAAGCTGAACGACGACGCCCTCGCCAACCTGAAGAAGCAGATCGATAGCAAGCAGAAGGTATTCGATCGCGCTGTGCAGGACGCGCAAGAGGATTTCGGTAATCAGCAGCAAGAGATCGCAAGCCGCATCCTGCAGAAAATGGCGCCGATGATTGTGAAGTATTCTCAGGAGAACGGCTTCGGCCTGATCGTGGACACGTCCAAGCCCTGGCCACAGAGCAATGTGCTCTGGTGGGGTGAGACCATGGACATCACCAAGCCCGTGGTCGACGCTTACAATGTGCAGTCGGGCGTGCCCGCTCCAGCTGCGCCGAGCGGAGCGGCCAAGCCGGCTGCTCCCAGGCCCAGCACGGGGACGGCGCCTAAGCCGACGACTCCGAAACCGGCTGAGCCACCGAAGTGAGTTCAGCCCGGACACCTCCGGTGTCTGAAAGGTTCCCAAACGGCCGCGTGAAAACGCGGCCTTTTTTCTTTGTAGGGCACGGCCTGGGTGCGCGTTCGTGGTGTCCATAGCAGCAAACAGATTTCACGCTGGAGGACACCATGTTTGAGCCGTCCATGTTTGAGCAAAGCATGTTTGCCGACGCCATGCTGGAAAGTTCATGGGCCCAACGTTCACGCCGCAGCCTGACCACGCTCACGTCGTTCGGACTGGAAGCGGTGGCGATTGGTTTATTGCTTCTCCTGCCGCTGTGGAAGACGGTGGGGCTGCCTTCGGCGCGCGCGCTGCCCACACCGGTATCGTGGGGAGCTCCGCCGCCAGCCATCCGGCCGCTGCCGCGTCAGCACGTCACTACAGTCATTCAAAGTAATCTTGCCGATAATGTTTTGATCGCACCTCGGAAAATTCCCCACGACGTGGCGAAGATTCAGGAAGCCGTGCCGCCGCCGCAGGTGAGCTTCAATACGGGTACAGGAGTGGAAGGAGGAACCGGAGACGGCAGACCTGGCGGAGTCTGGGGATCCCTCAATGACTCTCTGAGCCACGTGGCTCCGCCGCCCGTACTGGCAACTCCTAGCGTGCCTGTGTTCCGTCCCTCACGCCTGCTGGAGGGGAGCCTGATTCGGCGCGTTACGCCCACCTATCCGCCGTTGGCCCGGACGGCGCGAATCCAGGGGCCGGTGGTTTTGTTTGCGATCATCAGCAAGGCGGGGACTATCGACAATCTGCGGGCGATCTCTGGCCATCCAATGCTGGTACCGGCGGCGATCGAAGCAGTCAGTCAGTGGCGGTACCGGCCCTACATTCTCAACAACGAACCGATTGAGGTGGAGACGCAGATTACGGTGAACTTCCTGCTGTCGGGGAACTAGCGCTCGATCCAACTGTCTGTTCGCCGCTTTGGCGGCTTGTCATCCTGAGGCGACCTCAAGCCGCCGAAGGGCCTATGCAACTGGCTGAAAAGTACACAGGTCCTTCGGCTCGCAAAAAGCGCGAGCCTCAGGATGACAAATCGACACGACATCATCGGGGATTCGTGAAAGCGTCGGTGAATGGTTTAGGGAGTAGCCCGAGGGTAACCTCGGTGTTTGCGCTGGTCCCGCTATAATCGCGGAAGTGGCAACTACAGCAGAAATTCTGAGCCGCGTGGCAACGCGTCCGACCTGGGGGGAAGTGTCTCTTGCCACTCTGCGGCAGAACTTTCGCACGGTTCAGAAGCATGTAGGGCCGAAGGTGACGGTCTGCGCGGTGGTGAAGGCCGACGCGTACGGTCACGGAGCGGTTGAGTGCTCGCGCGCGCTCGAGGCGGAAGGCGCGCAGTGGCTGGGCGTGACCTCGCTCGACGAGGCGATTCCGCTGCGCGAGGCCGGTATCCGATCCAGCATTTTGTTGATGACCGGTTTCTGGCGCGGCGAGGAGACTGAGATCGTCCGTTTGCGCCTGACTCCGACGGTTTGGGAACCGTGGCACATCGAGTCGCTGGAAGCTGCCGCAGCGGCTCTGGGCGTGGCGCGGCATCCGGTGCATTTGAAGGTGGACACCGGCATGGGGCGGCTCGGGGTGGTGGTTGATCAACTTCCCGGAGTGCTGGCTGCGATCAAGGCCGCCAAGCACCTCGAACTCAATGGGCTATCCACGCACTTGGCAGACTCGGAGATCATGGACGCGCCTTCCGTGGCCACGCAGGAACGCAACTTCGAGGTCGCCCGCCGCATGGTGCGTGAAGCCGGCCTGGAAGCGGTGTTCGTACACGTGGCTAATACCGGTGCGGTTATTTCGCGGCGCGAGACCTGGAACACGATGGTGCGTCCGGGAGTCGCGCTATATGGATACTATTTGCCATTTCAGCGCGCGGGGCGCGAAGTGAGCGGTGGAACTCTGCGGTTGTCCGTCAAACCAATTCTCACCTGGAAGACGCGCATCCTTTCGTTGCGAGATTTCGCCGCCAGTCAGGCGCTGGGTTACGGTGGAACTTACGTGACCAAAGCTCCGGCGCACGTTGCAGTGCTGCCCGTGGGTTACGCCGACGGATACAACCGGCAACTTTCGAATCGCGGACGAGTCATTGTGCGCGAGCACTATGCTCCGATCGTGGGCCGCATCTCGATGGACCTCACTCTAGTGGATGTGACCGGCATCCCGGGCGTTGCAGTGGGCGATGAGGTCATCCTGCTTGGCCGGGGCGAGGGTTTGAGTGTGGACGCGCTTGAGCATGCCGAATTGGCGAACAGCTCTCCTTACGAAATTCTCTGCAACATTTCGAAGCGCGTTCCGCGGCGGTATGTGAGCTAAGGACCGTCTCCGCTCAACGGCCAAATGCTGACTGCCAACTGCTAATTGCTACCATTGAATGCCCTCGCCTGAACCGCGGCTTCCCTCCTTGTTACACTAGAAGATTAACCATGGCTTCTCGCTACGCACAGTGGATGTACGACTGGGAACACCGGCTCACGTCGGTGGACAACAACCGCGTGGTGCGCCCGCTGGAGTGGGGCGTCGAATGGACGCGCGACTGGCCCTGCCGCAATGGCTACCGGGCGGGGCATGGG
>Ga0209698_10005331_pt1 | contig 13936 bp, 15 predicted proteins | sample LitLauG_LLR_2012_FD_187203 | JGI IMG/M metagenome (GOLD analysis project Ga0209698, IMG submission 187203) | Freshwater sediment microbial communities from Pennsylvania, USA - Little Laurel Run_MetaG_LLR_2012 (SPAdes) (version 2) | ecosystem: Environmental > Aquatic > Freshwater > Creek >... | reverse complement strand
ACCATGCTGCGCCATGTGGCCGTCGATGACTGCGGTCGTATCCTGAACCCGATGCTCGTCGCCGGACAGCAGCACGGTGGCATCGCCCAGGGCGCGGCCCAGGCGCTCTACGAATGGATGCAATTCGACGAGGACGGAAATCCGCTCACGTCGAACCTGATGGACTACGCCATGCCTTCGGCAGCCGAGCTGTGCAGCTTCGAGGTGTCGAACACCGAGACCGCGAGTCCCCGCAACCCACTGGGCGCGAAGGGTATCGGCGAGTCCGGCACGATCGGCTCGACGCCCGCCATCCACAATGCCGTGGTCGATGCGGTGCGCCATCTCGGCGTGACCCACATCGACATGCCGTGCACCGCAGAGCGCGTGTGGCAGGCCATCCAGGCCGCGTCGTAGGTAGCGGAGGACCGATTCGCCGCGGGCGCTCGAGGGCGACCCCCGACCCTGTTGCTCCGGTTGATCGGGCACGGGAGGATCTCACCTCGTTGCGCGACGGCGTGGAGGGCGGGGAGCAGGCGATCGGGCACCGCGCTGATCTGTTCCTCGGCCGTCATGCTCGGTCGGCGAAGCTCGTCGATCTGCTTCGCCGGGTGCTCCGCCAGCAGTCGGCCGAGCAGGTCGGGCTGGTGGCGTCAGGCGCGGCGTTCTGGCTGGTCATCACCGTCCTTCCTACGGCTATTGCCGCGGTCAGTCTGTACGGGTTGTTCGTCAGCCCTCAACAGGTGGCCAGGGACCTGGCCGGGTTGGCGGACAACGGTCCGCAGTCGCTCGGCGCGATCCTGACCCAACAGCTCCAGAAGGTGGCTACGGCCGACCGCGTCGGTCTGACGGCCGGACTGGTCATTTCCCTGCTTCTCGCGCTCTGGAGCGTCTCGGCGGGGGTGTACAACCTTGAGCGGGCCATCCGTTCCGTGTACGGCCTCAGGCCCGAGGAGTATGTGCGGGCGAGGGGGCGCGCCCTCGTCGGCGCGTTCGGTGGCGTGCTCGCTCTCGGCGTCGTCGCGCTGCTCTCGACCGCGGCGTCGGTGGTCATCGACTATCTGCCCGTCGCCGTGACCGTAGCGGTCGGGGTCCCGCTGCTGGTCGTGGTGGTCACGGCGATCACCGCCGCCTTGTACCGGTTCTCGGTCGGCCCGCAGATGGTCGGGCACCGCCTGCTGCCCGGGTCATTGGCGTCGAGCATCGGCCTACTTTTCGTGATCGGCGCCTTCAGCTCTTACCTGCGGCTGTCCACCCGGTACACCGCGGTGTACGGAGCGCTCGCGGGGACGGTCGTCGGCATGATCGGAACGTACCTCGGCGTCTACGTCGTGCTGCTCGGGGCCGTGCTCAACGCTCAGCTCGATGCCACCCGCTCCTCGTCCTCACCAGGGGACCGGGCTCCGGCGGCGGCTCGGCGCCGAGGCCACTCAGGCTGACAGCAGAGGATGGACCCGGGGTGGGGGCCGGTCGAGCTGCGCATCGGGCGGCCCTCGTAGGGCCGCCGGTCAGGCGACGCACCTCGTCTCGTTCACGACCCGAACCGGGCGTCGATCGCCGTCTTCACCTTGGCGAGGTGGTCGACGTGGGCCCGATGGTGGTCGAGGCCGAGCTTCATCGTAACGATCGACACCTGAGTACCGCCGACCTGTGCCCACGTTGCCGCCGTGTCGACGACGTCGGTCGCCGTGCCCGCGCGGGTCAAGATGAGCTCGAGACCGAACTGCTCCACGTCGCGTCCCTCGGCGGCGAGCAGGTCGCGCACGCGGTCGAGTCCCCGGTGACCATTCTCGACAGCGCCGGCGAAGGAGAAGCCGTCGCCCAGCCGGCTGGCGCGCCGGAAGGCGGCCTCACCGAAGCCGCCGAACCAGACGGGGACCTGCCGCAATGGCCGGGGGTTGATGCAGCCGCGGTCGATGTGATCGAACTCGCCGTCGAAGGTGACGAGCGGCTCGGACCACAGCTGGCGCAGCAGCGGCACCTGCTCGGTGAGGCGCCGTCCGCGGCTGGCGAAATCCTGCCCGAGGGAATCGTATTCGACCCAGTTCCACCCGGTGCCCACACCGAGGCGGAGGCGGCCATGGGAAAGGAGGTCGACGTCGGCCGCTTGCTGCGCGACGAGCACCGTTTGGCGCTGGGGGAGGATCAGTACCCCGGTCGCCAGCTCGATTCGGCGGGTGACCGCGGCGGCGAAGCCCATGGCCACGAACGGGTCGTGGAACGGGTCGTGCTCGGTGTAGGGGCCCCGCAGCGGCGGCTCACGGTCGGCGTGCTCGGCGCCGACGACATGGTCGTAGAACAGCAGTGAGTCGTACCCGAGTTGTTCGACGGCCAGAGCGATCGACGGGAGCGCCTCAGGATCCTGGGATACCTCGGTCTGAGGGAACACGACGCCGAACTTCATCCCTTGGCCCTCCTCGGATTCTTCACGCCCCCGTCGCGGCGGGGTTCGATGCCGGCCTCGAGCACGCGCCGCTCGACGATGCGCCACACCCCATCGACACAGACCCAACGATCGTGGTACTCGCCCCACAGGACCATGTCCGGCCGTTCGTGGACGCGGTAGCGGTGCCAGGCGCGCACGTAGCTCACCGCATCCGCCGACGCATCGCCGGTGAAGGTGATCGAGATGTTCCCGATCAGGTGCTGCGTGGCCTCGAATTGGGCCAAGGCCCGGTTCATCCAGTCGACGACGGCGTCGACGCCGTGCAGGTCACCGCTGTGCGGCGAGGCGAAAACACAGTCCGTCGCGAACACCTCGCGGTGCCCTTCGGTCTCCAACCAATCCGTGGCCCGGGCGTAGCGGTACATCTGCTCGGTGATGGCTGACCTGTCTTCCAGACGCGAATCCTGCGCCATCACGCCTCCCTTTCCCCGGCGTCACGCGCCGGTCCGACCGGCGACATCGGCGTTCCGAACGACCAGTTGGCCTTGTCCCCGAGCGGCTCACCAGCGTCGTTGTCCATGCCCCCTCCGTTTCTACCCGGTACCCTACGGACACATCGTTCTCCCTGCCAGCCCCTGCGCTGACCGGCCAAAAGCTAAGTCCGGTCTGCTGCGCTCGGGACGTTGGCCAGGCCCCACCTCCCGATTGGTCCGGTGGTAGCTTCGGACGGTGCTGTTCGCCTGGTCGCGGCCGTCCGATGAGCGGCTCGACGCGGTGCTGGCACGCGTGACCGGCAAGCCGGTGACCTATAGCGAGGTCGGTGCCACACGGCAGTCCACGCTGCCCCGGGGCTACCGTCACGACAGGCGCTCGGTGTCGATCGGCCATGGCGAGGATGCGTTTCGGCGGGGCCAGGACGCCATTCGCCGTTGGGAGGCTCACCGCGGTGCCGGAGCGATCGTACGGCCCCACGATCCTCCAGCTCTCGGCGCCGTGACCATCGTCGCTTTGCGGTTCGGGCCGGGTTTCGTGCTGGCGCCCTGCGAGGTCGTTTACGTCACGGACGACCGTGACAGGTTCGGCTTCGCCTACGGCACCCTACCCGGCCATCCCGAGCGAGGTGAGGAGGCCTTCCACGTCGGGCGAAGCGCCGACGGTGAGGTCACCTTCGGTGTGATCGCCTTCTCCCGCCCAGCGGACCGACTGGCACGAGTCGGCGGAGCCGCTGCCCGCGCCGTCCAGAATCGAGTCAGCAATGCCTACCTCGATGGAGTTCGACGCTACGTCTCAACGGGGTGATGACGGCATCGTCTGAAGCTGCGAGCAAAGGTTACGGCTGCGTTCGCCAACGGATCACTGGCTCGGTGTCCCGGACGAATCGTGCGAGCTGGTGGCGGTGGCGCGCCACCGTCCGATACGACGCCTCGGCGAATCGCCTCATCGGACCAAGGCGACCGATCCGAGCGAGCAGCGGTCCGACGACCGGAAGACGAGCGACCATCTCGATGGTCGCGCTACCGGCGCTGGCGACACGCCCGTCAACGTGGAGGATGTGGATCGATGCCATCCGCTCATCGGGGGCCATTGTTGAAAGGAGGTTCGCGACGCGCCCGTCCGATAGCGGCAGGATGTCGAGATCGTCGAGGCAACGAACAGCCCTGACCAGGGCCGCGAGGCGTCGTCAGAAGCGTCAGTGGTCGTCGTAGAAGAGGATGTGGTGGCTACGGCCAGGGTCGGGCACAGCCTTCATTCTGCCAGGCCTGGGAGCACAGCCCGGTTGCCGGTGGGCGGACGAAGAGGCACCGAAAACAACCCGAGGCGGGCGGCCGGCGCTCCCGATAGGGGGGTCGGCCCGGTGGATGCTGTCGGTGCACCGCGTCCCGTCCCATGAGGGCGTCCGGCACTACCGGACGGTCGACGTCAGGCCGAAACAGGCCCGGCCCGGGCCGCGGTGGCTGTCACCGGCGTGACGAAGACTCGGCCGATGGCAAAGATCCCGCGCTGGGGAAAGTAGAAGTCGGCCATGTGGGCCTGTTCCGGCAACGCACCTAGTGGTCCGAGATCGGTTCCCTCGACCACGGCGTGACTGTCGATCACCTGCCAGATGCGCAACGGGTTGGCGTCGAAGTGTTGCCCGTTGGAGGTGAGGCCGGTCAGTTTGACCTTCCCGACCCCGAGAGCACGCCCAGCCACTGCGCCCATAGCCAGGAGCACGGGCCGGGAGCGCCACCCTGCCAGGGGGATGGCGGAGCCGACGGCGCTCATCATCCTGGTTATGGGCGTGGATGCCATCTCGACCGTCCAGTCGACTGAACCATCGGCCGTACGAACGTGGAGGCGGCTTGGCCCTCCCCACTCGACGGCGATGGGGACCACCTGACCACGCTCGACATCGACGCCGAAGTAGCGGCTGCACGCGACGTCGCAGGTAAGGGACTCATAGAAGGTCCAGCATCCCTGGGGATCCCGGTGCCAGATCGAGGTGAATCGGTCATCTACCGATGATGCTGTCCATCGGCGCAACCCGAGCACGTGGCCCGACTGGAACGGCAAGCCCATCACTCCGTATCCCGAGACCCGCTCGCAGTTCCCCGGCGGCAGGGCCGGGCTCTCCTCGACCTCCTGGGCGAACGCTCGTGGCGCCTTCACGCACCTACCCCCTCCAGGTTGCCCCTCCGGACCAGCCGCCCAATGCTACGGCGGCCGGCGGTGCCGTGCCGCCGCTCGGCGGTCCGGTCCTCGGCGGCCTGGTCGAGGATGGCGGCGAGGGAAGGCAGAGCCGGCTTGGCACCCCCGGGTCCCACGATGGGACACCGCCACCGCGCGGCTATGTCCCTTCGCCGTACTCGGCGTCCGTGACGTGGTCGCCCCAGGTGGCGGGACCGTGGGTGATGGAGATGTGGGTCATGAAGTGCGCGTGGTCGGCGCCGTGCCAGTGCACCTGGCCATCCGGTGCGAGATGAACGTCCCCCGGGCGCAGCTCGACGACCGCCTCGCCGCGCGGCTGGACGAGGCCGCGGCCTTCGGTGACGTAGAGGGTCTGGCCCCCGGCATGGGAGTGCCAGGCGGTGCGAGCACCGGGCGTGAAGTGCACGGCACCGACGTTCAGCGTCGAGTGGTCGTGCGGCTGGACGATGCTGTCGATCCAGACATCGCCCGTGAACCAGTCGGCCGGTCCCTTGACCGTCGGTTTCTTGGGTTGGACTCCCACTGGGTCTCCTTCGGTTCAAGGCTTGTCAAGGGGCTCGCCGGCGAGCGCGGACATCGGTGTCTTCGCCCAGCTGGCGAGGAGGTCGAGTGCCTGCTGCGAGGGGCTCCCTGGCTCGGCGCTGTAGATGAGGATCCGCTGTCCCGGGTCGCCGGGGAGCTCGAGCGCTTCGTAGTCGAGGACGAGATCTCCGACAACGGGGTGGTGCAGGGTCTTGGCGCCGGTGCGGTGGAACTTGACGTTGTGGGCCGCCCACCGGGTCCGGAACTCGTCGCTGCGGGTCGACAACTCGCCGATCAGATCGGACAGTCGCTTGTCGTATGGGTCCTGGCCGGCCGCGGCCCGCAGGATGGCCACGGCGTCGTTGGCGATCATGTCCCAGTCGTGGAAGAACTCGCCGGCATGAGGGTTCAAGAAAATGAACCGGGACATGTTCGGGATGCCGGTTGTGTCTTCGAACACGGGGGTGTAGAGGGCGTAGCCGAGCGTGTTGGCGGCGAGCAGGTCGAGGTGGCTGTTTCGGACGTAGGCGGGTGCCGTGATGGATTCGAGGATCCGCTGAACCGTCGGGCGTACCCGCTCCTGGGCGGGACGACGTCGGGGTGGGCGCAACTTGGCGTTGGCGGCACGCACGAGGTCGAACAGGTGGGCTCGTTCGGCCTCGTCGAAGTGCAAGGCTCGGGCGATCCCTTCGAGTACGTCCTCGGAAACGCCGACGGCGCTGCCGCGCTCGAGCCGCGTGTAGTACTCGACGCTGATCCCGGCGAGCATGGCGACCTCCTCTCGCCGGAGCCCTTTCACCCGTCGGTTGTGGCCGTAGGCGGGGAGGTTCGTCTGTTCGGGCGTGATCTTCGCTCGCCGCGAGGTCAGGAACTCTCGGATCTCGCTCCTGGCGTCCATGTCCCCCAGCCTACGGGTCTCGCTCGAGACGAGGGAGTCCCCGCCGGTACCCCTCTCAGCCGGGACTCCCTCGATCGGCCACCCCGCGGTTAGCTGGAGGCAGCGCCGGGCCGGACCGGCCAGGCGATTCGAAGGGAGTTCTGATGCGTGCTGCGATCTTTCGAGGGTCCAAGGACATCATCGTCGGTGAGCGGCCCGACCCCGTCATCGAGCGGCCGTCAGATGCCGTGGTACGCGTCGTCCTGGCGTGCGTGTGCGGCTCGGACCTGTGGTACTACCGGGGGGAGTCTCCGCATGCCGTCGGATCGATCGGCCACGAGTTCATCGGCGTCGTCGAGGACGTCGGTTCCGATGTCACGGGGCTCGCCCGAGGCGACCTGGTGGTCGCGCCGTTCGTCTACTGCGACATGTCCTGCCCCCACTGCAAGGCCGGCGCGACGTTCGCATGCCTCCACGGCGGGTCGTTCGGCAACGGCGAGGTCGACGGGGGTCAGGGTGAGGCCGTGCTCGTCCCGCTGGCCGGCAGCAGCCTGGTCAAGGTCCCTGGCTCCCCGTCGGACCACTCCCACGAGACTCTGCGCTCCCAACTCGCCCTGTCCGACGTGATGTGCACCGGCCACCATTCGGCCGTGTGCGGTCGGGTGGACCAGGGCGACACCGTCGCCGTCGTCGGCGACGGTGCTGTGGGGCTTTCCGCCGTGCTCGCCGCCAAGCGACTCGGCGCCGAGCGCATCATCGCCCTAAGTCGGAACCCGGCCCGCCAGCAGCTCGCCCGCGAGTTCGGTGCCACGGACATCCTCGCCGAGCGAGGCGACGAAGCGATCGCCGCCGTCATGGACCTGACCGACGGCATCGGTGTCGACGCCGCCCTCGAATGCGTCGGCACCGGGCAGTCAGCCGGCACCGCCGTGGCCATCGCCCGGCCCGGCTCGACCGTCGGCATCGTCGGCGCCCCCCACGGCGTCGAGATTCCCTTCGAGTCCAACTTCTGGCGCGGCGTCGGCTGGCAAGGCAGTGTCGCCCCCGCCCGGGCCTACATCCCCGAACTGATGCCCGACGTCCTCGCCGGGCGCATGAACCCGGGGCGGGTCTTCGACTACGAGACCGACCTCGAGCACATCACCGACGCGTACGCCGCCATGGACGAGCGGCGGGCCATCAAGTCCCTCATTCGCATGGGAGCGCCGTGAGCGCCCGGACTGACGACGATTTTCGGGGCTCGGGGAGGTCACTGAGCACAACTCGCGCCGCGACGCAGCGATGCGACGCAGCGGACGTTTACCGCACAACCAGCAAGGGGGTGCCGCCATGAGCGAAGTCATCGTCGTGATCGGAGCAGGATCGATCGGTCAGGCAATCGCCCGGCGCGTCAGCGCCGGCAAGCACGTCGTGCTGGCCGACCTGCACGGCGGCAACGCGGACGCCGCGGCCGAGGTCCTGCTCAACGCCGGATTCGCCGTGAGCACCGCGACCGTTGACGTCTCCTCGCGCGTATCCGTTCATCAGCTCGCCGAGACAGCCACATCCTTGGGCGACGTGACGGGCGTCGTCCACGCCGCTGGCGTCTCACCGAGCCAGGCGCCACCGGGCGTCATCCTCGCAGTCGACCTGTACGGAACCGCGCTCGTTCTCGAGGAGTTCGGCAACGTGATAGCCGACGGCGGAGCCGGGGTGGTCATCGCGTCGCAGTCCGGCCACCGTCTGGGCGCCCTCCCGGCGGATCAGAACGCCGCGCTGGCGAACACTCCTGCGGACGAGTTGCTCGAGCTACCGATGCTCCAGTCCGACCAGGTGACCGACCCGCTCCGCGCCTACCAACTGGCCAAGCGCGCCAACTCGTTGCGGGTCATGGCCGAGGCCGTTCGGTGGGGTAAGCGAGGCGCGCGGCTCAACACCATCAGCCCCGGCATCATCATCACCCCGCTGGCCAGAGACGAGCTGACCGGGCCTCGCGGTGACGGATACCGTCGCATGATCGAGCTGTGCCCGGCCGGGCGCGCCGGCACTCCTGACGAGGTCGGGACAGTCGGCGCGCTGCTCATGGGTCCCGAAGGCGCGTTCATCACCGGCAGCGACATCCTGATGGACGGCGGCGTCACGGCGTCCTACTTCTACGGCGAACTGGCCCCGAAGTGACCACCATCTGCAAACTCACCGCAGCCGGCCGGCCCGGATCAACGAGGCTGTGATCACCCATCAGAGGGCTATCTCCGGCTAACTAATCGGATATCCTCTGGGTGTGACCAAGCGCCTGATCGAGGTCGACGACGACAAGCTCGAGGCCGTCCGCGCTTTGCTCGGCACCCGGACGCTGAAGGCCACCGTCGAGGAGGCCTTTGACGAAGTGCTGGCGTTGGCGGCGCGTCGACGGGCGCTGCTGTCCGGCCGCGGCGTCGGCGGGGATCCACTGGGCGATCCCGATGCCCGCCGGGCGGCGTGGGGCTGAAGCCTTACTACCTGGGCGACACCTCGGCGCTCGCCCGGCGGCAGCTGCCGGAGGTTGCTGCCCGGCTCGACCCCCTGCTGGAAGCCGGGCTGGTCGCGCGGTGCACGCTCACCGACCTGGAAGGAGGGTTCTCCTCGCCGAGTCCCGCCGACCACAAGCGGATGCGCGGTGACCGTGCGGCGTGGCCGTTGGCGGCGATGGACCAAAGAATCCTCGACCGGGCGCTCGAGGTCCAGGACGCGTTGGCCGAGCGCAGTCAACAACGCGGCGCCAAGATCGCCGATCTCCTGATCGCCGCGGCCGCCGAGCCGGCCGGCCTCGTCGTCCTCCACTACGACCACGACTTCGAGCTCATCGCATCCGTGACGGGTCAGCCCGTCGAGTGGATCGTCCCGGCCGGATCCGTGGCGTAACGGTGCTCGCCCGGGCTCGGCTTGGACCCGAAGGGCCTGTCAGCGGACGTCCCAAGCGCCTCTGTCCGCCCGTTGTCGTGCGTCGTGCGATGTGCGCCACGGTCCACCCCCATCCGGGTCGATCGGTGCCTTCGAGCGGAAACGGCCCGCGCGATGTTCTCGCGATGGAGCCTCCTCGAGGCCCGATTCTGCGCTCCGGACGGCGGCCGCACCCGTCTGACCTGCGATTTTGTGAGAGCGGGTGACGAGAATCGAACTCGCGTTCTCAGCTTGGGAAGCTGATGTTCTGCCTCTGAACTACACCCGCGGGGCGTCTGAAATCTTACCAAACGGGCTGGTCAACGCGAATCGTGACTCCGGCTGGCCGATGCGCCGCGAGGGGTCCGTGACCCCGGCGTGACCTTCGAAGATCGCCGCCCGCTCGGCGACGTCGACGGACTGGATGAACTGGGTCAGACGGCCAGTAGTCGGCTTGTGGATCGCGGACACCAACCGCAGGTGCAGGATCCCGGGCACGCGAGCGTCGAGATAGACGACCGATCGCCACCAGCACCGCTGCTCCGAGCGCGGTCAACCTCGAACGACAGGATGGCGGCGGGTGCGTGATGGTCGTCGACGATCAAGCGTCGAGGCCGCCGGCGGCGCGGGCTTCGTCGGCAAGCAACGCCTGAACCTGCTCCTTGTATGCGCCGTCATCAATGAGGCGGACCAGGTCATTCAGCCGGGTACGCCCAGCATCATCGAATGCGTCGTACAGGCGCACAGATCGCGGTCAACGCGACCCACGAAGCGATCTTCCACCGAACATTCGTTGGTGGATGATGAGCTATCTGACGGTCATGAACCTGAATTCACGTGTGTCCAGCAGGTGGACGCCATGAGCGCAAAGCGACGCTTACCGGGCCCGTCAAGCCCGCCATCGGCGTCCTGCGGACCGGCTTCGCCGAGCCTTAAGCGCCCCTCGTCATCGGGACCTGATTCTGATTCTGACGGTTCGGGGAGGCTCACGCTGACTGCTCAACCCGCGATCGTCGCTGGTGCTTGGCCGGGCGACTGCCTCATGTGGCGACCGGCGAGCTGCGGCCCACACCACGGTCGGATCAGCAGCCGACCGGTTGGTGGGGCGACCGGACCAACCGGTCGGCCAGACGGAGCAGGGCGCCGGCCGCCCCGAGGGCGGCCGCAGCGAGGGCGTCGCGGAACACGGGTCGACGGAACAGGGCGCCTTCGGCGAGCTGACGACGCCGTGCGGAGGCCTGCGCAAGGCGCTGGCGGTGCTGCGCTGCAGCGATGCGAGCGGTTTCCATGCCATCAAGGCTAGAAGGACGGCGGCTCCAGTTCAAGTCAGTATTGCGATATAGTCATCTAACTATGCCAGTGGACGCCCCGCCTCTCCCGCTCCCGTCCGGTCCCCGCCTCGAGGCGTGCTGTGCCGTGGCGGCCGAGCTTGAGTGGATCCTGCTCAGCGCCGTCCGCGACGACTTCCGCGGCGACCATCCCGTCCTCGACGAGTTCTACGCCCGCCGCCCCGACCTGGCCGAGAGAGTGCGCGGGCTGTGGGCGCCTGACGTTTCGACCGCCTGCGGCGGCTTCGAGGAGCTGCTGATCCTGGCCAACCACGGCGGTGTTCTGCGCAGCGATGACGGCGACGGTCTGGTCGCTGGTCTCGACGAGTTGTGCCGCCACGCCCCCGTCGCCCCAACCCTGGCGTCGGAAAGCGAAGAGGACCGGGTCGCCCTGCATCGTCGGCTCGACCGGCTCCGCACCGACCGGGTCTTCCGACGCCGCTACGTCGCGCTGGTCGACGAGGTGTGGGCCGAGGTCGGGCCGGTGTGGCGGCGCCGGGGTCGCCCGGAGGTCGACCGGGCCGTGACCGACCGACGGCTGGCCATCGTCCAGGGCGCCACCCTGGTCGAGGTGGCCAGCTGGTTGCCGCCGGCCCTGGGCGCCCTCCTGCCCGCCCTGGCCGGCGAGCTCGAACCGGACGCCGCCGTCGTGGTCGTGCCCTCGTGGTTCGCCCACCGGGGTCTCGTGGTGGCCGTCCCCGGCAACCTGATCGTCGGGGTCCGCTGCGATCTGTCCGGCCAGGCGGCCCGGCAACGGGTGGAACGCCTCGCCGGCCGTTTGAAGGCGCTGGCCGACCCGACCCGCTTCGCCATCCTCCAGGCCCTCGGAGAGCGGCCCCGGACGGTGGGCGCCCTGGCCACCACCTTCGGGTTGGCCCAACCGACCGTGTCCAACCACGTGCGCGTGCTGCGCGACGCCGGCCTGGTCCTCACCGGCGCTGACGGTCCGGCCCGGCTGCTGTCGCTGGACCGCCGGCAGGTCGGCGAACTGCTCGACGAGGCGGGCGGGCTGCTCCACGTGGGCTGAGCTGACGCCGCTACGCCGTCGACTGCCACCTGGAACGACGCCGGACGGGCCGACCGGCCGGCCGGGCCTTCTTCAGCCGGCCCGCCCGCCCAGGGCGCGCATGGTCTCGTCGGCCCAGCGCACCGCAGCCACGTAGGCGTCCCGGGTCCGGGCGGTGGTCAGCCCGGGGCGGGCCCCGGCCGGGTCCTCCCCCCGCTCGTAGGTCACCGCCAGGTCGAGCAGGCCGCCGAGCGGGCCCCGCCGGTCGACCACGGCGGCCCTGACCTCGGCGCTCAGAGCCAGCTGTTCCACCAGCCCGGCGACGGGGGTGTCGAACACGGCGTCGAGCACCGACAACACCCCGACCAGGAAGGCGGCCGGGCCGTCGCCCGGGTCGGCGAGCAGCTCGCACATCTTGGCCCGCACCATGGCCACGGTGGCCAACTCGGTGGTCTTGTCGCCCACTCCCTGGACCATGGCCACCAGGGCCAGGTTCTTGATCTTCTGGCGCCCGAGTAGGACCAGGGCGTCGCGCAGACTGGTGACCGGACGGGGTGGGCTGAGAGCCGCCGAGTTGACCAGGCGCAGCAGACGGAAGGCCAGGCCCGGCTCGCTGGCCAGGATGGCCTCGAGCTCCTCGCTGGAGGCGTCGGCCCGGTCGACGGAAGCCAGGAGGCGCACGGCCGGGAGCTGGCCGAGAGTGGCCCGCCGCCCGGCCAGGACCTCCGGCCGTTGAAAGAAGAATCCCTGGAGCAGCTCGATGCCGAGCTCGCTGACCGTCCGCAGGTCGGCGGCGGACTCGACCTTCTCGGCCAGGACCACTACCCCCTCGGATCGCACGTCGTCGACCAGACGGGCCAGGTCGCCGCGAGGGGTGCCGAGCAGGTCGACCTTGACGATGTCGACCGAGGCGATGAGCCGGCGGTGGTCGCTGCCCGGGACATAGTCGTCGAGGGCCAACTGGTACCCCTCGGCCCGCACACTGGCCAGCAGCTCGATCAGCCCGCGATCGGCGACCTCGTGCTCGAGTACCTCGAGGACCACCCGGGTGGCGGGGAGGGCAAGGTGGAGTCCGGCCAGCAGGAACTCGCGGGTCACGTTGACGAACGCCAGCCCGTCGCTGACCAGGTGCTCCAGGCCGAAGTCGAGCATGGCCGCCGACACCACCCGTCGGGTCGCCTCGAGCCCGTCGCCGATGGTGGCTTCGTTCTCGACGCTGGAGCGGTACAGCAGCTCGTAACCCCGGACCCGCCGCCGGGTGTCGAAGATGGCCTGGCGTCCCACGTAGACCGCCTCGGACAGCCCGTCGATCTCGAGCAGCGCCGGGGACGCCCGGTCGGCGCCGACCGGGGCGCCCAAACCCCCTCCGGGGTCGCCAGGCCGGGCGCGGCGGTCCACCTCGCTGCTATCGGTGCCGGCGGTCCGAAGCTGAGCGGTGGCCCGGGCCCCCGGTAGCGTCCGGCCGATGGCCTCCCCGGCGGACGAGCGACGCCGGTCGGCCTTCCATGTCCTCGGTCAACGGATGTTCTTCACCTACTTCGTCGGCAACCTGTTGTCGAACTGCGGGACCTGGATCCAGAACATCGCCCAGTCGATCCTCGTCTACCGGCTGACCCACTCCAGCCTGCTGGTCGGGGTGACCAACTTCAGCCAGTTCGCCGGAGTGACCGTGCTGGCGCCGTGGTCCGGTCGGGCCGCCGACCGGTTCGACCGCCGCCGGCTGATCGTGCTGACCCAACTGGTGGCCGTGGCCATCACGGGGATCCTGGCGGCGCTGGCCGGCCTGGGGCGGGCCAGCGTGCCGGTGGTGATCGGCCTGGCTCTGCTGCTCGGCGCCAACAACGCGTTCGTCGAACCGGCCCTCAAGGCGTTCGTGCCGTCCCTGGTGGCGTGGCGGGATGTCGGCGCGGCGCTGACCATGGATTCGGCCACCTTCTCCTTGGCCCGCGCCGTCGGCCCGGTGGCGGGCGCGGCCATCGTGGCCCTGGTCGGCATCCCCTGGGCCTTCGCCGTCAACTGCACGTCCTATCTGACCCTGATCGCCGCCCTGTTGGTGATCGGGCCGCGCCCCCAGGCCCGCCGGGCGGGGTCCCCGGCCCGTCTGCGCGACAGCCTCCGCCTGGTGCGCAACGACACCCGCCTGGCTGTGCTGTTGGGCGTCACCGCCGCCGTGTCGATGGCCTGCGACCCGCCCAACACCCTCGGGCCGGCCTTCTCCACCCACGTCTTCCACCACAGCGCCAGTCTCACCG
>Ga0209698_10005330_pt1 | contig 13938 bp, 15 predicted proteins | sample LitLauG_LLR_2012_FD_187203 | JGI IMG/M metagenome (GOLD analysis project Ga0209698, IMG submission 187203) | Freshwater sediment microbial communities from Pennsylvania, USA - Little Laurel Run_MetaG_LLR_2012 (SPAdes) (version 2) | ecosystem: Environmental > Aquatic > Freshwater > Creek >... | reverse complement strand
CGCCCCGGCCGATCGCGAACAGGAACACCTGATTACCGGTGACCACGTACTCGAGTAAGGCCGTCTTCCTGTCCGGCAATGACGCCTCGACGTCCGCCGGTGTCGGCGGCGGGACGCTCAATCGCTGGCTCTTCAACTCGGGATGCTTGGCGTACAAGTCGGTCTCGAAAGCAGCCTGAGTAACCCGCGCCTGCTGAAGCTGCTCGGCGATTTGCCGGATTTTCGATCGTTCCCCGGTAGGGGCGGACCTCGCTTGCGACAACCGTTCATTCAGGCCTGCCAAGTGCACACGCAAGCGGCTTTCCTGCTGCTTCTCCTCATCAGTCATCGCCTTGTTGACCGAAACCCGGCCGTGGCGCAGAACCTCCAGCAGCGCTTGTGTGCGCCCGAGTTCGGCGAAACGAAAAGCCTCGTCCGCGTGGCTTTCCCGCACGGCGACCAATACCATTTCTCGGTACGGATCCGGGTTGTCGGCACGGAAGCTCTGCTGAGCGTCCGCCCCACCACTGATATCAGCAGTGAGGGACTCTGCCGTGGCGATCGCCTCCAGCAGAGACTGCCGCGCTGCCCCAAGCCGGCCGAGCTTCCGGTAGGCTTGTCCCGCCACCGTGCACGCCAGTAGAAGGGACTGGCGGTCGCCCAACTCGCGCGACATCGTCATGGCACGGTTCAATGTATCCAATCCGGCTTCTGTCTGGCCGGTCTCCACCTGGTACTGACCCTGCCTCGCCAGTGCCGGAAGCAAAATTTCCCGGTCGCCAGTAGATTCCATTAGTGCGACCGCCCGCTCGTGACGCTCGATTGCTTTCGTGACCCGCCCCATTGCATGGTCGATGTTGGCGGCCGTCGCAAGCGCCTGCCCGATTAGACGTTTGTTATCGGCGGACTCCGCCAGCCGCAAGGCGCGTTCCGCGTACTCCGAAGCGCCCCGATTGTCCCCGAGTTGGCTGAGCGATTCAGCCAGGTTTTTGAGCGTGGGCACATACAACCGCGTACCGATTGAGGTCGAGCCCGAGGCCGGCAAGCCTTGACTTTCCGGCCGCTCTTGCAGTCGAACACTTCTCTGGTAGTACTCGACGGCTAGATCCCAGATCCCCTGATTGCCATAGACACCTGCCAGGTTAGCCAACGCGCCGGCCTCATCTTCAGGAGAACCCGTTTCCTGTGCCGTCATGAGGAATTTCAGATATTGCCCGAGCGCTTGCCGGAAATCTCCATGCCTCAATAAGGCACTCGCGAGCGCGTTTCTTGCCTGACCCTCCAGGGCCTTGGCGCCCAAAGTCTCAGTAAGCGCCACCGACTCGCGTGCTGCCGCCACTGCTTCGCTATAATCGCCCAAGTTTCGCTTCACAACGCTAATGTTTAGAAGATCCCGGGCTACTCTCTCGCGGTTGCCGATCTTCTGGGCAAGTTCCAGGGCGCGCTGGCCGTACTCGAGGGCGCGCTCGTACTCGCTCCGCACTTGGTAAACCGCCCCGATGTTCCCGAGAGCGGCTGCCTGTGCGTCTGCAAACTGGTACCGGCCGGCAAAATCTGAGACGAGTTCGTACCATCGGGCCGCTCGCTCGTTGTCTTTCGCGAAGTCCCTGTTTCCTTGAGTCAGAATCGCCCGCAGAAGGGTCGCCGTGATCTCCGGATTCTCGGACTCGATCAATTGGCGCCACTCGGCATCCCCGGGCAACGCGGCCAATCGCTCCACGAGACGAAGATCCTCGGGCGTCGGCTCCTGCGCGCTAAGGGGGTAGACTATAGCCAGCAGCAAAACGGCTGCGCGCATCTTCCGATCATACTACCCGGCTGATCGTACGACAGGCCGTCTGAGAGCGCAGGGGTATCCCCCTGAATAGCTACAACACCATGTGAGTTCGATCGATCGATGCCAGCATGGCGCGCAGCGCCTGCCCGCGGTGGCTTACGCTGAACTTTTGGCCGGCCGTGGCTTCGCCGAACGTGCAGCCGAACGGCGCATAATAAAAGAGCGGATCGTACCCGAAACCTTCGGTGCCGCGCGGCCCTTCGGCGATCGTGCCTTCGACGGCTCCGTGAAATACACCGCGGAGACGGCCGGCCTCCACCAGCGCAATCACGCATACAAAGCGCGCCGTTCGCAGAGTGGCTTTTCCGAGCCTTTCGAGCAGCAGCCGGTTATTCGCCTCATCGGTCGCTTCCGGACCGGCGAATCGCGCCGACAAAACTCCCGGGGCGCCTCCCAGAGCCTCCACCTCCAATCCGGAATCGTCGGCGAAGAGCAGACCCGGCGCGTAAACGCCATAGTGCCGCGCCTTGCGAATGGCATTCTCCTCGAAAGTCGCCCCATCTTCCACGCACGGCGGAATCCGGCTGAAGCCGGAGAGCAACTCGATTTCCGCCGCGCCCGCCGCCATGCGGAACTCACGCACCTTGCCCGCATTTCCGGTGGCGCAAAGCAAACGGATCAAATCCGCTCCGATTTCTTCTGCATCTCCACCAGTTGCGCAATCCCGGTGCGTGCCAGGGCAATCAACTGGGCCATCTGGTGGTCGTCGAAAGGCGTGTGCTCGGCGGTGGCCTGCACCTCGATGAATCGGCCCTTGCCGGTCATCACCACGTTCATATCCACGTCGGCGCGGGAATCCTCTTCATAGCACAGGTCCAGCAGGGCGACGCCGCCGACCAGCCCGACGCTGGTGGCAGCAACATAATCGACGAGAGGCATCGATTTCAACACCCTGAACTCCACCAGTTGCCGCAACGCCCGTGCCAGCGCCACAAACGCGCCGGTGATGGACGCCGTCCGTGTGCCGCCATCCGCCTGCAGCACATCGCAATCCAGGAACACGGTTCGTTCCCCTAGCGCCGACATATCGACCACGGAGCGCAGCGACCGTCCGATGAGCCGTTGGATCTCGTGCGTTCTTCCCGAAGGCCGGCCCTTGGTCACCTCGCGTGGCGTGCGCTTGGCGGTGGCGCGTGGAAGCATCGCATACTCCGCCGTCACCCAGCCCTTCCCCGTGTTGCGCAGGAAAGGCGGCACTGTATCCTCCACGCTGGCCGTGCACAGAACTTGCGTGTTTCCTACCTTGATCAAGGCCGATCCCTCGGCAGTAACCAGGTAGTTGGTCACGATTTCGACGGGGCGCATTTCCCCGGGCTGGCGTTTATCCGTTCGCATTTCTCATCACGAAGTATAGAAAGAGCATCACCAGTGCCATTCCGGCAAGCACCAGAACGACGCAAGGGAGCGCCGCTGCGGGGCGCGCGCTGGCGCGTCCCTTCTTTCCCCTTGCCGGCTTGAACTTGGCCATAAATGCGATGGTATCACCCGGTACTCGTGATCCATGCCAGAATCGAAGTGAATGCCGCGGCGATATTGGTGGTTCCTGACCCTGGCGCTCTGCGCCTGCCGGCAAGCCGGGCCGCCGCTGGACCTTTTCCCACAAACGATGGCGGGCGTGTGGCACCGCACCGGGATGGCGAACCCTGCCCTGTCGGATGCACCCGATCCCGTGCCGCGCACCGCCGTGAACCGCTTTCAGAGCGCCACCTACGAGGGCCCAGGAAAATTGGAGGCGCGCGTCTACGAGTTAGATTCCCCCGGCGTAGCGCTCGACCTGGTCCAGCGCTGGCGTCCCTCCGCCGATACGATTTTCTTCTATCGCGATCAATACTTCGTCGTCGTGAAATGGCAGGAGGCCGACCGCAAAGCCCTGGAGGCGTTCGTGCGCGAGTTGGAAGCCCGCCTCGGAAAGCCCAAGGAGCCATCCTGATGGGGAGGTCGACTCATTCATTGGTTCGGGCCGCCGGCGGTCTTCTTTGGAATGAGGGGCTGCTCGCGCTGATCTATCGATCGCGTTACGGCGACTGGACGCTGCCGAAAGGCAAGCTCAAGCCCGGCGAGTCGTGGGAGGAGGCCGCTTTACGGGAAGTCCGCGAGGAGACCGGCTACCGGACCAAGCTGCTCGCTTTTGCCGGAGCGGTGGCTTACGAGACCAGCAAGGGACCTAAGCTCGTGCGCTTTTGGAACATGGAGCCGGTGGGGGGCGATCCGGAACCCATCGACGCGAGCGAAGTGACTCAGGTGGTTTGGCTCCCGCCCGCCGAGACCTCCCAAAAACTAACCTACGCCGTGGAGCGCGCGCTGGTGGAGTCCGCCGCCCTGGCTGCCGTCGGAAAATGATCCAGCAGGGAAGGACACAGGCGGTAGCACAAGGATCGCCCTCGCAGCCGACTCCGGTGAAACCGCCGGCGCCGGCCCTAGTGGTGTTTCGTTGCCGTGGGAGACACCCGCTCTGACGATCGCGACTCGGCAACCTCAACCGCTTGTATTTCGGTCCCCCAGGTCCTATATTGAGGGTGGAGCCTTTTCTTATGCAGCCCGGACCCTTCTCTTACACCCGCCGCGAACTGCTCCTCGGCCTGGCGGGAGCCGCGCTGGTGTTTCCCAAGCCGCGGAACCACATGTACAACCCGCAGATTGCGGCGCACACTTCCATCTGGCTGGCGGAGGCGGAACACCGCCATAAGCCGTTAGCCGAGATCCTGGATGAGGCGTTCACCGGCACTCGCGGCGCGGGTTATACCCGCATCGAACTGGTGTCGGAGTTTCTGAGCCCCGAATTGAAGGACCATACGCTCCGGCTGCTGGAAAAGCGTAAGCTGGAACCAACCATTGTGTATGCCGCCGGGCCCGTTTACAATCGTCCGGCGGCGGAAACCAGCCGGACACGGGTCAAGGAACTCGCCGGAATCATGGTGAGCCACGGCGCTCGATTCGTGAATTTCAGTCCTTCCTCCAAGCCCGGCGAGCAGCCCAAATCGGCCGAGGAACTGGATACCGAGGCGTACCAGTTGAATCGCATGGGCCAGGATTTACAGCAAGCCGGCGTCGACCTGCTGATCCACCATGATCAAGCCGCAATGCGCGATAACGCCCGCGAGTGGCGCTACTGGTTAGGGCACACCGAGACGGGGCTGGTTTCCTTCTGCCTGGACCTCGATTGGGTGACGCGCGCGGGACTGCGGCCGCTGTCGGTGATGGATACAGCCGGGCCGCGGCTGGGCTGCCTGCACTTGCGGAATCCCAAGAACGGAGTGGACCAGGAACTACTGCGGGATGGCGATATCAACATGCTGGAAATCGCCCGGTTCCTCCGCCAGATGTCCTATGACGGGTACCTGGTGGTGGAACTTCTCCACGACCAAGCCACCCAACACCAATACCCGCTGGCTACCGATCTAAGTCTCAGCCGCTGGTACGTTCAGGAAGTCTTCGGCACGCGCCCAGGGAATCCGCCAGTGGACATGGGCCCGCACGTAAGAAAGAACACGTAGCAAATGGCGTTTCTCGCCAGAATTCTGGCTCCCGTGGAATTCTCGGAGCGGTGTGAAGGGGCGGTGCGCTATGCCCGATCGCTGGCCGGCCATTTCCAGTCCGAACTGACTTTGCTTCACGTCCTGTTTCCGCCGCCGCCCGAGATGGGAACCGAAGCGTATCAGAAGGTCGTGGCCGAAGCGGAATGGAACTTGCATGCGTTTGAGGCTGAGGAACTGGCGGGGCTGCCGGTTCGGCGTCTGGCCATCAAAGGCGACCCGGCGCGGAAGATTGTGCAGTACGCGCACGACGAGCGCATCGATCTCATCGTGATGCCCACCCGCGGGTTTGGCCCGTACCGCCGTTTCATACTCGGCTCCAACACGGCCAAAGTTCTCCACGACGCCGATTGTCCGGTCTGTACTGGTATTCACTTGGACCGGCCGCCGGCGCCTAGGCTGCCTTTCCGAAACATTCTTTGCGCCGTCGATCTGGGGGAACAAAGTAAGAAGGCGCTCGCGTTTGCCACCGAATTACAGCAGCGCTTCGCCGCGCGGCTGACCATCGCGCATGCGATTCCCAACGCTCCCATGCGCACGCTCGCGCAGAAGGAACTCGAGCAGCTTCGAAAAGATTGCGGCGCCGGCGCCGAGTTGCTGATCGAACCGGGAGAAGCGGCGCCCGTCATATTTCAGGCAGCCCGCCGCGTAGGCGCCGACGCACTTGTAATCGGGCGCGGGTCGGCGGCCGGCATGCTTGGCCGCCTGCGGACCAACGCCTACGCCATAATCCGGGAGTCGCCCTGTCCCGTGTTCAGCGTATAAAACGAACCGAGGCGGCCCGCCCATGCCCGGTCCTGCCTCAATGCGGTGTAGCGACAACCAGCAGATGTTCAACGACCTCCAGCCTGTGGCGCAGTTCGTCGCGATAAGTCCGGTGATCGGTGTGACGGATCTCCACCAGAAGGCGGGAGCGTTCCGATTCGAGCAGTTCGCCCAGAATCGTCAACTCGTCTCCGGCCAATTGGAACGACACCGTCGGTACCGTTTCCATAAGATGCCTCCTTACTACAGCCCGTACTCAATATAGGTCACTCGGGTCTGAAATTCAAGGCGGTCGATGAGATGGATGAGATGGCGGCGCACACGCGGAATCGTGACGCTTGCTATCAATCCGAGCGTTGAAGACGTGAGCGTCCGTACGAGCCTGGATTCCGTGAGCTGACCGAGTTGGTAGTCTGGTAGCCATGGATGCGGTCAACCGTCAGATTATTTTAGCGGCGCGGCCGGCGGGAGCGCCCAAAGAGTCGGATTTCCGCCTGTTGGAGTCGTCCATACCCCAGCCAGGGCCGGGTGAAGCGCTGGTGCGCACGCTGTATCTTTCGGTCGATCCCTACATGCGGGGCAGAATGCGGCTGAGCGCCAGCTATGCGCGCAGTCTCGAACTCGGCGAAGTGATGGTCGGGGGCGTGGTCGGACGGGTGATCGAATCCCATGATCCGCGGGTGGCAGCCGGCGAAGTGGTGGAAGCCATGCTGGGCTGGCAAGACTATGCGGCGGCTCCGGCCAAAACACTACGGAAAATCGATCCGGCGGCGGCTCCCATCTCGACCGCCCTCTACGTGCTGGGTATGCCGGGACTTACGGCCTATTTCGGTCTGCTGGACATCTGCCACCCGCAACCTGGTGAGACGGTACTGGTTTCGGGCGCGGCCGGGGCCGTCGGCTCCCTGGTGGGGCAGATCGCCAAAATCAGACGCTGCCGGGCCATCGGCATCGCGGGGAGTGACGAGAAAGTTGACTTCATTACGCGCGACCTGGGCTTCGACGGCGGCTTCAACTATAATGACACCCCGGATTACTACGCCAGGCTCAAAGAACTCTGCCCGACGGGAATCGACGTCTATTTCGATAATGTGGGCGGCCCGATTACCGATGCGGTCATGCGTCTGATCAATAATCGCGCCCGCGTGGCGGTTTGCGGCCAGATTTCGCAATATAACAGCGAGCAGGTCGAGATGGGTCCGCGCTGGCTCCACCAACTGGTGATCAAGCAGGCCAAAGTGGAGGGCTTTTTGGTATTCCAGTATGCCGACCGGTATGAGGAAGGCCTGCGCCAGTTGACCACCTGGCTGCGCGAGAAGCGCATCAAATATCGCGAAGACGTTATGGTAGGACTGGAGCACGCACCCGAAGCATTCATCCGCATGATGGGGGGCAAGAATATCGGCAAGCAGCTGGTGAAGGTCTCGGAGTAGAAACCTGGACACCCGGCCAGTCCTCCTGTCCCAGCGCATCCGGCGGCCAGCGACACGCGGCTGAAGTTCCGTCCCGATTTGAGCCGTATGATATGATTTCACGGTAGTGGTACTCGCACTGGAAGCCACCCAAGCGCAGATTGAGCGTGTCCTGCAGAACAAAACCCTCCGGCTTTCGGAGGTGCAACGCCGTCTGTTAAGGTACCTCGCGGAAAAATCCCTGGCGGGAGAGGCTGACGATCTGAAGGAATATACCGTCGGTGTGGATGCCTTTGGCAAGCCGGCTTCGTACGACCCGCGCCAGGAATCGGTAGTCCGCATGCATGTAGCCCGGCTACGTCAGAAACTGTCGGAATATTATCGCACCGAAGGGAGCGACGACCCCATTGTCATCGACCTTCCCAAGGGCGGTTTCAAAGTCGTCTTCGAACCGCGTCCGGCGCCGGCCGGGGCGCCTGCCCCGGTGGTGGCGCAACCCGCCGGCCGCTGGCTTCGCAAAGAGGTCGCCTTTGCGCTCTTCCTGGTGCTGGTGATTGGGGGCGGTCTCTTTTTCGCAAGGGGCGGTTCGCAGGCGGAACGGATGGGGGCGGACCCGTTGTCCGACTGGAGCCCGGAATTGCGGCAACTGTGGGGACCGCTTCTCTCCGCGGGGCGGCCTTTGGTGGTCTGTATTGCCACGCCCTCGTTTGGAACGGCCAGCGGCGCGTTCCGGCTCGGCCAGTTCCTCGGAGTCCGCAAACCCGACTTGCTGGTGACTCCCAGCAGCCAACTCTCCATGCCGGAGATCGCCATGGACAACATCGTATTTCTCGGCCCGGCTACAGGAAATCGCCAAATCCAGGCCATTCCAGTTGACCAGCAGATTGTGCTCGAAGCGGGCGGTATTCGTAACCTGAATCCCCGGCCGGGAGAACCGGCGTTCCTCTCCGATCTGCCTCCTCAGGGCGCGGAGGTAGGGGAAAGCCACGCGTTGATTACGCACGCACCGGGGTTGTACGGCGAAGGCGATATCCTCTATCTGTCCGGCAACCAAGTGTCAAGCGTGATGGCCGCGGTGCAGGCATTTACCGACCCCGCTCTCGCGCGCGCGGTGGTCGCCAGAATGAAGAATTCGTCCGGAATCCTCCCGCGGTATTATCAAACGGTGTTACGAGTGAAGTCGATGGACGACATGCCAATCGAGATCAGCTACATGTTCCATCGGGAACTATCGGCCTCGAAGACTTCCAGCCCTAAGCCGTAAGGGCCTTCACGCGCAAGTGCAGCTTCGATTTGTACCGTGCGGCCGTGTTTTTCTTAATGGCACCGTTCTTGGCCGCGCGGTCGATCAGAGAAAAGGTGGGCGGAAGCAGCTCGCCGGCTTGCTTAGGATCCTTTGCCTGGAGCGCACGGCGCATAGCGCGAATCTGGTGTCGCAGGCGGGTTCTATTCTTGCGATTATAGTCCGTGCGCCGATCAGTCTGACGCACCCGCTTGAGTGCCGAGTAAGTGTTGGCCATACTGTAAGTTCGAGCCTCCAGGATAGCGCACCCGGGGACCTTCGGCAAGTGCGGTCGAGCGCGAACAGCGCGAACGCCTGGAGGAAAGCGGGACCCGGGACTGGGCGCCGTTAAGCCGATCGGGGGTATAGCAGCAAAACTTCTTTTGCGACCGCGGCCATGTTGGCGTGAATCGTAATGGTATCTTCCACGTTCACCGCATAGCCTCCCGCCAACACGCTGGCCACCGGAATCTTTTCGCGCAACCCCGTACCGATCACCAGACGATCCCGCTCCATCAGTCCCTGGAACGTCAGCGAGAGACCTCCGAGCTGGTCTTCCCGATAGGGATCGGCCCCCGCCACGTAAATCATCAAATCCGGGCGGAACATGGTCAGCGCGGCGGCAATCCCATTTTGCAGGCGCTCGAGGTATTCCTGATCCTGGGTTCCATCCGGCAGGTGGATGTCCAGGCTCGAGAGGGGTTTCTCGCTCGGATAGTTGTTGAATTGGTGGATGGAAAGCGTGAATACCGAGGCATCCCTGGCGAATATCGCGGCGGTGCCATTGCCGTGATGGACGTCGCAATCCACCACCATGGCGCGCCGGATCGCTCCGTCCGTCTGTAGGCGCCGCACGGCGACTGCGATGTCGTTGATCGCACAGAAGCCCTCGCCATACGCGGCGAAGGCGTGGTGAAAGCCGCCCCCTACGTTGAAAGAGAAACGGGATTCCAGCGCCAGGCGCGCGGCCAATATGGTACCGCCGGTCACGTTCCAGAAAGCTTCTATGGTCTGGCGCGAATAGGGGATTTCGAGCCTCAGAATTTCGTGGTAGCTGAGCGTGCCGTGGCGCAGTTTGGCCACCCATTCCGCATCATGCGCCAACAGCATGTCCGCGTCCGTAGCCGGTTCCGGCGCTAGGAAATCGGCTTCCGTACAAAAACCCGTCCTGAGCAGCCGGTCGTGCAGACAGCGATACTTCTGCGAGGGAAAGACGTGCGCTCCGAGGTTTAAATCGGATTTCGGATGGTAGACCAGGCGGAACGGGAGCATCGCGTCAGACCGGCTCGGATTGCAGCGCGGTCACCACTGCCACGTGATAAATGTCTTCCACCGAACAGCCGCGGGAAAGATCATTGGCCGGCTTCGCCAGGCCTTGCAGGAAAGGTCCGATCGCCGCGGCGCCGCCTAACCGCTCCACCAATTTATAGGCAATGTTGGCCGATGCCAGGTTGGGGAACACCAGGGTGTTGGCCCGCCCCGCGACGCGCGATCCGGGAGCCTTCGCGCTCCCCACCACCGCGTGAACGGCTGCATCCGCTTGCAGCTCTCCGTCCACGATCAACTCCGGCGCCCGTGCCCGCACGATCTTGAGCGCTTCCGTCACGGCATCCACTTGCGGGTGCTTGCCGCTGCCCTTAGTGGAGAAACTGAGCAGCGCCACAATCGGCTCCGTGCCCAGAAGGACTCGGGCGCTCTGCGCCGTGGCGATGGCGATTTCCGCCAGCTCCGGCGGCGACGGGTCGATCACGATAGCGCAATCGGCGAACGCCATCAGGCCGTTGTGGCCCAGGGACCGGTCCCGAAGGGCCATGATAAAGACACTCGAGACCAGGCGCACGCGCGCATCGGCCCCCACGCACTGAAGGGCCGCGCGGACCGTATCCAAGGTAGTGTTGGCGGCCCCGCCCACGCTGCCATCGGCATCGCCGGCGGCGACCATCAAGGCCGCGAAATACAGCGGCTGGCGCGCGATTTCCGCCGCTTCTACCTGCGTGATCCCCTTGGCGCGCCGCCGCTCGTAGAACAGCGCCGCGTACTTGTTCATCGAGGGCCAAAGCGCGGGATCGGCGAACGTGACGCCTTCGGGCGGGTGCGCCCGCCGGGGTCCCACCAGCACTGGCTTCACCACCCCGTCGCGCGACAGTCGCGCGGCAGCTTCCAGCACACGCGGGTCCGACCCCTCCGGAAAAACGATCGTCTTCTTCCGCTTGCGGGCCCGCTCCACGAGCCCCGACATAAACCAAGACGCTGATTCGGGTATAGCCGCCATTCGAGAACACTTGAGTCTAGCAGGTGGCAGATTTGGCCGGCACAAATCATGCCTGGCCCGGCAGGACCGCACCCTCCCCTGGCCCCGGGTGTCAGTCGCCCAGAAACTTCCCGAACGGCCGCAAGGCCTTCACGTTGTCGCAAACTGCCTTGAGCGCGGCCGTCATGGGAATGGCCAGCAGCAGGCCCGGGGCGTCCCACAGGAATCCCCACAACATCAGCGAAAACGTCACCACCAGCGGGTTCAAATGCACACGGGAACCGACAATCTTCGGATACAGCAGATTAATGGCAATCAGGTGGAGTAACGCGACTACCACCACTACCAGCACATACACCGGGAACCGGTTCACGCCTAGCGCCGCAAATAGCGGCGGAACCATAGCCATGGGCAGGCCGACATAGGGAACCAGGCTCAGGAATCCGCTAAGCGGCCCCACCAGCAGCGGAAACGGCAACCGCATCGTCCAGAAAAGGATCGAGCTCAAAGATGCCAGCAGCAGACCCAACAGGAAGTTGCCCACGACGAAGGCGCGGACCATGTCCGCGATTCCGGTCAGGCTGCGCGTGGCCACCATCCGGTCTTCGCCGTGAAAGAACTGCAGGAAGCTGCGATTGATGTGGTCGCGCCAGCTCAGCATGAAGTACACCAGAAACGGAACGAAAGAAGCCATCAGCAGGATCTGGTAAAACGAGCTGAGCCGGGCGTAGATGTAATCGCCGATAGGGGTCTTCTCTTCGTGAATCCGGACTTCCGGTATGGCTCCCGGCGCGGGCGCCGGAAGGGGCGGCGCCTGTTGCTGAGCGCGCCGGCGCGTGCGCGATTGCTCGAGCGCCTGCTGCTGGGCTCGCGCCTGCTCTTCCTGCTGTTGCCGCTGGCGGGCCGGGACCAGGAGCCGGTACGTCTGCTGCTCCGTCTGCTCGAGTTTCTGTTGCACGCCATCGATCAGGTCGCCGATGCGCTGGCCATAGGTCGGAAGTTGATCGTACAGGCTGGAAAGCTGTGAGTACGCGCCCATCCCGATTACATAGAGGAACAGCAGCGCCAGCGAGCACACCACGAAGCTTGCCAGGCTGCGCGGGAAGCGAATGCGCATCAACAGCGCCACGAACGGCTCCAGAATGAAGGCGGTTATGATGGCGATCATGGCGGTGATAAAAAACACCCGCCCGAAGTACAGCACCGCGATGATCATGCCGCCGGCGATCACCGGGAGGGCATGCTGCCGCGCTTCCTGTGCCGCCTTCGAGGTAGTGCTGAGGGGCTTGCTTACGACCGCCACTGGCGAAAAAACCCTTGTCTCGACTGTATCATGGCCCCATCTATAATGAAATTGTTTGCTAAAGGGAACGTCTCGCATCCTGGCGCTGGACCTCGGAAAGAGGCGGATCGGCCTGGCGATCAGTGATCCTTTGGGCATTACCGCCCAGGGTCTCCCCAACGTCGTGCGCAGCAACAAGCGGGCCGACCTGGCGGCGCTCGCCCGCTTGGCGCGGGAGCGCGAGGTAGGCCTCATCCTCATGGGTAACCCGATCAATATGGGCGGAGTCGAAGGCCGGCAATCGGGCTGGGTCCGGGAGTTCGGAGCGGCATTGGAGCGCGAAACCGGTTTGCCCATCCGCTATTGGGATGAGCGGCTCACCACGGTAGAAGCGCAGCGCGTGCTCCGCTCCAGCGGCATCAGCATCACCAAACGCGCGGCCGCGGTGGACCGGCTTTCCGCGGTGATTCTCCTCCAAAGCTACCTGGACTCCTTATTATGAAAATACTGCGCCTCTTCGGTCTGCTCGTGCTGCTGGCCGTGGCGGCAGCCGGCTACGGGGTCTTCCGGCTGCACCAACCCTACCGCGCCTTCACAGGCGAGGTTTTCCTCGAATTCCCGCGCGGCACTTCCACGGAGGCCATGGCTGCCCAGTTGGCTCAGGCTGGTGTCGTGCGCAGCCGATGGGACTTCCTGTTAGCCCGGCTGGGGGCGCGCAGCCGACGCCTCCAGGCCGGCGAATACCGCTTCGACCGCCCGGCCGCGCCTCGCGCAGTCTTCGACCGCATCGCCCGCGGCGATATCTTCTATTACGAGTTGGTGGTTCCCGAGGGCAAGAACCTGTTCGACATCGCCGCCGCGGTGGAACAACTGGGACTCTTTCGGGCGGACGCGTTCCTGGCGGCAGCTCGCAATCCCGGCCTGATCCGCGATTTGGATCCCAAAGCGCCCACCCTCGAAGGGTATTTGTTCCCCAATACCTACCGGCTCGACCGAAAGACTACCCCGGAAAGCCTCTGCCGCACCATGACGGGCAGGTTTCGCGAGATGTGGCGCGGCTTGCACACCAACGCCAACCTACACGACACCGTCACTCTAGCCTCGCTGGTGGAAAGGGAGGGCAAGGCTCCGCCGGAGCGGCCCGTGATTGCCGCGGTCTTTGTCAACCGCCTCCGGCTCGGCATGAAGCTGGATTGCGACCCTACCACGATATATGCCGCGCTGCTGGACCACCACTATCGCGGCACGATTTACAAGTCCGACCTGGAGAGCGAGAACCCCTATAACACGTATCGCCACCCTGGACTACCGCCGGGGCCAATCGCCAATCCCGGCTTGGCTTCGCTTAAGGCGGCCTTAGGTCCGGCCGATTCCGAAGCGCTGTACTTTGTGCTGCGGCCCGACGGTTCCGGCACCCACGAGTTTTCCAAAAACATCGCCGCGCACGAGGCTGCAACCGCCAAGTACCGCCGTGGCCTCCAAAGGTAAATCGGTCAAACAGCTGTTGCGCGAGGTCCTGGCGGCGGAGCAGCCGTCCGCCATCACCGAAGCCGTGTGGCAGGACCTGCTGTTGCGCCTCGCGCCCGTTTCCGAGAGC
>Ga0209698_10005327_pt1 | contig 13940 bp, 13 predicted proteins | sample LitLauG_LLR_2012_FD_187203 | JGI IMG/M metagenome (GOLD analysis project Ga0209698, IMG submission 187203) | Freshwater sediment microbial communities from Pennsylvania, USA - Little Laurel Run_MetaG_LLR_2012 (SPAdes) (version 2) | ecosystem: Environmental > Aquatic > Freshwater > Creek >... | reverse complement strand
CGCGGGTTGGAGCGAAATTGATCGGCTCCAGCCAGGTCCCCGAGAATCCACTGGCGCACACCAGCAACTCCTGGATCTCGGTGGGGATGGCGCAGGGGAGGTTCAACGAAAGAGCAGCTATTTCCTCGGTTGACATCGGCGGCAGTAGCTTGAACTCACTGCGGACTCCGGCTTCGTTGACGAATACGGTTCCTTCGAGTTGTTTCAGAAAATCAATCAGGGGATTCATGAGGCCCGATTCTTACTCTTACGCCCGGCACAATTCCGCCAGCAGCGTTTCCCTCCGGCTGACCGCGATTCCATCGAGGCGCCTCAGAACCATGATGTACAAAGCGAAGGTAATCGCGCTGAGCGCCAGAAACACGACGGCAGCGATCCAGAGATTCCTGTAGAAGCGCGCCAGCCCGAAAGCCGCTGCGCCCACGGCTACGATCACAATCTGCACCCCCAGGCTGACCAGCACGGTCATCTGCGAGACATTTTGCCGCCCGAAGGTCGAGAAATCGCGCCGCTTCGGGGCGTAGACGGAAAGCAGGTTCCCGGCGGTGAAATTCAACGGCGCGGCGAACAGAAGGCCCACCAGGGTCGCGATCGCCACCGCCGGACTGGGCGCACCGTAGAAAAACGTAACCGCCGTCAGGGCGAGAAGAGCATTCGCCGCCAGGATCGCGCCATAAGCGAGATTCTTCCCCAGCACGATCTGCCGGAAGGTCGCCGGGGACGCGTAAAAGAACTGCACCCCATTGGCGTCGCCGCCGAAACTGTTGTAGACCAGGTTGGTCAGCACCAGCAGCGAGTAGGCGGCCGCCCCGGGGAACGCCATGTCCGGTGTGCGAGCGAAAAAACTCTGATGCATCGCATTCATCGCTCCCATGCGAAACACCACCAGCATGAAGATGGGCATGACCAGGGTGAGCAGCATGGGGCCGCTGCGGGCCAGATAGCGCATCTCTTTCTCAAAGACTGCGGCCACGGGTGGCGAAAATGCCGGAAGCTCCCAACCGATCTGCAGAGCTTGCACCCGCGCGATCGCGGGCCGCGCGCCGGCTTCGCTGAGATTTTCTCCGCGGAACTGGTTACGCAGCCGCAGGTGCAGGAGATAGCCGACGGTGAGGGTCAGAGAGCCCAAAAAGAGCAGGGACGTACCTCCGGTCCAAAAGTCGCCGCGCGCCGTTTGTGCAATCGCGTCAGCCGCCAGGCCAGGAGGCAGAACGGCTTGCACCTGCTGCACAATCTCGACCGCGCGTTTCAGTTCCGGCCGCGGCTTCCTCTCCAGATTCTGCATGGTCGGCCCGATCAGCTGAAAGCTCAGCATGAACAGGATGAACACGACCCCCAGAATCTCCCGGGTGCGCCGTTGCGCCAGCCAGCGCTCCAGCCAGGCGAACACGGTCTGCATCAGCACCAGGTTGAAAACGGCGAAGGTAAGCACGACCAGCAGCGACCATGGGAGCAGCGCCGTGCGCGCCACCGCGATGCCGACAAGAATCCCCAGCAGACCTAGGCTCCCCAGAGCGCTGGCCGGGTCGAAGAACCCATAGGCCAGGCGGATAAGAAAAAATGATCGGTAGTTCAGCGGGAAGCGCAGCAAGTCGGAGGAATCCGGATTATTGGTGAAAGCGGTAGCCATCACCGGAAAGGCCTGCCAGAAAAAGAACACGGGCCACAACAGGGTGGCCAGGTACTCCGGCTCATGGTGCGAAACAAAATACCAGGCGAACCCGGTGGAGGCGGCGAAGCCTCCGATGCCTCCCAGAGAGAACGCGACGGTGACGACGATGCGCGAGGCCAATTCCATCTTGCCGCGCCGGGTGCGCAGGCCGTTGACGAACATCCGCCAGCGCAGTTCGGCCACGGTAGCAATCTGTCGTGAGATACCGATGGGCGATGTCATTTCGTGCGTTCCATTCTTGCACAGGTGAAAACGTGGTGCATCCCGCACCAACCGATGAAATCCCGGCAGTTTAGCCCGGGGAAAAGCGCCACCCTGTATCGGCACGCGATCTATTCCTGTTTTCGGAGTGATTTCCCTCGCGGTGGCGCGTGGGACCGCTCACGGGGTGGCTACAGCCGGCAGGGAAAAATGCCGACAGTAGTGCAGAAGGGCGGGAAAAGACGCCATCCGAGGATGCTCCCTTGTGGGACAGCGTCACCCATCCTTTTGTCAGCGCGCGTGAATCCGCTTTCCGGTGTCGGACACCAAACTGAGCCGCGTGCTCACCCTTGAGGGCGGCGGTCACAAAGGGTGCTGTGACGGCGTCGCCTGCAACCCTTCTCAGCACCATATCGCTGGTACCTCGCCGCGGATCGATGCCGACGTTCGGTCGCATCCGCGCCCGCCGGAGGCATGAAGCCAGAAAGCTCTTGCACTGGCACCGCCAGGCCTGAGGCATTCCCGCGATACCTGGCTACCCCAGCCAGGACAATTCCTGTTCCGCCGGACGGGTGCCACCCACCACCCGCAGAAAAATCTCTTCTAGTGTTAGTTTCTCGTGGGAACCAGAAGCGCCGTCACCGGATGCCGCTGCGGTTTGTGCTTCCACTCCAGCCCGGAGTTCTTCCAGAGAACCCTGGGCGACGAGGCGCCCCTGATGAATGATGGCGACATGGCTGCACAGGCGCTCGACGATTTCGAGCACGTGCGAGGTCAGGAAAATGGTGGCGCCACGGGAGATCATTCCCTGCAGCATCGACTTAAGCGTCCCGGCGGCAATGGCATCGACACCCTCGAAAGGCTCATCAAGAAACAGTACCTTCGGCCCATGAATCACGGCTGCCGCAAGCGCCAGCTTCTTCTGCATGCCATGGGAGTAGTCGGTAACCAGCTTTTTCGGTTGGTCAGCTAGTTGCATGAACTCCAGCAACTCGGCGGTGCGCTTGGCCGCGGTTTCGCGGTCGAGCCCGTACATGCGGCCGGCAAAGCTCAGAAACTCGGCGCCGGTCAGGCGTCCGAACAACGCCATGCCCTCCGGCACCACCCCAATCTGCCGCTTCACCTCGACCGGGTAAGCGTTGAGGTCCAGTCCCAGGATTTCGATCCGCCCCGAACTGGGCGCCAGCAACCCGGTCAGCATCTTGATGGTCGTGGATTTCCCGGCTCCGTTCGGGCCCAGGAATCCGAAAAACTGACCGGGCGCAACCCGCAAATCCACGCCGTCGACAGCAACGAGTTCTCCAAAGCGCCGGGTAAGGCCCTGGGTGGAAATGGTGGGCGCAGAATTCATGGAACTTCAGAATCTAGCATACCCACCTGCGCGGCTACGGTTTCGGCGCTTCTTTTTTCTCGGGTTGCTTTTTCTGTGCGTCTTCGGTCCAGGGCGGAACGATACCTGCCACTCGTGCGTAGGCAATCGACTGTCCCAGATGCTCGGCGGCATGGCGAACGATGAACAGCAAGATCCCGCGCTCGGTATTCTTTCCTCCAAACCAATCCAGGCCCTTTTCCAAGTCCGTGTCGGGCATGGCCTTGATTGCCTGCTTGGCGTGGGCGAACGAGTCTTTGAGCGTGGCCACGACTTTCGCCTTGTCGGTGCTGGATTTATCGAACCCGTTCGGAATGAATCCAGCGGGGGGAGGGGTGCCCACGAGTTTGTACAGGTTGTAGTTGGCCGCGCTCACGTGCAAAAAGACTTCGGCAAACGAGCGCACATCGGGCGCCGGACGCCAGGTGTACTTCTCCGCCGGGATCGCCTCCGCCAGGCGGGTGAATTTATCTTCCTGCACCATGACCTCCGCCATCACTTCGGAGCGATATCCGGTGATTCCGGGGGTGCCATCTTTGTAGGGGTTCACTTGAGCTGCGGCTCCAACCCCGCCCGCAGCAAGGGCCAGCAAGCATACCGTCGTAATCACGAATCGCACGAGAGCATCTCCTTTGCGCCCAGATTCTAGCCGCCGGCCAGAATCGGTATAGAACAAAACAAACCCTGAGCTGAGCAAAGCCTCTCAGCGGAACTCGGTTGTCCGCCACAGAGCGATGCCGCAGGTGGCCAGCAAGGCCAGCATCGCCACGCTCAGCGTTACCGCCCACAACAGGCTGATGTTGACATGCGGGAATCTTGCCATGGCGGCGAGAACCACAAACAGGCCGCTGGTTCCCGCAATGAGCAGCCAGTCGATCAGAGTTCGCCGCTGCGGGTTCGAGCCGTAGGCGCGGCCTTCCATCCCCGCCCGAACGTACTCCTCCTCGATGCCGTAGCGCAGGCCTTCGCGCTCCGCCGCGTCCTGCCACGACGAATGCTCGCGTGCGGTCGCCGAGGAAAGAGCGATGGCCAGCGCTCCCAGAGCCATCAGCGCCGACCCGCCCGCGACTTGCCCGTAGGTGACCCGGCTTGCCCCCTGGAGTTCGTGGAAAACCAGAACGCCCCACAGCAGGCCCCAGAGTTGATTCGTGTTGGACAGCGGAATGCCGCGACTGATGCCGACATACTTCGTGGCGTATTGCTGGAACAAGTCGCCAATGACCCAGACGAAACCGCCCAGCATCAGCCAGAACAGCACTTCGCGCGCGCTCGCCAGTTCGCGCCAGAGCGGCCGCGCGCCCTGGTAGCCAATTGCCAGGGTCGTCATGGTCAGCAGCTCGCCAACGGTGAAGAACGTGACGAACGACAGCGGATTCATGCCCGTTAGATACGCCTTGCGGTAAGGGATATACATGGTTCCCCAAAGAATCCCGGCGCCCAGCGCGGCCAGCACGCCCAGCGTGGCCCGGCCCGGCGCCGCCTGATGCGAAGACGCCAGTGCCAGCAACGTGGCACCTCCGAACATGCACAGCGCGCCGCCCAGCACGCCCAGCCAGCGTTTCCACCCGGCGTAGTGCAGTTCGTTGAAGAGCACCAGTCCCCAGAAAATCCCCAGCAGGCTGTTCGTGTTCCAGAGAGGGAACGCGATACTCAAACCGACATTGCGGATGGCGTAGATGGTCAGCGTGTTGGCCACTGCCCACATGCAGCCGGCCAGGATGGCCCACACCACCAGATGCGGCGCTTGGCGCACATCCTGGCGAACGTGCGACGTCCCCCGCACAAACGCCGGCACACTCCAGCGCGCCAGAAAGACTCCGCCCACCATGATCAGCGAAACCGTAACCGGAGAGATATCGGGATTGACCAGCTTGATCGGCGCTTCGGCGCCACCCAGCCATGCCCCGGCCGCGAACCCGCAGAAGATGCCGACCGCCTGCAGGCGGCGCAGACGGGTTGCCTGCAGCGGACCCCCAACGTCAGGGGCCCCCGCTCCGGCCGTCGTTGGCAACGAGCTCAACGGACTTTATCCAGGAGCCAGAGACCGCCAAGAAGTACACCCAGCGGAATCCAGAAGTGGGCATCGGTCGCGATAGTGCGAAACCGGTTGCGCGAAGTGGTGCGGTCGGTGGTCTTCGACATAGCAGCGATTGAGTTATACCCAGTCCGGGCTGTCCTGTAAAGGACGGGTACGCCCAGCCCTCAACCCACCCCGGAAGCGAGATCGCCATGACCTCGGCAGGCGGAGTCTATTCCGGCTTGAGGGTGACCCACTTTTTTCCGCTATAAAGCTTGTAGGCGCCGCCTTCCTCCACCATCTTCAGCGGCACCGGATGCGCCAGTTTGTCGTCGGCCGTGGCGGACACGCTCAGCATATCAGCGGCGGCCACGTTCATCACCACAAACTCCCGGTCTTTTCCAAAGCCAAAACCATACTGGCCGGGAGCCAGGTCCGAGCCTCCGATGTTCAACTTCGACTCGGTGATCAAGAATCCCTGAAATTTCTGCTGAATGTCGCTCGCGTATCCCGAGGTATCCATGAGTCCGGCCAGCACCACCTTGCCGGAAGAAGTGCGGAAACCAACGCAATTGCGCACCTGCGTCGAGCCCGACTGGCCCGCAAAGTAGTAAGTCGTCGGCGCCAGCCGCTTCACTTCCGTTGCCTCAAGAACGCCCGCCTTCTTGGCCTCCTGCGCACACGCCAGCGAAGCCAGGAACAGACAAACACCAACCGAAAGAGCCCTAAAGGTCCGAGTCATGGAGACCGCCTCCGCGAGAATTTACCAGTGCGGGTTCAATGTATGCTTTGGGGATGGTTTCGACAAGGGACATCCTGCGCTTCCCCTCGCGGGATACCGACGGGCCGTGAAACGTGGCGCCAGCAGCGGCGCCGGGTGCCGCCTTGTAGAAGGCGCTTAAAGCCCGCCACGGGGAGAGAAGATTTCCGCCCTCGTGCACGCGCTCAAGAATCCAGGCTCACCCTCATCCAGGCATCGACCAGTTAGCGCCGCACCGAAGGAACCGTCCACTTCCTGTTCAGTCCCTGTGGGCCCCAAAGTCTGCAGGACACCCCGGGGAACATTCGCGGCACGCCCGGCTAAAAAATTCCGAGCAGCCAAAAGTCAACCACTGCCACTCGAAATACAAGCCGGTGGGAAGGCGTTGATCGGCTGGTGAAGGGCCGCGAATGCGAAAGCCTCGGGGGGGCCCCGCGGTGGCTATCTGGGGAAGCCCGGCATAAGAAGGTAACCCGCTTCTCGCCTGACCCTCGCCGAGAAACGGGGTCTCTCGAACCCATCAGAAATGCCCCAGTCTAAAACAGGTTCCACAGGAACTGGTTGTAAACCTCATGGTGGAACTGAACCTCCGCCGGCTTTACCACCGTTCCCAGCAGGCGCGGGCAACGATCTGCCGAAGCCTGCTTCAGGTCGGCGTAACGGCCTTTGACGTCTTCTCCGAATAATTTGCTGGTCCACTCGGCCTTGCGGAAGTCGTCAATCGCGGTGTAAATGTTGTCGGGCAAGTAGCGTTCCGCCTGACGAAGGTTCTTGATCTTCGACGTGCTGCCGTCCAGACCGGTTTTGAAAATCGAATACAACACCATGTACGGATTCGCGTCGGGAGCCACGGCGCGTACTTCGGTGCGCATGCTGCGCTCGTTGCCGATCGGAATGCGGATCATCGAGCCGCGATCCACCGCCGAAGCCTTGAGCTGGTTGGGCGCCTCGAAGTGCGGATCCAGCCGGCGATAGGCGTTCACGCTGGCATTGAACACCAGGCAAAGATCGTTGCCATGCGTCAGCAGGCGGTCCAGGAACTCGTATCCCAGCTTGCTGAGTTTCTCTTCCCCCTTCGGATCCCAGAACAGGTTTTTGCCATTCTCGCTGATGGAAACGTTGGTGTGCATGCCGCTGCCGTTAACCCCAACCACCGGCTTGGGCAGGAACGAAGCGGTCAACCCCATGTTGCGCGCCACTTGCCGGCAGATCAGCTTGTAGAGCTGAATCTGGTCGGCGGCCGCCACCACTTCGCCATAGCCGTAGTTGATTTCAAACTGCGAAGGCGCGACTTCTGGATGGTCCTTCTCGTTCTGGAATCCCATGGAGCGCTGCACTTCCGCGGTCGTGTCAATGAACGTGCGCAAGGGATCGCCCGGTAGGGAATGGTAGTACCCGCCCGTGTTGACGTATTCGAACTTTCCGGTTTCGTGATAGCTCCGCTCCGCTTCCGGCCCGTTGAACAGGAATCCCTCGATTTCGTTGGCTGCGTTGAGGGTGTAGCTTTTCTTCTTAAACAGCTCTTCGGCGTATCCCTTCAGTACCCCGCGAATGTCAGCGGTATAAGGTTCGCCGTTCTTGTCGATCACTTCGCCGAAGGCCAGCACTTTCCCGGGACCAAATACATCGGCCGGGCCCCAGTAGAAAGCGCCCCAATCGATACCCAATCGCAGGTCGCTCTCGCGCTGCGCGGTAAAGCCCCGAATCGACGATCCGTCGAACGTCAGATTGTCATAGCTGTTCAGAAGGAACTTCTTGTCGTAGTCGAGCATGTGCAACCGGCCTTCGAGATCACTGAAGAGCACGGTCAGCGCCTTGATGCGCTTTTCGTCGGTGAGGTATTTCAGCCGGTCCTCGCGGACTTTATCCGCGGCAACGCGGTTTCTGCGCTGTTCCTTTGCTTTGAGGTTGAGGTCTTCCAGTTCGTCGTACGTGAGGGCCAGGAAATTGCGCAGTTCATTCGACATGGGTGTTCTTCGTTCTCCTTAGCAGTCAGACAGAATGATTTGGGCAAATCAACGTCAAGAAAACAGAGGAGTTGAAAATGGCTGATTTCAATACGCTGATTTAAGACAGGGAAGAATATCCTGAGAGCCGAAACCCAGCCAATCGAAAAAGCTGATGCGCGGCATAAAAGGGATTTATTCGCGGCCTAGAATTTCGGAGCCGCCACAGAGGCGAGGCCCCATTCCTCGATCGAGTGTAGGTCGCCGCAATCCAAGCACCGCGTTACCGCAAACCGCGCCGAGCAGTGGGGACACACAGCACCGGTTTGAAAAGGGTCGAAGGGTTGTTGGCAGTTGCCACATCTCCAAAAGGTTCCAACCGGTGGCGCGGTCTTGCAACTGGGACAAGCAAAGCCGTCCCGTCGCGGGAGCTTTGCCAGACGCAGGAGTTCCCGCGCGTGCTTCAGACCGCTCCAGCAATTCATCAGCATGAACACTGCCAGCGCTCCGAACCACACAGATCCCCTCCATAGAGCGAGGCCGATGAATCCCGCCACCCCGATGAGCCCGAGTATGGTTGCGACCATTAGACTCCGGGCGCGTCCGAGCACGAACCAGAGCAGTGAGCGCAGTATCTGGCCCCCATCCAGCGGGTAAATCGGCAGGATGTTGAACGCCAAAAGTCCGACGTTAATCCAGAAAACCGCTTGCAGCAGTCCATAGCCATTGGGTGCACTCTGGACCCATCCCTGAGAACGACTCAGCCACACCAACCCACCCAGGATCGGCAGCAGCGCCACATTCACCAGAGGTCCGGCGGCGATGCTCCACAAGGTGGCACCGGCTCGTGGAGGTGGATCGACGTACGCCACCCCGCCCAGAGGCCAGAGCACGATCTGGTTGGCCCTTCCCCCCACCTGGCGGCAGGCCAGGGAGTGCCCAAACTCATGCAGCATGACGATCAGGAACAGCGCCAGATATTCCAGCACGTTCCAGGTGAGGGAGGAGTAACTCCGGGTCCGTCCTTGGATTTCGAACACCGCCACCAGAAACCAGGACCAATGCAGATACACGTCAATTCCGGAGAAGCGAAACAGGTGGAAGGCTCCCTGACGGGCAGTGGGCATGGGAGCAGTTTACGACATTCGAGGCGAAATCCAGACTGAGCCGAAACTCTACTGCCGGTGGGCCGAAGCTCCCGCGGCCAGTTCGCGCAAGGTGGTCAGAAAGCTTGCAGCGGTGCGGGGATCATCGAGTGCGTCCAGCCGAATCGTGGCCGAGAACTGCGGCGATTCCGGGCGAAACCGCACCTGCAGCACTTCCTGCTGGCGCACCGCCAAGAGTGCGTTGAGTTCGGCCGACGGGTCCTCTTTCCAATGGGTGCGGGTGGTGAGGACCACCGGGCCGGGCTCGTAAACTTCCCACTCGCGGTCATCGCGCCGGCGGACGCTGGCTCCACGACTGTGGGCGCACCACCGGTGCCGCACCACTTCCAGGTGGAAGCGCGGCGAACCGCCCAGGTCGGCTTCAAAAGTAAGAGTCTCTTTCTGTTTCCGCCAGTGGCTCATCAGCCAGTTCACGGGGAGGGGCCGAGGACGGAATTTCAGGATCACCCGCGCGTTCTCAAAGCTGCGCGAGGCAAAGATCAGGCGGGCGTAGAGGCGGGAGCTATTGAGCCAGCGGGCGTCCGCCAGACGGCCTTTGCCCGCGCAGGCCGACTCCACCCAGCCCAAGGCTTCAGCGCCCCGGCGCCGATTGTAGGCCGCAAAAAGCAGGTACCACAGCCCGAGAGCCGCAAGCGCGCAGACAACGTCGATGGCTAGAAGGCGCCCCACACGCTTTCTCTGCCTCGATGGTACGTCCAGTTCCGCAAATTGGGCAAGAGCTTACGCCCTCAAACCCCGTCTTTTTTTCCGCGCTTTCCAGGTCCCGTCATGGGAAACCGGATATGCCGTGGAGCTGCCCTCTCGGGGCCCGTTTATCCCAAACGTTACAATGGCTCGTGCCCTTCGCCATCCGCGAGTTCCAGCCGGAAGACTTCGAAACCCTCTGGCGCATGGACCAGGAGTGCTTTCCCCCGGGAATCTCTTATTCCAAGCAGGAACTGAGGCTCTACATGCGGGGGAAGGGCGCCTTTACCTTGGTGGCCGCGGAGACCGACGATGACCGCCTGGCCGGATTCATCGTGGCTTACGGCGGCCTAACCGGGCACATCATCACCATCGATGTCAGTCCCGGACTCCGTCGCTCCGGAGTCGGATCGCAACTCCTCCAGGCCGCCGAGGACCGTTTGCGCGCCGAAGGATGCCGCTCTGTGGGCCTGGAAACCGCGGTCGATAACCGTGCCGCCATCGCCTTCTACAAGCGCCATCGATACAGCGTCGTTTCTACCTGGCCCCGCTACTATTCCAACGGCGTGGATGCGCTGGTTCTGAAGAAGCAACTTCTTTGCCAGCCGGCACGCCGCTTATCCTGAGTTCTTGCCGTGGCGGGCTTTGGATGGCCGGTCCCCGTGGGCGGGCGGTGCCGCAACCACCCGGATCTTCTGCACATATTCAGCGAAGGCCGCGCGTCCTTTCTGGGTGAGGCTGCAGATGGTCAGTGGATATTTCCCCTTGAACGTCTTTTCGATGAGGACGTATTGCGCGTCCTCCAACTTGGCGAGGTGGCTTGAAAGATTGCCTTGCGTCAGACCGCACTCCCGCTGCAAGTAAAGGAAGTCTGCTTCGTTCACCGCGTACAGCACTGTGATGATCATCAGCCGAGCCGGTTCGTGAATCACCCGGTCCAGCGTGGCCAGCGCCTGCAAGTCCGGAGTCATGCCGCGGGCGCCTTCGGCATTGGATTCCGGATCAGGTACGTAATCAGCGTGGCCGCACCATCGAGAATGAAAAGCATGCCCATCCCGATAATCAAGTACGTCCCGCCCATGTGCCGGGGAGCGAACGTCGTTATGTACAAGCCAAGGAGTGGGAACCCGACCGGTAAGATCCACGAAAATCGGAAAGTCCTACGCGCGATGATCATCGCAATTGAAAACAGGGTCCCGGTTGCGGTCCAGACCCAGCGCTGGTGGATCACCATGAACGCAAAGCACGCCACCGCGACCAGCGCAATCGTGATCATCCACCTGGCCCTTCTCTGCATGTGCTGTAGCTGCACTTCCGGAGGCGTGCCGGTTGCTCCCAGCGAGAAGGTCACCAGGTTTGCCGCCTCTGCCGGGTCCGCGGAGGGCGACTCCACGTAGCCAGTTCGCGGATATGTGGTTCTGGCCTTTAGCCATTCCACGATTTGCCGGTAGTACAGCGCGACCACGACGTAGAGAACCAGGGCGACAAGCCACAAGGCAATCGGTAGGGGCCTCGGAGGCCACCGCGGTGGATACATCATCGTTAAAGCGAACAGAAGCGTGTTCGCTCCGACGACAAGGTTGGTTATGCCATCGACGAACCAGTAATTCCAGGCTCTTTGTTCCGCGGCAACCAGGGGCGGCTGAAAAACTGTCATAGGTCATTCTCTCGCAGTATAGTTTGCGATACAAACTATAATCGGTCAAGGACTTTTTGTTCTCCAGGCGGTGGTGGCCGCGGTGCTGACGAACCGGGAACTAGTCCGGCACCCTTAGGACGTTCTCTGTCAGGACGCCACTAATGCCGAGGGCTGGTTGCCGCTGCGGAGGAATTGAATTCGGTCGCCCATTTCTGAAATCCGGGTGCGATCTTTTCCAGGCGTTCCAGCACCTGCGCCGGTGGGATCGTGGCTCCCGATTCCCGGGAACTCCGCCCCGCAGTCCGCGGGAATTCGCGCTTCAGATCACGTAAGAATTGCAATCCCCGAAGAGGATAAATCTCACGAATCCGGGATTCGAACATTCCCTGATACCACCCGTAGTCATCCACGTCGCTGTAGAGAAGCTCGAAGTCCTCCAAGGTCGTGTTCTTGGGGCGAATTTTCGAGGGGCGCCCAAGCAGAGCGAACACGCGCTTCCACTCCGGTTGCCGCTCGGCGATGTAGGCGTAGGACCAATAGTTGGCGAGAAACTCGCTCAGCCACGAATCCTGGGGATCGATCCCCAAGTTATTCGTTAGGGCGTGGCCGAGTTCGTGGAAACCGATGAGGTCGACAAACTGCGCGGCCACGGCCTCGAAGGTGGTGTGGTTATCCTTCAAGAACGCTTGAAGCTGTTCGGAAGGAATCGCCTCCTTGCGCGCATTCATGAGTCCAAAGACCGGGTTGTCCGGCGTTGCCGGCATAAAGATCACGGGGGGATTTCCTTCCACCTGGGGAATTCCGTAATCCTCTCCGGTCACGCTTTTCCAGTCTTTGGAGTTGAGCAGCGCAAGCGTAACCTCGGCTTGCACTCCAAGGCGGTCTCTGAAGAAGACGTTCATGTCCGCAATGGCCGCCTGCAGCTTCTCGGCGTGCTGCTGGTGTCCAACGCTGTAGTAGGCCGGGATGCTGCCTTTGAGCCGGTCCAAGCCCAGTTCCTGCATCCGCGCTACATAGTTCTTCTCCTCAGCCTGCCCATTGAGGATGCTGAACGAAAACAAAGCCAGCCCTGTCAGGCATCTCCTGCGCCACCAGTTGTCGCGTCGAATCATCGCCTTTCTCCTGGAGTTGGATTTTCACGGGGGGGCCCGAGTCGAAGCCCTGGAGAGTGCGTGATTATAGCCTCTATGAACATGCCTCGCACGAACGGATCGGGGCTCCGCCGTGGGATGGCACTGGGCGATGACACTGGGCGACTTGCGTTCCGCCGCACCCTCCGAGTACCTTGCCCTGTTCAGGAAAACCACATGAAGGTTGCCATCCAGGGCGAGCTCGGATCGTTCAGTCATGAAGCGGCGGAGCGCATGCTGCCGGGATGCCAGGTTGTCCCGTGCGCACGTTCGGCGGAAGTCTTCGAACGGGTGCAAGAGAAATCCGTCGACGGCGCCGTCATACCCATCGAAAACACCCTGGCCGGAACCGTCGCCGAACATGCCGATCTGCTGGTCGCGCGCGCTGTGTTTATCCAGGCCGAACACCTGTTGCGCATCGTGCACAACGTGATTGCCGCCCCCGGCGTAAAGCTGAGCTCATTGCGCAGAGTTCTGTCGCACCCCATTGCGCTCGACCAGTGCCGCGATTTCTTTCGCCAGCACCCAAACGTCGAGCCAGTTCCGTTCTACGACACGGCCGGCAGCGTGAAGCACGTCATCGCCGAAAACCTGCGGGATGCGGCCGGCATCGCCGGACGCCAGGCCGGCCGCGAGTATGCAGGCAAGATTCTGAAAGCCGGGATTGAGGACGACAAAAGTAACTTCACCCGTTTTTTTCTCATCCGCAAGCTGCAACCCGCCGCAGCTGGCAAGAACGGATATGCCGGGATGATCCCCAGCGCCGCCAATAAAACTTCGATTGCCTTCAAGGTAAAGAATGTTCCCGGAGCGCTGTTCAAGTCCCTGAGCGTCTTTGCCCTGCGTGACATCAGCTTGAGCAAAATCGAATCCCGGCCCATGCGCGGCCGTCCCTGGGAATACGTCTTCTACGTCGATTTCCTGCGCGGCGATGACGAACCCGCCCGCAACGCCCTGCGCCATCTCGGCGAAGTCGCCGATTTCGTGAAGGTCCTGGGCATATACCGCGCGGCTCGAACCGCGTGAACCCGGGACCGAATTTCGAGCGTCAAAGCAACTTAAGGAGGTAGGCAATGCCAGAACCGTACTCTCCCGCTCTCAACACTCGCCGCGACTTTCTTCGCCAAGGCTCGATCGCCGGCGCCGGCCTTCTCGTTCCCCTGTCGGCGGCAGCGCAGCAGAAGGTCGCGCAGGAAGAAAAACCCAAAGGAGACGAAGGCATCTCTCCCGCCGAGGATCTCATGCGCGAGCACGGAGTGCTCAACCGCATCCTGCTGATTTACGACGAGCACCTGCGCCTGCTGACGGCCAAGCGCACCTTCGACGGATCTATTCTCTCGGGCGCCGCCGACATCG
>Ga0209698_10005326_pt1 | contig 13941 bp, 12 predicted proteins | sample LitLauG_LLR_2012_FD_187203 | JGI IMG/M metagenome (GOLD analysis project Ga0209698, IMG submission 187203) | Freshwater sediment microbial communities from Pennsylvania, USA - Little Laurel Run_MetaG_LLR_2012 (SPAdes) (version 2) | ecosystem: Environmental > Aquatic > Freshwater > Creek >... | reverse complement strand
AGCGGGAAGCCATTCTCCGCCAGGTCAATCGCCGGTTGCAACACCTGGGCGAAGCTCATCGTACCCCAGCGATCGAGCAGGGTATACCACGCATCCATAACACCGGGCAGGCCTCCGGAGAGCAGCCCATCGCTTTCGGGAATCTTTCCGCCGTTGTTCTTCTCGTACCACTCGATGGTCGCCAGTTTGGGCGCGCGAGGCTCGGCATTGATCGAATAAACCTTCTTTTCGCGCGCGTTGTACACCAGCAAAACGGCATCGCTGCCGACGCCATTGAGTGAGAAGTCCGCAACCGCGAGGGCCGCCTGTCCGCCTACCGCGGCGTCGAAGGCGTTCCCTCCGGCGTCGAGAATGCGTCGCGCCGCCTCGGTCGCCTCTGCCTTCATCGACGCGACCGCCGAGTGGCGTCCGCGAATGACTGGGCGCATGGTCTGCCCTGAGTTTTCACTATTTTGCGAATGCGCGGAGAAGGCAAGGGCGAGAACCGCTGTTGCGATTAAGAGAGCAAATTTAGAGGACATGGTTTAGTACCTCATTTTGAACCAATCGAACGGAAGCGAAATTGATCGTTGAAAAACAGAAACCTTAGCAGCATTTGGGACGCCGCGCGTGATTTCCCTCCCGCTCGCGCCAGAAGGCAGCATAGGCGGCTGACGAAGACGAAATCTGGTGATGCTCCAGAAATCGCGCATACGGAGCTTCATCGAAAATCTCTCGAAGCATTGCCAGCAGAATTCGAACTACCCTTCGGAACCGATTCATATTCTCTCCTGAGCCAGCCGCGTCATAACAAAAGGCGCTTCTTTCACGCGCGCCTCTCGCCGTCCGGTTAGAACTCCAATCCACTGTCGAACGGATTCCATCAGCACCAGCGCCACCATCACGACCAGAATCGCCGTGACCGCGGCATCGAGACGGTTGTTGAAGATGAGCTTCGCCGTTGCAGCCGTCGCCGGTGCACTAGCCAAAGCGTGCGCTTGTGCCAGGAAGCCCACCCGCGGGTTCGAGTCGAACACCTTGTGCCACGAGGCCGTGAAGGTGACCGCCACCAGCCAGGCCAGCGGCACCAGCGTGACTGCCGCATACCGCGTCCGGTGCAGCTTGACGATGATCGTCGTGGCCACGCACAGCGCAACCGTAGCCAACAACTGATTGGCGATCCCAAACAGTGGCCACAGTGAGTTGATCCCGCCAAGCGGATCTCTTACCCCCTGCCACAAGAAGTATCCCCATGCACCGACAATCAGCGCGCTGGTCGCGAGAATCGACGGATACCAGCTGGTCCGTCCCAGCGGTTTGTAGATGTGCCCCAGCGCATCCTGGATCATGAAGCGGGCAACGCGCGTGCCCGCATCGAGAATCGTCAGGATGAACAGTGCCTCGAACATCACCGCAAAGTGATACCACAAGGCCATCACCGTCGTTCCGCCCAGGCTCTGAGAAAAGATGTGCGCCATGCCCACCGCGAAGGCAGGAGCGCCCCCGGTGCGATTGAACAGGGTCTGCTCCCCCACAGCGTGAGCCAGAGCCTCCATATCGGCAGCGGTCACCGGGAATCCCCAACTCGAGATCGTTGCCGTCGCTGCGGTCGCGGTTTGTCCGACGATCCCAGCGGGACTATTAATCGCGAAGTACACTCCGGGCTGTAGAACACATGCTGCGATGATTGCCATGACGGCGACCGCAGACTCGGCCATCATCGCTCCATAGCCCACCATGCGGGTTTCCGTCTCGCGAGCGATGAGTTTCGGCGTAGTGCCACTGGAAATTAGAGAATGAAAGCCGCTGATCGCACCGCAGGCAATCGTGATGAACGCGAACGGGAAAATTTTTCCCGCGAACACAGGGCCAGTGCCATCGACAAAGCGCGTCAACGCCGGCATGTGGAGCGTGGGGTGGAGGGCAACGATACCAATGGCCAATAACGCAATTGTCCCCAACTTTACGAAGGTGCTGAGGTAATCGCGTGGGGCAAGCAGCAGCCAGACCGGCAGAGCCGATGCGGCAAATCCGTAAATAATGATGAGGATGGCCAACGTCGGCGCGGTCAGCGTAAAGATGTGGGCCATGGCGGGATTCTGCGAGGCCCACTGCCCACCCCAGATCGCCAGCAGCACGAGAATGAACCCAAGAACAGAAACTTCCAGCACTTTGCCCGGGCGAATCCGGCGCAGGTAAAGTCCCATCAGCAGCGCAATGGGGATGGTCATCGCAATCGTGAAGGTGCCCCAGGGACTGTCTTTCAACGCATTCACAACGATCAGGGCGGCAACACCCAGCAGAATCACGAGTATTGCGATCACCGCCGCATAGGCCACGAAACCACCCACCGGTCCGATCTCTTCCTTCGCCATTTCGGTAAGGGACTTGCCATCGCGGCGGACCGAGAACAGCAAAATCACAAAGTCCTGTACGCAGCCAGCAAACACTGCCCCAGCCAGGACCCAAAGCGTGCCGGGGAGGTATCCAAACTGGGCCGCCAAGACGGGCCCGACAAGGGGACCCGGACCCGCGATCGCCGCAAAATGGTGCCCGAAAACAACCCATTTATTGGTAACAAGAAAATCGCGGCCGTTCTCGAGCCGTTCGGCAGGAGTCGCCCGCAACCCATCCAGAGCAAGGATCCTCGCCGCGATGAATTTGCTGTAGAACCGGTATCCGACGGCATAGCAGCAGGTCGCAGCTACTACGAGCCACAACGCATTAATCGGTTCGCCACGGCGGAAGGCAACCACCGCCAGAGCCGCTGTGCCCAACAGTCCGGCCATGCCCCACAACAGGATCGACCCAAGCTTGTTCATGTCCGTCGAGCATTGTGTCGAATCTCAGGCCAGAGTGCAATCCCAGACAGTTCGAGTGCAAAGTCCACAGGCTTGCGGCCGTTAAATTTCAAATCGACCCTAGAAGAAGTTTGAATTCGGTCTTGCCTGTCTGCAGTAATGCGGCCCTCCACGCGGAATCAGCATTCCGAGGCCAGGAGCGCCACACTACGAATGGATGCGTCCCCACCTTCTAGACCTTCAGCTTGCCCTGATTTGGTGTTACCCTAATTCTTCCGAAAGACTGCCACTCCAGGTTTGGGCCATCTGTGCACTACCCCACAGCCGGGGTGCATTCCAAGGGTTTCATTCGAACTTATAAGAGGAGCAAACAATGAAAGTAGGTGTGCTAACCGGTGGAGGCGATTGTCCGGGATTGAACGCAGTCATACGAGCAGTAGTACGCAAAGGCGTATTTCATTACCGCGACGAGTTGGTCGGATTCATGGAAGGCTGGCGTGGACTCATCGAAGACAACAGCATGCCTCTTGATCTTGACGCTGTAAGCGGGATTCTCCCCCGTGGAGGAACGATCCTTCGCACTTCCAGGACGAATCCTTCCAAGCGTCCCGATGGCGTGGATCGTTGCCTCGCCACGATCGCCAAACATAAGATCGACGCTCTCGTGGCCATTGGTGGCGACGACACACTCTCCGTCGCTCAGAAGCTGCACGAAAAAGGCGCGAAGGTGGTGGGCGTACCAAAAACTATCGACAACGACCTCGGTGGAACCGACTACACTTTCGGTTTTGATACGGCCTGCAACGTTGTTTGCGAGGCCATTGACCGAGTTCACACCACGGCCGAGGCGCACAACCGTGTCATGGTGGTCGAAGTCATGGGCCGCGACGCGGGCTGGATCGCCCTCTACAGCGGCATTGCCGGCGGCGCCGATGTCATTCTGATCCCCGAACGGCCGTTCGACATCGACAAGGTCGCCGAGTCCATTCGCCAGCGCCACGAGCGCGGACGCTACTTCTCGATCGTCGTCGTGGCGGAAGGAGCGAAGTTCGCTGAAGTGAGCTCTGGCGCCCCGATCGTGCAGGACATGGGCAAAGATGAGTTCGGACACGCCAAGCTGGGCGGGATTGCCAACATCCTCGCTCGCGAAATCGAGAAGCGCACCGGGTTCGAAACCCGCGCGGTAGTCTTGGGACACATTCAACGCGGCGGTTCGCCGAGCGCATTTGACCGAGTGCTGGCGACGCGTTACGGCCTTGGCGCCATCGACATGGTGCACCGTGGCGAGTTCGGATGCATGGCCGCCCTGCGCTCGAACAAAATCATCTCCATTCCGCTGAAGGAAGCCATCTCCAAGAATCGGGTCGTGGACAACGAAATGATTCAGATTGTCGATGGCCTGTTCGAGGAGATCGGAGTCAAGGAAGTGGCAAGTCACTAAGGGCTAAGCAACGATTCGGCCTTCGCCCGCCAAGCGGGTGAAGGCCTTTTCTTTTTTTTGTTAGTCGTGATCCGTGCTTCCAGATTCCTCATCTGCGATAGACTACCGACGATGGCCATTGGCCTGTCCGCAAACCTTGCCGCTAAGCTCGTTCCGTCCCTGCTTCCGATTTTCGAATCGGTATTCGTAATTGCCGCTGTCATCCTGACGTTCCTCTCGAAGCGCATCGCAGTGTTCCTGCCATGGAATGGAAGGTTTTCCCGGTTTGCACGGCGAAAGAATCTCGCGATCTTTGCCGTAGGGGCCGGGACGCTGCTGCTTCGCCTCGCGCTGATCCCGGTGTGGGGCATCCCGCAACCTGGTGTGCACGACGAGTTCAGCTACTTGTTGGCCGCCGACACGTTCGCCCATGGACGGCTTACCAATGCGCCCCATCCGATGTGGATTTTCTTCGAAGGTTTCCACATCATTCAGCAGCCGACTTACATGTCCATGTATCCGCCAGGGCAGGGCCTGATTCTGGCTGTGGGAGAACTCCTCGGACATCCCTGGATCGGCCAGTTACTGACCACGGCGCTGATGTGCTCGTGCCTGTGCTGGATGCTTCAGAGATGGGTTCCTCCCCGCTGGGCTTTGCTCGGAGCATGCCTGGCAGTCTTGCGGTTCGGGCTGCTGAGTTACTGGATGAACGGCTACTTCGGCACATCCTTGCCCGCGATTGGAGGCATGCTGGTGCTGGGCGCTTTTCCGCGCCTGAAGCGCTATGCGCGGATGGGCGATGCGCTACTGATGGGACTCGGCTTCGCCATCCTCGCCAATACTCGTCCATATGAAGGTTTGGTATTTGCGCTGCCTGTGGCAGTAGCGATGGTCGGCTGGATGATTTCTCAAAAGAAGTTTACTGCTGCGACCGTCGTGTCCAAAGTGGTCACACCCATCGCATTAGTCGCCGTGTTTACGGCAGCAGGCATGGGCTATTACTTCTGGCGCGTGACGGGAAGTCCGTTGGAGATGCCCTATCAAGTCAACCGGCAACAGTACGCCGTGGCGCCGTACTTCATCTGGCAAACACCTCGTGCCGAACCCGTCTATCATCATGCGGAGATGCGGAAGTTCTATACCGAGGTTGAGTTTTGGAGCTATCGCCAGGGAAAGACTGTTCGCGGCTTCGTGCAGCGCGTGCGTCAGCGATTCGGCTTGCTCTGGGGATTTTATATCGGCCCCGTATTCACGCTCCCCTTCCTCACTTTCCCGGCGCTGTTTCGGGACCGCAAGATGCGCTTGCCCCTAATCTTAGGAGCAGCGTTCCTCGCGGGAAATGTGATTGAGACTTGGACTCTGGTCCACTACTTCGCTCCCGCGCTTGGACTCTTCGTTCTCCTGCTCGTGCAATGCGTGCGACGCCTGCGGTTGTACAACCACAAGGGACGTCCTCTGGGGCAGGGTCTGGCGCGGGCCGTTCCCCTGATCGGCATTGCCATGGTGGTCCTTCGTGTAACCGCGATGGGACTTGGCTTGCACATTGAGCCTCCACGGCCCATGGGAGACCCGAAGAGGGTCGCGATCGAGCGCGAATTGCAGAACATACCAGGCAATCAACTGGTGGTCGTGCATTACACGCCGTCGCACAACGTACACGACGACTGGATCAACAACCGCGCCGATATTGATGCTTCGAAGATTGTCTGGGCTCGCGATATGGGAGCCAGTCAGAATCAGGTTCTGCTGAAGTATTTCAAGGACCGGAAAACATGGTGGGTCAATGCCGATGATCCTTCGGCCCAACTCGAGCCTTACGGTTCATCACCCGCCGGCAAATAATGCGTACCGCGTTGGGCGAGCAAAAACGATGATGTCCGCTCACAACTCGGGGACGTGGCTCACCGCGAAGCGCTTGCGCGCCCACGGCACGATTCTGCTCGTGTGCTGGTGGTCGCTTTATGCGTGGAATCTCGGCACACCGGGGCTACGTGATCGCGCAGGCAATCTTAAGGGAACCGACTTCCTACACTTCTATACTCTCGGCTCCCTGGCGGCGGCTCGCAATGGCGTCGCGCTGTATGACATGAATGCGCAGGCGACCTTGGCAACCAAGCGCGTGCCGCAGTCAGCCGGAATCCGATATCTGCCGTTGTACCCGCCGCAGGTCTCAATCTTCTTCGCGCCCCTTGCGCATTTTTCGTATCCCGCAGCGCTCGCGATGTGGTGGTTGTTCTGCACGGCTATCTACGGAGTGTGCTGTTATGCGATCTGGCGCGCTTGTCCCAAGCTGTGGGATTACGGCGCTTTGGTCTTCCTGCTAGCCCTTGCATTTCCACCGTTTTTCCATCTGATTGCCTGGGGACAGACTTCGGCCCTCGCGCTCCTCTGCTTCACGGCTGCTTTCTTCTTGTTTCGGAATCAGCGTGATTTCCTTGCCGGTCTAGTCCTCGGATGCCTGGTCTTCAAACCACAATTAGGAATCGCGGCGGCGATTCTCTTCTTTTCGCTCGCACGCTGGAAGGTCGTCACCGGGGCAGTTCTTTCCGGCGCAGCTCAGCTTTGGATCGGAGTTCTCTATTACGGCTGGGAACCGCTTCGTCAGTGGTGGGCGTTGCTCGCGAACGCAAACCGGGTAATGCCATTGTTGGAGCCCAAGCCCTACCAGACGCATTCGTTACGAACATTCTGGTCAATGCTCTTGCCTTGGTATCCAATCTCTCTTGGCCTTTACGTTCTTAGCTCCGCCGTCGTGCTGTATGTCCTTGTCGCGTGCTGGAAACGTGACTCCACCCCGCTGTCGCTGAAGTACTCTGCACTTCTGCTAACGACGGTCCTGGTCGCGCCGCACCTCACGGTATACGACCTGGTGATCCTCGCTCCCGCCGTTCTTCTCATGGCAGACTGGCTGTTACTGCAACCACCATCTCGCTCGACGAACACACTTGCGACTCTGCTCTATTTCGTGTATGTGTTGCCGCTCATCGGTCCGTTCGCCCGCTGGACGCACGTCCAGTTGTCAGTCGTAGCCATGATGATCACGATGTTCTTCCTTTGGAGAATGTCAGCGAGCAGCCGCCACCGGCCAGAGGGTTGCGCCGCATTCGTCTCTGCGGGAACCGAACAAAGATAGGGGCTGCGCTCTCAATCGTGTCTCCCGAACAAGAATGCCAGAGCTTCCGGAAACCGCCGCGCCCACGCCGACTCGTGATGAGTCCCGCCTTCCTCGATCACGAGTTTAAGCCGTTTGTCATCCAGGCCAGACCGGCGCAGGATAAAACTCAGCTCGCGTACATCGTCCACCACGCTCTGGTCCCGCTCTTTCCGTCCTATCTCAGCAGTTCCCGTCGCCAGAAAAACGCGATCCGGCCACTGCCGGACACCACGGCTCTGCCGAATGATTTGCCGGTTCGAGGCCCACAGCGAGGGGCTTTCCAGCAACAGCCTTCCAATGAGCCCCGGCCGCACCACCGCTGTGTACAGCGCGATTAGAGCACCAAGAGAAGATCCTCCCAACCCCGTGTTCTGAGGACCGGACGCCACGCGGTAATTGCGGTCCATAAATGGCATCACTTCCTTGAACAAGAATGTGGGGTAGCGAGTACCATGCGCACGCAACGTCACCGGGTGCATGGAGCGATGGGGCATGTATTCGCGGATGCGATTCTTTCCGGCATTGTCCAGGCCGACAATCACCATCGGTGGAACCGAGTCTTCGCGGATCAGCCGATCGGCCGTTTCATCGACCTGCCACTCGACTCCAGTGAACGACGACGACGCCTCGAACAAGTTCTGCCCGTCGTTCAGGTAAAAGACAGGGTAGCGCCGCCCCGCATTCTCAGGATTGTGATACCCGGGCGGCAGCCACACCCGCACGAATCGCGTATTGCGGAACGTCCGGCTGTAAAACTCATGCAGACGCAGGTCCCCCGTGGCCGACTCGCCGCGAATAAATCTAGGACCGCCTTCCACGCTGTCAGTTTTCTGGATTTCTTCCATCAGGAAAAGTGCTCTATCAGGATACAACGAAGCGCGCTAGGCTCGCCCACTCCGCAGCTTTACAAGCAGAGAGCAAAGGGCAGTCAAGAAAATGACGCCCAATGAGATCACGCACAGAATGCACCAGGTCTCGAGCACGTAAGCCTCGATGTAGGTCAAGTACAGTGCAAATCCCAGACCGGCGAGTGCGGTAACGAGCAGTCGAGTCGGCGTCTCGACGCGCGATCGCCACCACGTTGCCAGCAGAAAGATCACGGCATACCCGGCAATACCGATACCTGCCACTGGAATCCCAACAATGCTCGAGTACTCGCTGCGGTTCACGATGTCGCAACTGAATTTCTGACTGAAATCGCAGAACCGGGTGGCGGATTTGGCGTAGTGTCGCTGCAAGGCGATCGCGGAGATAATTACTCCCGCAACAGCCAGCGCGGCAATGATGCCAAACAGTACCCGATTCCTTGCAGCACTCGAAACAAAGCGAGACGGTAATGTGGAAGATTCGGTCACGGCAGGCTGCATCCAGTCTTGTCGCTCAGCGCGTCGAGCGAGAGAACTCCTTCCTTTGGAGCCTCCATGCCAAACTGCCAACTGGGAAATAGCTTAACCCCCGCCATCTTGCATGTCGGAGCCAATTCCGACGAGCCTTGGATCGCGCATTCCACGTAAGGCACATTATGGAATGACGCCCCAAACATTTCCTTCTGCTCCTGGCAATGGGGGCACCAGTACAATCCGTACATCTTTGCCTGATGTGTCGCCAGGCACTTTGCGAACGTGTCGTACTTATGGTTTTTGTGATGCCAGCCCGCATAGTACGCCCCCGCAAACAGCACGATAATGCCAGTGTAGAGCGCGATCTTCTTCACCTGCCCCTTACTCTCGCTGCCGCCATCGCGCTGCTGTTGCCGTTTTCGACGCTCTTCAGACATATGCCATTTTTATATCACGCCGTTCACGCGACCACGTTCAGTGCGCCGGGCAGGACGTCGAGTTCCTCGCAGTGAAGCGTCAGTACCTCCCCGTCGACCATAACATCCACAGGCGCGTCGAGATTGAACTCGATCCGGCGCGCTGCCTTGCGCTCGGCGAGCGGATGATTGATGTGGGTTCCGTCATACAGGCCCGGCAGATTTCGAATCAGGCCCAATCGCCCGATCGGGCCCCACCTCACATACTCGACGAGGCCGTCATTGATATCGGCCTTCGGCGCAATCATCATGGTCCCGCCGGTGAATTTGCTGTTGTTGAATGTGAGGAACAGACACGAGCGCTGGTCAAATTCGCTCGCAGGCTCGACGCGAACTGGAAACGGCCGCCGATTGAAGCGCGCCAGCGTGAGGAAGATTGCGGTCACGTAGCCGAGTTCTCCCCAACCGCTGAAGCGCCCTGCCCGAAGCGTCGCCACGTCCGCGGTGAATCCGATGCTCAACAGATTGATGTAATGGATCACACCATCGCGGTGGCGAAGGCGCAGAACATCACACGCGTGGTTGCGGTCCGCCAGCAACGATTCAATTGCATGCTCGACTCCACGATCGCTGAAATCGCGCAGAAACGAGTTCCCTGTGCCCAGGGGCAGAAATCCTAGCGTAGGACGCTCGCCCTTCACAGCCTCGGGATAGAGCCCGTTCACAATTTCGTAGGACGTTCCATCGCCCCCGACACCGATAAAGGACCGCACGCCTTGCGCATAGGCCTCGCGCACAATTCTTGTGGCGTCTCCGGGACCCTTGGTCTCCGCCAGGTTGACTTCGATCCCGCCGGCGCGCAATCGCTCCAGTGCAGGGCCAAGCAATCTTCGGACGCGACCGCCTCCGGCCGCTGGATTCACAATCGCGAGATATTTTCTTGCCAAGGTTTGATCTATTCCCCAGAACGCGAGCGAAGGATCACGAATCGACTCTCGAATCTATAATCCGACCACTGCGGTTCGCTCCACCGTCTTGCCAATCTCTTCCGCGAGCACTTGCCGTTTGATTTTCATCGACGCTGTCCGCGGAAAATCCTTCTCCCAGACCAGATATCCGCCAACTCGCTTGAAATCCGGCAAGCGCCGGTTGCGCCCCGCAATATCATCGAGCAGCGCACCGTCGAGCTTCTGGTTCTGCTCGAGCCGCAGAACAAGAACCAGGTTCTCCCTCCCCAGTTTTTTCTGCGGCCAAATGTAATTCCCTGCAAACACGCTGTATTCCTTCACCGCCAGGCCATCGAAAACAGTCTCGATGTCTTCCGGGTAAATATTCTTGCCGCCTTCCGTGACGATCATGTTCTTCTTGCGGCCGAACAACTGCAGATGGCCGTTCCCATCGAAGCGGCCCAAATCACCCGTCAAAAGCCAGCCATCCACGATGGTTTCCAGCGTCAGTTCCGGATCGTCGAGGTAGTGCGACATGACAGTCTTGCTGCGAACCGCGACTTCGCCTACACCTTCCAAATCCGGACTGAGAATACGTAGTTCAACACCTGGGAGCGGCTTGCCCACGGTGTCAGCGCGAAAGGGTTTGAGATCGTTCAACGTGAGTGCGGTGCCTGCTTCAGTGAGGCCGTATCCGTTGACGACCGGAATTCCGAGATCGTAGAAGAATTGCATCGTCGAGGGCTCCATGAAAGCCCCGCCCGTGATGAGCGCCAGCAATTCGCCGCCGAACCCGCGATGGATGTTCGGCAGTAGCATCCGGCTGACTTTGACCTTCGGGCGCCGGCGGGTCACAAGCTTGTTAATCCCGATCATGCCGTTCAAGAAACCGCGTTTCCACGACGGCAACTCGTCGAACTTGGCGCGCAGCCCGCGCTCCAGGTTCTTGACGATCATCGGCACGAGCGAAACATACGTGATTCGATATCGCACAAAGGCATCTCGGACAAACTCCGGCCGCAGCGTACGCAGGTGCACGACGCATGCCCCGCATACGAATGGACCGATGAATCCCACCATGAAATCAATCGCATGATTCGTGGGAAGAATGCTCAGATACCGCACGCCGGGCCAAAATGGATACCAGGCAGTCAGAGAGCGGCACTGCTCCAGATAATTCTCATGCGTTAAAACGCAGCCCTTGGGCCGCCCGCCGGTTCCCGACGAATACACGATGCAGGCCGTGTCTTCCCGCTGCCGCACGATGAAGTCCGGCGCGCCTTTGCGCTTGAAATCCTCCCAGCGAAAAGCTCCGGACAGATCCGCGCCCAGCGGCGCCTCGGTCACGAGCACGATTTTCGCTGTGATCTTTTGAAAATCCGGTGCCTGCGTGATCGCGCGCCAGAGATGGTACTCGACGATCAGAACCTTGGCCTCCGAGTGCGCCAGCAGTTGCAGGTGCTCGGCCGCCGTCAATTTGTAGTCGAGCGGAACCAGCACGCCACCGCAGTAGAAAATGGCATACGCAGAAATCAGCCACTTTGACTGATTGGTCATGATGATGGCCGCGCGGTCTCCCGGATCGAAGTCCGCGTCTTCCAGCGCGCGCGCCAGCGGCAGCGCGATCTCCTTGAAATCGGAGTACATCAGGCGCACTTTTTCGCGGTCCCGATCGGCCTCGATCAAACACACTTCGCCCGCGTATCGATCCAGCGCATCGCGCAGGGCCGCACCGAGACAAGTGTATTGACGCAGATCAAGCATAAGGAAACTGCTGATTCTAGATCGTATGGTGTCGTTTTGTTAAGCGGATGTGCGTCCGCGCGGATGCTCCCTGGCAAGCAACAAGCCGAATCGGGAATCTAGAGACGTGCCTGAATTCTTGCCGCCAGTGTTCGAAAGTCGCTCACTCCTTGCAGCTCATAATCGGGAAGCTCGACATGAAAATGATTTTCAAGCTTGGTGAGCAAATCCAGCGTCTGCAGGCTGTCGATGCCAAGCGCTTTGAAGAAGTCAGCGTCCGGCGAGAGCTTTTCCCGCGACACCTTGAAGTGCGCGGCAGCCAGGGTAAGTATCTCGTCTAGTGTTTTCTCGGCCGTTTCCATAGAGGTCATTCTAATCCAGATTGCATCAGGGCAAGTACGGCTGGGCGTCGGTGCTTTCGACGAATTTCCTTAGCCCCGCTTCCACCGCCGGACGCGAAAACAGTTCGCAGAAGAGATCAATCTCCTCCTGCAACTCTTCAGACGGAATCGGCTTGATGAACTGCTTGGCTTTGGCCGCGGTATGGCGGTCGAACTTTCCGATTTGAGTGGCTGTGGCTCGTGCCGCCCGCAGCGCCTCTCCTTCGGAGACGACCTGGCTCACAAGACCAATCTGTTGCGCCTTGGTCGCATTGAAACTGCGGCCCGTCAGAAGCAAGTCGCGGACCACGGCGTTTCCCAAATCGCGCTTCAGGCGTGGGATTCCCCCGAATCCTGGAATCAATCCCAACCGCAGCTCTGGAAAGCAAAAGCGCGCCATCTTGTCCGCGATGATCAGGTCGCAAACCAGCGCCAGCTCGAAGCCGCCTCCAAACGTCACGCCGTGCACAGCAGCGATCGTTGTGAGAGGAGACATGTCAATGCGGTTCAAGGCCCGGTGGATTCTCTCCAGAAAATCGCGGACCCCCTCAGTGGCGTGCGACTTCTCCATGGCCTGCGATCTTTCGTATAACTCGCGAAGATCGGCTCCCGCACAGAAACCGCATTTCAATTGACTGAAAATGATCAGCGCATGCGCTTCGTCTTCGAGCTGATCCAGGGCCGAGGCGAACTTTTCCAGTTCAGCGAGGGCAATTGAACCAATTTCGTTGCACGGCTCGCGCCGCAGGGCCAGCTCAACAACGCCGCCCTTGATCTCCCAAGACAGCGCTTGGCCTTCGAATTGTCGATGTTTCGACATTGCCTTCAGACCGCCTGCTTCACCCGATACATGCCTTCAATCTCATCTTTCATCCGCGCCGAAATCAGATCCCGCTTGAGCTTCCCATTCGCCGTCAGCATGCCATTTTCGATCGAAAATGGTTCCGGCCGCAGACAAAACGCACGTACCTGCTTGTAATGCGGGAGGTGCGGATTCACCGCATCAAGCGCCGCCTGCACCTGCCCGCTCGTAACCGCGCCCGTCACAATGGCGGATAGATACCCACGGCCGTTGCCCACGACGACGACCTGCTGGGCATTCGGCAGATGCCGTGCGATCTCATCCTCGATGGTTTCCGGTGCGATCTTGTGCCCCGATCCAAGAACGATCAGGTTCTTGATTCGTCCCACAATCCGCCAGTTGCCGGATGCATGGTTCTCTCCCTGATCGCCGGTATGGAACCAGCCATCCCGCAGCACTTCGGCCGTCTGCTGCGGCCTATTCCAGTAGCCTGGGAACACATTCGGCCCGCGCACGACGATCTCATCATTGTCGCCGACCTGCATTTCGATGCCGGGAATTGCCGGCCCCACGTGCCCCGGCACAGGATTGTGCGGATCGTCCATGGTGCAGATTCCAGTGGTCTCAGTCAGTCCATAGACTTGCAATACCGGGATTCCCAACATACCAAAATAGTCCTGCGTTTCAGGAGTGAGCGGAGCAGACCCGCAGATCAAGGCCTTAAGGCTCCCCCCCACCATCTTCTTGCGGATCGCAGGAAAGACTAGAGTGCTCCCCAACCAAAGCCAGAAGGCATCTCCCGATTGCGAATTCTTGTCCTTCCTCGCAGAAGCCGCCTTCGCTCGATCGTAGATGACTTGCACGAAGCCACCCCGCTGCGCGATCTGCTCATCCACCGCACGGCGCATACGCTCGAGCAACTGGGGCACATTGAGAAAATAGTGCGGTGCTACGGCCGG
>Ga0209698_10005325_pt1 | contig 13942 bp, 7 predicted proteins | sample LitLauG_LLR_2012_FD_187203 | JGI IMG/M metagenome (GOLD analysis project Ga0209698, IMG submission 187203) | Freshwater sediment microbial communities from Pennsylvania, USA - Little Laurel Run_MetaG_LLR_2012 (SPAdes) (version 2) | ecosystem: Environmental > Aquatic > Freshwater > Creek >... | reverse complement strand
TTTCTGACGGTCGCCAATTTTTTCGTGGGCATGGTGGTGATCGAAGGCGTCTCTAGCAATCCGTCCGCGAACCAGCTGGCCAGCGCCACCCGCCTGCAACTCGGCGAACTCTATACGCGGGAAAAACTCGATCGCGGTTTGACCGGCATCCAACGGGTAATGGAAGAAAATGGATTGCACCAGTCCAAGGTGACGAACTCTGAACAACGAGACGAGCAGCAACATCAGGTCAACCTAACCTTCCATGTCGTCCCCGGGCCGCGTGCGCTAGTCGGAAAGATCGATGTAGAAGGCGACGCTGGCTACTCCGACGCAGAGCTCGAGGAAATCGCCAGGCTGCATCCCGGGGTTCCGGTCATCTCGAGTCGCATTACTCGCGCTCTGCAACGAATTCGCAGTCGTTATCAGAAGCAGAACCGCCTGCTTGCCCAAGTTGAGGTGTCCAGCCGCACCTACCATTCCGAGCGGAACGCCGTGGATTACGTTTTCAAAGTTGACCGCGGCCCGGTGGTGACGATTGCCGCCGAGGGTTTCAAGCTCAGCCAGCGTGTGCTGAAAAAGCTGGTGCCCATCTACGAGGAAGGCGCGGTCGACGATGACCTGCTCAACGAAGGCCGGCGCAATCTCCAGAACCATCTGCAGACTCTGGGCTACTTCGAGGTCACGGTTAGCGTGAGCCAGCACAGCGCGCAGGACGGCAAGAATTTGCAGGTGGTGTACGCGGTCACTCCCGGAGAGCGTCACAAACTCGCTGCCATTCGCATTTATGGCAACCGATTTTTCTCCGACGAACTGATTCGCTCCCGCATGCAGAACCAAGCCGCTGGACACCTGTTTAGTCACGGGCGCTACAGCGAAGTGCTGCTGGAGGAGGATGTGCGAGGTATCGAGAGTCTTTATCGGGCCAGTGGGTACCGACAGGCGGAGGTCACCAGCAAGCTCGTCAGCAACTATCAGGGCGATCCGTCCCAACTGGCGATTGAGATCACCGTCAAGGAGGGCTTGCAGACGCGAGTGGCCTCGGTGCGCATCGAGGGCAGTTATACGCTTCCGCAAGAGCAGCTTCCCGAAATTTCCACGGCCGAAGGGCAGGGCTTCGACGAATCGAGCCTGGCGGACGATCGCGACACAATTCTGAGCAAGTATTTCGATAACGGTTTCCCAAATGCCACCGTCGATGTCGCCTATGTCCCGGTTCCGTCACCGGACAACTTGCCGCGGGTCGGTGTGACCTTCACGATTCATGAAGGTGAGCAATTTTTTGTCGATCATCTTTATCTTGATGGGCTGAACCACACCCGGCCCGGAGTCGCGCGCCGGGAAATGCAAGTACAACCCGGCGCGCCCCTGAGCCAGCAGGACATGCTGGAGAGCCAGCGGCGTCTTTACGATCTCGGCCTCTTCAAGCAGGTGGATACCGCCATCCAGAACCCCGAGGGCACGGAATCGCGCAAGAACGTGCTGGTCACCGCGCGCGAGGCCGAACGGTACACCTTCGATTACGGCGTCGGTTTCGAATTCCAGACCGGACAGCCCACGTTCGGGACCAACCAACCTCTCGGGCAAACCGGCGTCAGTCCGCGCGTGTCCTTGGGAGTCAGCCGCATCAACGTGGACGGCCGCCACCAGACCATCACCATGAAGGGTAACGTCGGCGGCCTGCAGCAGAGAGCACTCGTCAGTTACGACATTCCCAAATTGCTGAACCTGGATAACTTTCGTTTCACCGCTACCGGGCTTTATGACAACACCGTCGACGTTTCCACCTTTACCTCGAAACGTCTTGAGGGCACATTCCAGGTTTCGCAGGTGTTGTACAAAAGACAAGACCGCGAACTGACGACGATGGCCTACCGTTTCAGCTACCGTCGCGTAGAGGCCAGCAATATTGAGGTCACGGCCAACCTGATTCCGCTGCTCTCACAGCCCACGCGGGTGGGAACACCCAACTTTCTCTACATTCGCAACCGGCGCGACAGCGACTTGGAAAGTACGCGCGGCAGCTATACCACCGTCGAAGGCGGAGTTGCCGCCAGCTATTTTGGTTCGGAAGCGGACTTCAGCCGGATGCTGATCAAGAACTCTACCTATCACACTTTTTTTCGAAACCGCAGCACGGGGCAGGGATTCGTTTTCGCCCGGTCCACTACCGTCGGGATTGAGAATCCTTTCGGAAGCACGGTTCTCCTGGATCCGTCGCAACCGGCGTCGGCCGGCCAGAGTCTTATCCCTCTGCCGGAACGTTTCTTCAGCGGTGGCGGCAACTCGCATCGCGGATTCGGGCTAAATCAGGCAGGACCGCGCGACCCGTTCACCGGATTTCCGGTCGGGGGGAGCGCCGTGTTCCTCAACAATCTGGAGATGCGTTTCCCGAATGTCCTGGTGCCATATCTTAACGACAGCATCGGCTTCACGATTTTTCACGATATGGGCAACGTTTTCGCGCGGCCCCAGGAAATGCTGTCGAGCCTGACGCGCTTTCAGCAGCCCCACCAACAACTCTGTTTTCAGGCAGCCCCGGCGCCGGTGTACTCGCAGTGCAGTTACAATTACGTTTCGCATGCCGTTGGAATGGGAGTGCGCTATCAAACCCCGATCGGGCCGTTGCGCTTTGATTTCGGATACAATCTAAATCCACCCTACTTTCCCAGCTATACCAACATCACGACCAATAGCGGGAAGCAGGTCGGGCAGTTTGGGTATCAACGCGCCGGGCACTTCAATTTTTCGTTCAGCGTTGGACAATCATTCTGAGGAAACGAAACAAATTCGGGAGACAGTGCGCGGTTTTGCTAGGGCTGACCGTGGCGCTGGCAATCTCGGCGATGGCCGGCCAGGTGGTTGATCGTGTGGTCACCAACGTCAACGGCCACGTCGTCCTGCAAAGCGATTGGGAGCAGGAAGTGGCCTTCGAGGCGCTTTCGAATGGCCGGGACCCGGATTCGTTTACCGCGGCCGAGCGCAACGCCGCCTTGGATCGCCTGATCGATCAGGAATTGCTGCGGGAACAAGTTCGTCCAGCGCAACCCGCTCCCTCGGAGCAGGTCGCTGCCCGCGTCGCCGAAGTGCGCAACGAAGTCCGCAAACTCCACCCCGATTACGCGACTGATGACGGATGGCAAGCCGCCTTGCAACGTTACGGGCTAACCCAAAGCTCGCTGGAGAAGCATCTAAGCGACCAGATCCAACTGATGAGGCTGGTTGAGGATCGGCTGCGGCCCTCCATACACATTGATCAGCAGGCGGTGGAAACCTACTACCACGATCAGTTGCTGCCCGAGATGAAAAAGGCTGGTAGCCGCGCCGCACCGTTGACCGAAGTCTTTGGCCGAATTAAGGATTTGCTGGCCCAGCAAAAAATGAATGAGCTGCTCTCAGGGTGGCTGGCCAACCTACGCTCGGGGAGCCATATCCTGGCCCCCGAACCCACTGCCGGAGAAAGCAACCGTTGACCGAGCAATCGTCCGAGGAATCGGCCGAGCAACCGAGCGAGGAATCGACTGGGCAATCGACCGAGCCGTCGACGCCCCCCGTGCGCCGCCGGATCCTGTGGAACCTCTTTCTGCTGTTTTGCGTTTTTAGCGTTGTTGCCTTCAGCCTGCTGGGCTGGTACGTCACTACCGATTCTTTTCAACGCATGGTGCGCCGCCGGGTGATCGCGGCGGCGGAGAAACTCACCGGCGGCCGCGTCGAACTTGGCGAACTTCACACTATTCCGTTCCGCCTGCGCGTAGATGCCCGCAACCTGACCATCCACGGCCGCGAAGCTCCGGACCAAGCCCCATTTCTGCACGTCGACCGCGTGCAGGCGGAAATGAAAATCATTTCGCTCCTCAGCACCACCGTCGGATTGCATTCTCTGGCCCTCGAACATCCCGTCGTCCACATCATTGACTATCCCGATGGCACCACCAACGCTCCCGTGCCAGAGGCGAGCCTTTCCTCCAGCGAGGGTCCGGTGGAACAACTCATCTCGCTGGCGGTTTCGCACCTGGAGGTACAGCGGGGCGAACTCTTGTGGGAAGACAAGAAAGTGCCATTTGAATTTGCCGCCCGCGACTTGGCCCTGCTCTTGAACTACTCTTTGCTGCGGCGGCAATACGAAGCCCACATCGTTGCGGGCAGCATCGGCACGCGAATTCAGCCGTATCCTTCGTTTGAGTGGCGGGCCGACGCCTCGCTGGTTCTAGCCCGCGGGCGCGCCGACATTAGCAAATTAAACCTGACCTCGGGAAAATCTGAAATTCATTTCACCGGCCGCGTGCAGGACTTTCACAATCCCCAGGTGAGCGGTGACTACCATGGCGTCGCGGATCTCAGCGAACTTTCGTCGCTGGCCCGGCAGACCGACTTTCGCGGAGGCACGGCCCAGTTCGAGGGCAAAGGTTCCTGGAGCCTGCAGAATTTTGCCGCCCAGGGAACCGTGCAGGCTAAAGACATCGAATGGTCGAACGGGAAGGTGTCGATGCGGAATGGCCGCATCGCCGCGGGATTCTCAGTAACTCCCGAGCGTTTCCACGTTTCCTCCATCAAGGCAAACCTGCTCGGCGGCGATCTGCTGGGCGATGCCGATGTAACGAACTGGCAGACCTCTGTCGAACCGTTGCCGGCCCCGGGGCGCCGCCACGTGATCGGACGAATCCAGCCGGGAAGCCTTCAGCGTGGCTCGGTGCGGCTGCAATTGGCGGGCTTCCCGCTGCTTCCGGGCCTGCAAATACTGAGCTCGAAAAAACTTCCGCTGGATCGCCTCGCCCTTTCCGGAAAGGCGAGCGGCAACGTCGAGATGCTCTGGGTGGGCTCGATTCGAGACGCCGAGACGCACCTGAATCTGGGCATTGCTCCGCCGCTAACGCCCACCGCGATCGAGATTCCGGTACGCGGACAGATTGATGGTATCTATCGCGGATCGAGAGACGAACTGGAAGTGGGTCAACTTCACCTGACAACATCGGGCTCTGAAATCACCGCCTCGGGCAATCTGGCCGCCAACTCGTCCTCATCCCTGCGCTTCTCGTTCACCAGCCACAACGTGAAAGAGTGGACGCCGCTGCTCCAGGCTGCATACGGATCGCCGGATTTGCCCTTTGCCGTTCACGGCTGGGCAAGTCTGGCGGGCAGCGCCAGCGGCAAACTCTCTGAGATCTCCATCAACGGAAATCTCGAAGTCTACGATTTTGACACCACTGTGCCGCCGACCGGACGCGTTTCTTCTCAAGTGCTTCACTGGGACGCACTGTCCACCGCCGTCCAGTATTCGAGCAATCATTTCGCTGCTCGCAACGGGTCGCTCATTCATGGCCACACCACCGCGCGCTTCGATGCCAGCGCCACGCTCACGAACAGTGCATTTGGGGACAACGATCCTTTTACGTTGCACTTTGAGATCCGCAGCGCCGACGTCTCGGAGGCTGTTCAATTGGCCGGCATCACTCAGCCCTTTGCCGGCACGGTGGATATGTCCGCCACCGTTTCGGGCACGCGCGCCAATCCCCACGGCGATGGACACTTCGAGCTTCGCAATGGCACGGTGTACGGAACCAGCGTCCCTTTATTGAAGAGCGATCTCCGCCTCGCCGATGGCGAGCTGCAGTTCAACAACATCGAAACCACTGCGTACGATGCTGCACTCTCCGGGAGCGCGGCGGTCGGCATGAAAAATGCGAAAAACGAGTTTCGTTTGAATCTCACCGGACGTAATCTTGATCTCGCCCGGTTCCCGCGCTTGCAGACCAGCCGTTTCACGGCGGAGGGCATTGCCGATTTCACGGTGCGCGCCAGCGGCACTCTGGATGAGCCTACGCTCGAAGCGCACGTCCATTTAAAGGACCTGGCTTTGGACAAGGAGCGCGCCGGCGATTTCTACATAGACGCGGTCACCCATGGACGCCAGCTCGATCTGAAAGCGCACTCGGACTTCGAGAAATCGGATTTGACCATTCTGGGGACGGTCGGCCTGGAACATGACTTTCCCGCGGACCTGAATCTGGCCTTCCATCATCTCGATGCCGATTCGCTGCTTCGCGCTTACTTGCCGGGAAAGGTCACGGGACACTCGTCTCTGGAAGGAACGCTCCACGTTCGTGGCCCGCTGCGCACTCCCCGGGATTTGAAAGCAACCGCCGAACTGCAGTCCCTCACCGCAGAGATCGGGCACGTGCAGATACAAAGTGTCGAGCCCATTCGCTTCGAGGTCGCGGATCAATTGCTGAGGGTGGAGAGCCTTCATCTGGGAGGCAGTGGAACCGATTTCACGGCACACGGCAGCGCGCATTTGAACGGAACGAAGGAACTCGACCTTCGCCTGGACGGTTCGATCAATTTGACACTCTTGCAATCTCTCAATCCCAAAATTCTGGCGCGCGGCACTCTGGGCGTAAATCTCAACGCCAATGGTCCGCTCGCGCAGCCCGTGCTGCAAGGACGCCTGGAAGTGAAGAACACTTTCGTCAGTCACAACGATTTCCCCAGCGGCCTCAGCGATCTGAACGGCGTCTTGCTGTTCGATCGCAGCCGTATCCAGATCGACAAGCTAAGCGGCACCACCGGCGGCGGCACCATCGCCTTGACCGGATCCGCGACCTATCAAGGGGGCGTACTCCAACTCGATCTTGGGGCGACGGCGCATGGGGTTCGGCTGCGTTACCCTCCGGGGGTCAGTTCCACCGCCGACGCGGACCTCCGGCTGACCGGCAACACGAATTCCGCTCTGCTGAGCGGGGATGTGGTGGTCACCAAGCTCGCCGTCACCCCAGGATTCGACTTCGGCGCCTACATCGAGAGAAGCAAGCAAGGTGCCGTCTTCACCCACACGGACAGTCTCCAAAGCCGTCTGAAGCTCGATGTTCACGTCGTGACCACTCCGGAACTGCAGATGCAAACCGCCATTGCCAGACTCTCCGGTAATGCGGACCTCAGAGTGCGCGGCACTGCCGAGCGCCCGGCTATTCTGGGAAGGGCGGAAGTTCTGGAAGGTGAAATCTCCTTCAATGGGACCAAATACAAGCTCGAGCGCGGCGATGTTACTTTCGCGAATCCGGCCCGGACGCAGCCCATCATCGATCTGCAGGCCACCACGCGCGTGCGCGATTACGACATCACGGTGCAATTCCGCGGTGACGCCAGCGTCAACGGCGGCGTGAAGATCACGTGGCAGTCCGAGCCGCAGCTCCCGGAAGCCGACGTCATCGCCCTGTTGGCACTTGGCCGCACGCGGGAGGAATCGGCCGCCGCGGGATCCAGCGGGTCCTTTGGGTTTGGCGGAGAGGCCTCGAATCTCCTGATCAATCAGGCCCTCAACAGCACGGTCAACAGCCGGCTGCAGCGTTTGTTCGGAGCGAGTCGCGTCAAAGTCGATCCCCAGGGACTGGCCAGCGAAACCAACGTGGTTCGAGGGCCGCAAGTTACCGTTGAGCAACAAGTGGCGAGCAATGTCACACTGACCTACAGTACCAACGTCTCGGTTTCCAACCAGCAGATCATCCAGGTGGAGTACAACATAACGCGGACTATTTCGATCGTGGCGCTACGCGACCAGAACGGAGTGGTCAGTTTCGACTTCAAGATACGGCGCCGGAAGAAGTGAGGATCTTGTAATTTGGTAATCCGGTAATTCCGTAATCTCAAGGCAAGGCTCTTTCTGCTGGTTTCCAAATGACCAATTTACCCGATTGCAAAATTACAAAATGCCTCTGATCCGTCACATTGTTTCCTGTTCCATTATGGAAAATCCAGGCGCCACCCAAGATCCGCCTTGACATAAATCTCCAAACCAGCAACTCTAATTGTTTTTCACTTCACGCCCGGAGAATCGGAGTAAGGGAAACCAGATTTGCGAGTCCGCGTTTTTTATCACGACAAGTGTTTTGACGGGGCTTCCTCGGCCGCCCTGTTCTCGCGCTTCTACCGGGAACGAATCCGCAGCGATGTGGACTTCGTCTATTCCGGCCTGCTGCATCGCGCCGGCTCTCTTTTCGACGAGAAGCAGTTCGATGGCGATGAGAATGCGATTGTAGATTTCAAGTATTCCAGTTCGCCCAAGATCACATGGTGGTTCGATCACCACGAGAGCGCTTTTCTTTCTCCAGCCGATGCCGCCCACTTCGAGCAGGAACAAAGCAACCGCAAGTTCTACGATCCGGCATTCAAGTCTTGCACCAGTTTCATTGCCATGATCGCGAAAGAACACTTCGGCTTCGATCCGCATTCGGTGGCAGAGCTGGTCCACTGGACCGACATTGTCGACGGCGCCATGTACGAAGACGCGAAGTCGGCGGTGGAGATGAAAGCTCCGGCCATGAAGCTGACCATGGCCATCGAAGCCTCCGCCGATCGTAACTTCGTCAAGACCATAATTCCGCTGCTCGCCTACAAACCGCTAGCCGAGATTCTGGAGGAGCCATTCGTCGCCGCCGTTCTTCCCCCGTTACTCGAACGCCACCAGCGTTCCATCGAGATTCTGCGGCAGCGCGCGAAAGAAAAAGACGGCACGATTTTTTTCGACATCACCGATCTCGACCTCGAAGGCTACAACAAATTCATTCCGTACTATCTGCACCCCGACTCGATCTACAGCATCGGCTTGAGCAAGAGTTCGTTCCGCGTAAAAGTTTCGGTAGGGTCGAACCCGTGGTCAAAACGCGAGCCGACGGTCAATCTCGCCCGGGTGTGCGAGCGCTACGGCGGCGGCGGACACGCCCGCGTCGGTGCGATTTCATTCGAGGTGACCCAGAGCGAAGCAGCCCATAAAGCCGCGCTTGAGATCGTGGAGGAACTGCGCGCCAGCGTCCGCGCTGGATAAAGAATTCTTACCGAATGCATCCCCGAATTCCGCATCCCAGAATCGACGATCCCGCACACATCAAAGGTGTGCGCACCGTCGCTACGGTTGAGTTTACGAAAGGTGTCATCGTCGTTCTCGCGGGCCTGGGTGTGTTCTCCATGCGGCACAAAGATATTTGGGGAATCGCCGAGAGCTTCCTGGAATTCCTCCACGTGAATCCCCATCGCCACTTCGTTGGCGTCTTTATCGATCTCGTGTACCGCTTGAGCGACGTCCGCCTCTGGAAAATCGCCGTAGTCGCCGCCGTGTACTCGATCCTGCGCTTCGTCGAGGCCTACGGCTTGTGGTACGTCCGCCCCTGGGCGGAGTGGCTCGCCATTGCTTCGGGCTCCATCTACATCCCGTTCGAGGTAGCCGATCTGTTGCGCCGGCCCGACTGGATTCGCTTGCTGATTGTCGCCGTCAACGTCGGGATCGTGCTGTACATGGCGATGCTGCGCATGGAAGCAGCTAAGAAACGCCACGCGGAAGCGGTGCGTCCGTAGCGATCCCAAGACTGTGGGCAAGGGATCGCGGCTGCCCCATCCTTGCTCGTTCTATGCGCAAGGATGGGGTGCGACAGCCGTAAACCAACTCCGTTCTGCCCAGAGGCGACAGGGCGTCGCCGGAAATCTTGTTTTTGCAACGCGATGTTACGGCTTGCACACACCCTTCCGCCCCGCCTGATAGATGGTCAGGATTTCTGCCGGCGAAAGCGCGCGATTGAACAACTGGACCTCATCGATCATGCCGTCCCAGAACCTGGAGGTATCGGCAGGATTACTCGGATCGCGGCCGATATTCAAGTTGCTGGTCGAAATCGTAATCGTGTCGGAAAGACTGAACTGGTCCTCCAGGACGCCATTGACATAGAGACGAAGGTCCGAGCCATCGTAGGTACCCGCAACGTGGTACCACTTGTTGGGCGCAAATGAAGTGGCCGACATTGCCCACCGCCATCCGACCGTGCTCAGGAAAACGTAAAACACCATCCGGGAATCGGACATCTCCAAGGCATAGCCGTTCGCCTGCGAAGAGTCTGATTTCTTGACTACTGCGGAAATGGGTTGGAAGGAGTTTGCATTGGCCCACGCATCCACGGTCATGGCATCGGTGAAGTTCAAGTTGGTGGCGTCAGGCACGTCCACGTATCCGCCACCTTTAAGGCTGAATGCCATGCCAACGGCTCCAGGCTTGTAGGTACCAACCGCTCCCGGTCTAACACTGGGGCCTGCCCGCAGTGTGCCGTGGCTACCGCCCGCGACGTCCTTGGCGTTCCCATCACCCGTCCACCAGGCCATCATATTGCTGGGAGCGGCAGCGCAGTGATTACTGCACGCCATGGGCGTGAGCAGAACCGCATGCGTGCCGTCCGGCATCGAGGCGCGAGCCGTGATCTGTTCTCGTGCGTTGATGGTGTGTGCTGCTTCTAACGTCAGCCCACTGTCGGGTGGAATGGTGCTGTTCAGATCAAGCATGCCCTCGTCCGCATTTCTCCGCAGGAACGCATGAGCGCCGAGTGCACCACCGACAACTCCGACGGCATGCCCGCCGTCATTCAGGCCATTGGTGTAACCCCACCACCACTGGGACGTCGGGTCGAGATCGATCAAGTCGTTGCCATCGTAGACGAAGGCATGGTACCCCGTAGGAAAGCTGGCGCCCCCACAGACAGTGCCTGCGTTATTGATGAAAGCTGGATTCACGCTGCCACCCGGAAGCGGCAACTCGGTTCGCGCGCCATCTTTCCAGATGAAGCCGTGCCATGTTCCGTCGGGGTAGTTGGTAGAACCCGCGACCTGACCCAGATTGTTAATGCCGTTGGCGTAGCTCCCGATCTCCCCGTCCATCGAGAGGTTCACGACCTTGCCCTTGAACCAAGCGGCTGCGTGGTAGTCATAGAGGGAAAGCACTGCCGAACTCCCAGCTACGTCTCCATGATCATTTACGCCTATGGCGAAACTACTGCCTCCGCCCAAAGTAGGGAGGTCAATTGGTTTGCCGTGATTCCACAGCACGGCATGCCACAGGCCATTGGGAAGTGTTGAGCCGCCGACAATTTGCCCGCTTGCATTGATTTCGCGAGGATCCGCGGAGCCACCTCCGAGCGTCGGGAGCCGTTTGACACGACCTCTGTTGTATTCAAAGCCCTGTATAGGCTCGCCCCATCGGAGTGTGGCTCCGACAACTGAGCCTTGTGCGTTGAGGCCGATGTATTTGTATCCGTCGTCATAAACATCTCCCAGATCGGTGACCGAGTAGCATACCGGTGGCCCCGGGTGAGCTGGTTTTTGCTGGGCTGATGTGGAACTAATCAGCGAAAAAGTCATAAGAAGAACTAGAAAAATTCTGTTAATAGGCATAGAAACCTCCTGCTTTCGATTTGATTGTTGCGCTCTGACTCGCCTGTTGCGAGGAGAAGGCTGACGCCATCTTCTGGCTTTAAGACAGAAACGCTAGAAGCTATCTCGCAAATCGCTTTGGGGAGGGCACGGCTTCAGTCGTGCCGCCCAAAGCCAATAAATACGCGGGCTTTATTACTGAACCCTGAAGTCCACGGTGATGGACCAACCATTCCCGGTCGCGTCCATCATTGTGATTCGGTACTCGTAGTGTCCCGGAATGGGCCCGCCTGGCCCAAAACTCGAATTGTCCGCGTAGAAAACAGGAAAGTGGCTGTGCCCGTCAACGGAGAACGGGCAGCTAAGTTGGGTCGTCAGCGCCGGCACATCGAAGCTCCCGAGATACGGGTCCCAGAGCTGGTTGTTGCGGAAGGTCTCCCCCGCGACGTGGATTGGAAAAAGCTTGTTTGGAATCATCGGGCCCGATTGGAAGTCAGGCGAGGAACCGGTCTTACCGAAGTTCGGCACCGTCATCCACGCGGCCCACACCGCGTTCGGTGGAGAGAAGTCGGCGACCTGGAAGAATTGGGAGTCCTTAAAGTTCATGATATCCAGCCCCGCTTCCATTTCTTGTGTGTAGGGAGGATGGTGGGGAACGCCAGGACCGATACCCAGCTCGTTGCAGGACTGGTGCCTGAGCGGAAACAGGAGGTTGACCTGGTTCTGCCCGAACTCGGCGTAGTTGTCGTCCGCCGTCCCCATAGCGGCCGTGAAGACGTGGAAATCGACGGGCTTCCAGATCGGGTGGCCGATCTTACTTATCTGCACTGACGGTAGTTGTTTGCACTGGGATGGATTGTCTGGAGCCGCCTGAGCCATCGCAACTCCGATGGCCAGCAGGCTCAACACAACGATTCGAAGAATGCGCATATAGTTTCTCCTTATCCTTGACAATTTGTCTTATAGAAATGCGTTTCCCGGGAACTGAGCCGTTTCGCCTCAGGGGGTGTGCGTCTCAACAGGCGGGAACTGCTCTTCGGAGAGGCGAGGAATTCCATACCTATTTTTCTCCTGCTAAGGCCGCAAGATATGGGGAACGGTCCTTCAGCGAGGCGAAATAAATGTTGCTAGCAGAGCAGAGTACAGAGTATTGCCAATGAGATGCGTGCATCGGCGCGTCGATTGGCGACTGTGTCGCGGACACGTGCGGCGGGGAAGGGGAATGGAGCTTCAGATTTAATGTGCAAGGAACTCAGCTGTGACTGAGTTGTCCGGACAGCCGCCGGCGACCGCACGATTGGGACCAGAGGAATATTTTCGTAAGGCAAGGGCTCTGATTCATCGTAGACGGCGTCCAGGACATCCTCCGCCGGCAAACCCAGAGACACACCTAAAGTGAGAATCATCAGGAAGACAATCGCACAACGCGGTTTTGCCGTTGCGCCCATAGAGACTTATTAGCATGAAGGTGGAACGATGTCTGTGAACTGGGTCACATCGTGATGTGCGGTGATGGCCGAGAGTAACAACAATCGTTGTTGTAAATGGTAAGCATGCGGCCCGCCGCAGCCGAAGACTGAGACCTACCTTACTCGTTCAGCGTGCAGCTGCAATCCGCCGGCGGAACGTGCGCCTTCAGAAAATCAGCCACGCGCTTGTAGGCATCAATCTGGTTTTCGACTTTGGCGAAGCCGTGGCCTTCGTTCTCATAGACTTTGTATTCGACCACGCCGCCGCGTTTCTTGACCGCATCGACCACCTGCTGCGCTTCTTCCTTAGGGCAACGAGGATCGTTTCCGCCCGCCAGCAGGTACAAGGGCGCCTTGATCTGATTCACGAAATTTATGGGCGAACGATCCTCATAGAGCGCCTTGTTCTTCACAAGATCGCCCATGGTTGCGAGGTCGGACTGCTGCAACACGGGATCTTCATTCTGAATCTCGGTGAACCAGTTCACGAAAGGCACAATCGGAACGCCCGCCGCCCACACTTCCGAAGCCTTGGTGACACCCATCATCGTGATGTAGCCTCCGTAGCTGCCGCCCATCAGAATAAGTTTCTTCGGATCGACGTAGCCGGTCTGTTTGATCCAGTCAGCGGCCGCGAGGACATCCTGCAGATCGCCGCCGCCCATATCGAATAGATTGGCATCCTGGAATTCTTTACCGTAGCCAGACGATCCGCGATAGTTGGGCGCGATTACCAGGTAACCCTGGTTCGCCATGTACTGCACAAAGCGGTTGAACGTATTCAGCGTCTGGGCTGTCGGACCGCCATGAACGTAAACGATCGCGGGATGCTCGCCGTTGCGCGGCAGGTTGTAGGGCACATAGACGAAGGCGGAGATTGTCCACTTGCCATCCTTGCTCGGGTAATGCACGAGGTAGGGCTCGACCATGTCTTCGGCGCGCACGCCGCCCACGAGCGAATAGGTGAGCTGGTGTGATTTGCCATCAACCATGCTGTAGACCCACAAATCGGCGGGCGCCGTTGGACCCATGTGCGCGTAGAGCAGCCGCGCGTTGTCGCGCGTGAAGGGCGAAGGCCCACCCGACGGCCAGTTTAGTCCTTTGGGGAGGGGCAGCGTGTGCGCCTTTCCAGCGGCGATGCCGTAGACATAGATGTCCAAGTTGCCGTCCACGTTGGCGGTGTAAGTCAGCGACTTTCCATCGGGAGAGATGCTCGCGCCCTGAATCTCCCATTTGTCCTGGGTCAGCCAGTGGATCTTCTTGGTTGCGATGTCGAGCAAACCTACGTTTTCGAATCCATTCGCGGCATTCGA
>Ga0209698_10005323_pt1 | contig 13945 bp, 15 predicted proteins | sample LitLauG_LLR_2012_FD_187203 | JGI IMG/M metagenome (GOLD analysis project Ga0209698, IMG submission 187203) | Freshwater sediment microbial communities from Pennsylvania, USA - Little Laurel Run_MetaG_LLR_2012 (SPAdes) (version 2) | ecosystem: Environmental > Aquatic > Freshwater > Creek >... | reverse complement strand
TCGAACAACTCTGGAGGCTGCGGGCCTTCGCGAATATTCTGCAGCTCGCCCTTGCCCACCGAATTCGCCCACTTCACTGGAAAGTGGATCTTGGCATCAATCCACGCGAAACCGGTGTTGGTCTTCCCTCCCGAAAATTCGTATTTGACGGTGTCGCGTCCATCCACCATCTCATGGCCAACCTTGCGGCACTTCGTGTCCTTGGACTCGGCGATTCTCTGGTACTCGCCACAGGCGTCCTCCGGATCCTTCGCCTGGAAGAATGTCACTCCCTGCCCGGGAATCTGCGGCACCTTGTTCTCCACATATTGGTGTTGCTGCGGCATCAGCACCATCGAAGTCCGGTTCGTGAGATTGACCAGCATGATGCTGTTCACGCGCCCGTCCTTATTGGCGCCCTGAAAGCGCAGCTTTCCCGTTGTCGAAAAGATCTTGGTATGAAAGTTAGTGTCGGTCAGATTGTTCGTGATGTCTGCCGAAAAATCGGCCTGCGCAGACGCACTCGCGCAGCCTAGCGCAAGTGGCAATACGAATCGCAAAATCAAACGCAATCTTGAACCTCGGTGTCGAACGTGGATGAGAATTTTATTGCGGCCGCTGCATCATATTGCCCATGTCGAATTTCTGATAGCCCGCGGGCACCTCGAACAGGTTCGCAGGCTGCGACCCTTCCTGAATATTGCGCAGTTCCCCGCCTCCGTTCTTGCCCTGCCATTTCACCGGAAACCGCAGCTTCGGATCCAGCCACACCGTGCCGGGTTCACCCTTCGCGTTCGTGCCCTCGTACTTCACAGTGCTGCGTCCGTTCACCGTTTCCGAACCCACTTTGTGACACGTTCCGCCCTTGTTCTGTGCCATCTGGAGCCAGTCCGAGCAGGCGTTTTCCACGTCGCCGGTGCGGAAGAAGTTATAGCCGGACCGCTGATTCGCCGTCTGAGCCGGCACTTCCATGTACATGTGCTGCTGATCCATGAGTACGGTCGTGGTTTGGGTCGCCATGTTCATGATCACCGAGCCGCCGCCCCGCGGATCTTTCTTCGTCGGTTCAATCCGGATCTTGTCTTTGGCGAAGTACATCTTGGCCTGGCTGGTGGTCTCGGATTTATCGGTGTTCACCACCTCAGCCGAGAACTCAGTCTGCGCCAGCGCAACTGTGGCCCCCAACAGCAACGTAACCAAACACGTTATCCTGATCTTTCGCGGCAGCATGTCAGTCTCCTTAGAATCTCTCGCATCGAAGTTGGCGGCAAAAGCATAACAGATGTGCTCCCTGGCGTTCGCGGCTCGCGCGCCACTCAGTTCACGTTCTCCAGCGCCAGCGCCATACCCATTCCGCCGCTGACACAAAGAGTTGCCACGCCGCGCTTCGTATTCCGTTTCAGCATCTCGTGCAGCAGAGTTACCGTAATGCGAGTTCCCGTGCATCCGATGGGATGCCCCAGCGCAATCGCTCCGCCATTGACGTTGAGCCGCGCGCGGTCAAAGTTCAGAACGCGATCGCATGCCAGCACCTGCGCCGCGAACGCTTCATTTAACTCGATCAAGCCAAAATCGTGCGATCGCAGATTGTATTTGTCCTCTAACTCTTGCATCGCCGGGACCGGCCCGATGCCCATCGTTCGCGGATCGACTCCCGCGGAGGTCACGGCCGCAATCCGCGCCAACGGCTTCAGGTTGTTCTCCTTTACGAAGTGTTCGCTGGCCACGACTGTGGCCGCTGCGCCGTCCGTGATTCCCGAAGAATTTCCCGCCGTAATCCCGCCGGTCTTGGAGAACACCGGAGCAAGCTTCGCCAGCTTTTCGAGGCTCGCATCGGCAAAGGGGTGCTCGTCGCGGCTAAAGATCGTTGTTCCCTTTTTCCCTTCGATGGTCACCGGCGCGATCTCGGCCTCAAAGCGTCCGGCCGCAATCGCTCGCGCGGCGCGTGTCTGCGACATCAGCGCGAACTCGTCCTGCTCATCGCGCGAAATCTTGTATTGCTCGGCCAGGATTTCAGCAGTTTCACCCATCACCATTTTTGCCAGCGGACAGAAAAATCCGTCGCGATACATTCCGTCCACCAGTTCCTGATGGCCCAGCCGGTATCCCCAGCGCGCGCCGTCCAAGTAGTAAGGAAGGCGCGACATCGACTCCGTGCCGCCCGCCAGGATGCAATTCGACTCGCCCAGGAGAATCGCCTGATACGCCAGCGCCAGCGCCTTCATGCCCGAGGCGCACGCCTTGTTTACGGTGAACGCGGGAACTTCCTGCGGAATTCCGCTGCGCACCGAAATCTGCCGCGCGGGATTCGGCCCGCCGCCAGCTTGTCGGGCGTTTCCAAAAATGGATTCGTCCACTTGCGACGGCTCGACGCCCGCCCGCTCCATCGCCGCCTTCGCCGCCACTACGCCCATGTCCGCCGCAGTCAGCGACGCCAGCGTGCCGCCAAATTTGCCAATCGGCGTGCGCACCGCCGAAAGAATATAGACTGCCTGCAATCCCATACCTCCAACGTTTCAGTCTAGCAGGAGCTTTCAGCACCGAATGTAGGGACAGCCGCCCCGGCTGTCCGGTCGAGCGAAGCTCGACTCAGCTTATGCACTAGGTAGAAGTTGAGGTCGCATTTTGCGACCTCAAGTTCTGTCGCAAATCAGCCCTACCGGCCCCCCGCGTCCTTCATCTCTTTCTCCATCACCGACCTCAACGCGCGATTGATGCGGGTCTGATAGCGCCGCCCGTCTTTCTTGAACCAAGCCAGCACATCCGCGTCCACCCGCACCGTGATCGGAATTTTCAGCGGGCGGTAAAGGTCCGAGATGCGCATGTTCTGCAGCGACGCCGACGGGCGCGATTTAGAACCACCACCAGATCGCTTCGGCTGCTCCGCCACCGCCATGATCGTCCAGGTTTTTCCACCTTTCTTTCCGGCACCTTTCGCCCGGCCAGTAGTGGTGGCGCGCTTTACGGATGCATGCGCCTGCGGTCGACTCTTGATTTTCCGACCCTTCATATCCAAACACCTCCTGTGGCTTGCGGGTGTACGCACAAGTATGTACAGGATTGTACTCCTAGCGTTCCTGAAGGAACACTTTTCACATCTTGTATTTCGATGCTACCCCGCCAGATCTTCCGCCGCAGCTTCCTCCGCCACTTCTTCATCCATGAAGGCAAATGCTTCCTGCGGGACAGGATTCTGCCACACCGGCGCGAACGACTGCCGGTGCAGTGGGCTGGGGCCATGCTCCGTCAAAGCAGACAAGTGACGAAGGGTGCTGTATCCCTTGTGCGAAGCCAGGCCGTACGCCGGAAAAACAGCGTCCCATTCGCACATCATGCGATCGCGCTCCACCTTCGCCAGGATGGAAGCCGCCGCAATCGAGGCCGAGAGCGCGTCGCCATGAATGATGGCCTGTTGTGGCAAAGGGCAGTCCAGGCGCAAGGCGTCGATGAGGAGATAATCCGCCGCTGGCGCAAGCCGTACCACCGCCTCGCGCATCGCGACTCGCGAAGCCTGATAGATATTGATCTGATCGATGCGGGCGGCGTCGACAGCGGCGATCGCCCACGCGATCGCGTGTTCGCGAATGCGTTCAGCCAGCACCTCGCGGCGATCGGCGGGGAGTAGCTTCGAGTCGCGCAAGCCGCGCACTCGATAGCCCGGATCAAGGATTACAGCAGCGGCCACCACGGGTCCGAACAGCGATCCGCGGCCGACTTCATCGACGCCGGCCACGCGCACTGCTCCCGAGCCCCAAGCCTGTTTCTCGTAACGGAGTGTGCAACGGAGCTTTTTCAGCAGGCGCAACTTGGCGGCTGAAGCGGAGAGCGGACGATTGGTGCGTGAGCTAATGGGAGACGACTTCATTGCCGACGACGAGAGAGTCGCCTTCATCTTCACCGAGACCGGCGAACGATGCAAGTGCTTCGTTCGGGGGCATAAGAATGGCCCGGCTGGAACCGGGCCATCCCGATTGCCTAGGTCCTCTCGACGTCCTTCAGGCGGGCGGCTTTGCCGCGGAGGCCGCGCAGATAGAACAGACGCGCGCGCCGAACCTTCGACTTCCGCATCAATTCAACTTTGTCGATAACCTTGGAGTGAATGGGGAAGATGCGCTCGACACCCTGGCCGAAGCTGATCTTGCGGACGGTGAAGCTGGCCTGCGGTCCGTTATCGCGCTTGATGACCACGCCCTCAAAGGCCTGCAGGCGCTCTTTGTCGCCCTCTTTGATCTTTACGTGGACGCGCACGGTGTCGCCGGGACGGAACTCGGGGAGGTCGGTTCGTTTGGTCTTGGCCAGCAGTTTTTCGATGATTAAGTTTGACATGAGCTTTATCCTTCGCTTGATTCCTGAATTCTAATCGTTTCGCCGGAGTCAATCGGTCTTGCTTTGATTGACCCGGGACAAAATCTTTTTGTCTTCGTCGCTAAGTTCCGCCTCCCGCAGCAAGTCCGGGCGGTTGCGCAGCGTTTTTTTTAAAGCCTGCTCGCGGCGCCAGCGGCGAATTTCGTCATGATTGCCGTTGAGCAAGACCTCAGGCACCTGTATCCCGCGAAACTGTGCCGGCCGCGTGTAGTGCGGATAGTCCAGCAATCCGCCCGAACCGCAGGTCGAATCGGCTGCCCCCGAGGCTTCCGCTTCCGTGTGCAAAGTAAAGGACTCTTGCCGCGTCGACGCCTGGTTACCAACCGCGCCGGGCAGCAGGCGCGTGACCGCTTCGATTACCACTGCCGCCGCAAGTTCTCCGCCGCTTAACACGTAGTCGCCGATCGAAAGTTCGCGGTCGGCAAGGAAGTCGGAAACCCGCTCGTCGACTCCTTCATAGCGGCCACAAAGCAACACGACGCGATCGAGCGCGGCCAACTCCGCCGCAATGTCCTGCGTAAAGCGCTGCCCTTGCGCGGAAAGCAGAATCACCGACTCCTTCGCGCGCCCGGCCATGCGGTCTTCGCGTGGCGCCAGTTGCAACGTCTCTAAACACTCAAAGAGCGGTTCCGGCTTCAGGACCATTCCCTCGCCGCCGCCGAAAGGGCGGTCATCCACGGTGCGGTGCCGATCGTGCGTGAACTGCCGCAAATCGTGGACTTCGATTTTCGTCAGGCCCATTTCGCAAGCCCGGCGGGTGATGCCGTGATCCAGCGGTCCGCGAAAGAAGTCCGGAAAGATCGTGACGATATCGGCCTTCATCGAGAACCAAAACCTTTGACCGCGGCGAACTTTGTCGCTAGTGCTTCTTCTTAGCTTCTAACTGCTGCTCCCGCTTTTCTTCCGCCGTCATCGGGGCGTTGATCTCCAGCATGCCCTCGGGAAGGCTCATGCGCACTTGCCGGTGCGCAATGTCCACGCCTTCCAGATACGCTTCGGCGAACGGCACATCGAACTTCTGGCCCGTTTCGCCCGCCACAATCAGCAACGGCGCTTCGCCGGCCCCAAACTGAACTTCTTCGATGCGGCCAACTTTGCGGTCCTGATCGAACAGCGAGCATCCAATCAGATCGCTTACGTACGTCCAACCCCGATCCAGTTTCGCACGCTCTTCGCGTGGGATTTGCAGTTCCGCACCGACCAAAACTTCGGCATCGGAGATCGAATCGACGCCTTCGAACTTCAAAACCAGCATGCCTTTGTGGGGCCAAAGATCTTCGATCTGCAATTCGCGCTGGACTGATTGATCCTTGCCCAACGCCAGCAACTTCATGCCCTGCACGAAGCGATCCGGAACATCGCTGTGCACTTCGGCAGCGATCTCGCCATGTCGGCCCTGCGTCTTTACGACGCGGGCCAGCGTGATGAATTCGCCGTTCGGTTCAAAACTCACGCTCTTCGAACGAGCCTCAGGGGCTAAAGCCCAAAAAAGGTGCAGGCACTGACGCGGCCATAAATGGCCACTCTTCCACCAACCCGCGGCCGACGCCGCTCTTCCACTTACTCGAGAATCTCGAGGGTGTAGCGCTTGTGGGCGCGATGGCCGGCGGCGCTCAGCAATGCCCGGAGGGCACGAGCCGTGCGTCCCTGGCGGCCGATCACCTTGCCCACATCGGTCTCAGCGACTTCCAGTTCAATGACGCCGTCGTCGAACTGTTCGACGAATACTTCGTCCGGCGCGTCGACCAGACTCTTCGCGATCATTTCCACCAGCACGCAAACGTTTCCAGAAGTCTCAGTCATAACTCTGCGATTCCCATGTGGATCAGAATGCCGCGACTTCCTCAGTGCCTAAAGCCGCGGTCGTGGAGGCTGGTCCTTACAACACGACAAAGCCGTGCCCGAGTCGTGCCTTCCAAGAAGTTCAAGCCTACGCGGCGGAAGCAGGGACGGGGGCAGCCGGAGCCTTGGAGAACAGCTTGTTCACGCGCTCCGACATCTGCGCGCCCTTCGAGACCCAGTACTCCACGCGATCGCGCTTCATTTCCACGCTCGCGGGATTGGTGCGGGGATTGTAGGTCCCGACCACTTCCACGGGGCGGCCATTGCGCGCGCGTTCCTTCTCGATCACGACAATGCGATACTGCGGTTGCTTACGCGCACCAGTGCGCGATAGACGAATCATTAACACGAGACAGTTATCCTTGTTCCGGAAGAGTCCGGCGAGGTCAAGACAAACTCTTATTATGCCGAAGGTTAGCCAGAATGGCAAGGCCGGATTGCGAATCAGGAATGAGCCAACCCGCATTCCACGTGAACCCGGAACCCGCGTTCCAGCTGTGCGCAAGCATCATGACTAAAGTTATCCGTCCACTAGCACTTACGATTGCCCCTCCGCCCACCGTTGCTCTAGCTTGAACTGAAGAACCATTCTTCAACCTCAGATCCAGGTCGGGGGTCCACCAGTTTGAGAGGGACTGTTTATGAAAGCTGATTGCTGCGAAGAAATGGAAGTTGTCGACCAGACCACCCATTCCCAGCCATGGCTCGCTAAGCTGCAGGTGGTAGGCTCATCGAAGTTACTGATCTGGTTGGGGCTGACTTGCCTCTTCGCGGCGATGCCGCTGTTTTATCTCAAGCACGCTCATCTCGCCGATCCTGATATCTGGTGGCACATCCGGACAGGCGAATGGATCGTCCAGCACCATCAGATTCCCCGGGTTGATCCTTTTTCCGCTCCGACGCTGGGCAGACCCTGGGTCGACTACAGTTGGATTTTCGACGTTGGCTCGTATTGGGTGATCGCGCACTTTGACCTGATCAGCATCATCTGGTTTGAGACGCTGATGCGTCTGGCTGCAACCGCCGTTCTTTTCAGTCTGCTGCGCAGCCTGATGCCCGGATTCTGGAAGGCCGCCGCTCTCACAGGGGTTGCGATGCTCGGCATGGCATGGGTCTTCCCGCCCCGTCCCGGAGCGATTTCTGTTGTGCTCTTTGTACTCGAGCTTTATCTGATTCTGTCCGCGCAACGCCGTTCGGATCCTCGACTCCTGTGGTTTTTGCCTGCCCTTTTTGCGCTATGGGCCAACATCCACGTTGAGTTTGTCACCGGATTATTCATGCTCGGGGTTCTGTGTTGTGAACCCATCGCAGAAAAACTGCTTCGCACAGACCGCGTGGCAGGCCCTACACTGACCACCTACCATCGCCAGCTCTGGTTCGCATTCTTCGGCTCGTTGTTGGCGGTGATGGTGAATCCCTACGGACCCGACCTGATACGGACGGTTTTTCAATACGCGCGGGATACGAGGATCTACGACGTCATCATCGAGTTCCAGGCGATGCATTTCCGCACGATTAACGACTGGGCGGTGCTGTTTCTGCTGATGCTGGGCTGTTTCGCCTTGGGGAGAACTCGCCGGCTCAGTCCAGCCTGGACTGTATTGATGGGTTGGGCAGCATGGATGAGTTTCCGGTCGCTTCGTGAAGTCTGGTTAGTGGCCATTCTTGCCGCGGTGGTCTTCGCCAAATCTCAAGGGGAAGAAGAGACGACTCTGGACAAGAGTGTTCCGATCGAACCGTCGATGCGTCTCGCTGTTGGTGCCACGGTGATCGTTGTTCTGCTGGCGGGAATCACCGTGTGGCCGTTGTCTTCCCAGAGGTTGTTGCGCCAGGTTGCCAACATCTATCCGTTAGGCGCAGTGAATTACATCCATCAGAATCATCTGCAGGGACCCATGCTGAATGAACTCTCCTGGGGAGGGTTCCTGATTTACGCCGCGCCGGAGATTCCGGTCTCGATGGATGGTCGAACCAACGTGCACACCCAGGACGAGATCTTGCGGGCCATGCCTTTATGGGATGGAGAGCCCGGCTGGCACGATCGCCCGGAACTTGTGCAAGCAAATCTGGTCATCACCAGCCGTGTATGGCCGCTGGCAGTTCTGTTGCGCAGCGATCCACGTTTCCGCATCGCGTATGAAGACGATACCTCGGTGCTGTTCGAATCCGTACAAGCGGAAAAGGCCGAGATTCGGCCCGCGTCCCAGCGGTCCTATTGATCTCTACTTGATCCTGCGTTCTGGCTTATCGATAAGCTTCCGCAGGCAAGCCGGTGATGCGGATTCCCGCATGCCCTTTGTGGCGGATGTTCATCCCGACCAGAAGGGCCGTAATCTGCTCGATGATGCGGGCGTTTTCAAGCTTGCCGCCATCAATGGTGCGCACGCCGGGAATTTTTGCGGCAAGCCCGCGGGCGCGTTCGGTGGCATCCGGATAGTCGCTGCATACAATCACATCGCAATCGAGTGGCTCGTCGCCATTCAGCAGATCAGCCGAAACGTTGTGGAAGGCGGCGACCACCTTTACTTCTTTCGCAACCAACTCGGCGGCTTGCTGCGCGGCGGAGCCCTGCCACACGCCGATGGTGCGGGAGGCGCGTCCACCGATTCCGGCGGCCAGAGGAACCGTGGCGTCGATCAGGATGCTGCCGGGCTTCATGGCAGGCTTCAGTTGCTTGAGCAGTGACGCCTGGTTTTCGAAAGGCACGGTCAACATGAGGGTGTCGGCGGCGGCGCAGGCTGCGGAGTTTTCCATCCCGGAGACATTCGCTTGATTGCCGGATTTCTGTTGAATGCTGGCGGCAGTCTGTTGTGCCCGTGCAGCATCGCGCGAGCCGATGATGAGGGTCTCTCCCGCCCGCGCCCAGCGCAAGGCCAGCCCCGTACCCAGCGGACCAGTGCCGCCGAGGATGGCAATCGGGCGAGCGGCGTCCGCGCTCATGCGAATTCGGCCTCAAGTGTCTGCTCGGCCGTAAATGTCTCGAGGGGCTGCTTGATGTAGAGGCGCGAATACGTCGTATTGCGCTCGGCGGGGATGCGTCCATTCTCGAGAATCAGCGACTGGAAATCTTCGGGGCTCGTGTACTGTCCGGCAGTAGCTCCGGCTTCGCGCGAAATATTTTCTTCCATCAGCGTGCCGCCGTAATCATTGGCGCCTACGTTCAGACACATTTGCGAGAGTCTGCGATTCAGCTTCACCCACGAAACTTGAATGTTGTGGATCGACCCGGCCAGGAGTATGCGCGCTAGCGCGTGAACTTTGAGATGCTCGGCCAGCGTAGGCCCAGTTCGCGCCAGGCCCTGATGAAACAACAGGGTGTTCTGGTGCACGAAGCCGAGGGGGACGAACTCGGTAAAGCCTCCGGTTTCGGACTGAATGTCGCGCAACAGGCGCATCTGGCGGACCCAGTGTGCCGAGGTTTCGGCGTGTCCGTACATGAGCGTAGAGGTGGTGCGAATACCGCAGCGATGCGCGGTCCGGATGACTTCCACCCATTGCGCAGTAGAGAGCTTGTTCGCCGAGAGGATGTGGCGGATTTCGTCGTCAAGAATCTCGGCAGCCGTTCCGGGCAGCGTGCCCAGCCCGTTGTCGCGAAGCATGGAGAGATAGTCGGCCAGCGGCATTCCCGTAAGTTCGACGCCGTAGACGATTTCCATCGGAGAAAATGCGTGGATGTGCATCTGCGGGACGGCGCGTTTAATCGCGCGGAGAATATCGCGGTAATAAAACTTGGGCAGCCCGTGAGGCAGGCCTCCCTGGATGCAAACTTCGGTCGCTCCGATTTGCCAGGCTTCCACGGCCTTTTCCGCGACTTGTTCGGGACTATAAAAATATGTGTCGGATTCGCGCGGGCCGCGGCTGAAGGCGCAGAATTTGCACCCGACAAAGCAGATGTTGGTAAAGTTGATGTTGCGATTGACGACGTAAGTGACGATGTTGCCTACCAGGTCGGCGCGGAGGAGATCGGCGGCCACGAGCAGGCCGATGAGGTCGTCGCCTTCGGCATTCGCGAGAGCATAGGACTCGTCCAGCGAGAGGTCGGCGCCGTTTTGCGTTTCGACAATTTTTTCGAGCGATGCGCGCACTCCCAAAGTCACGCGCGGCGCGACATCAGACCAGTCGACTGAAGCGAAGGACTCCAGTTCCGAAGGTTTCAGTTCGCGGGCCATGCTTTCCTCCCTCGAGACGCGCTTGCGGTCTCGCCAGGTAATTGATTTTCACCGGCGGCGAGAGCTTGCAAGCAACGTTGGTACAGTTTAGCGGAAATTAACGGAACAGGTCTGAAGCCTGTGGGCGGAGCAATTCGCGGACACTTCCCGCGCCTGAATCGTAGCGAAATCCGCGGACGATGCAGGCTGGCGTGCGGTTCAGTTTTCCGCAGACCAATCCGGCAGCGCAGGCCAGTTCGTCGGCGACGGCTTCGACGCTGGCTTTCAATTTGTAGCCGTGCGAATCGCGGCGGCCGCGGTCATCTCGCAAGGGCTTCAACCCGGCGATGCCGATGGCGAATTCGGTGAGGCCCTCGCGCCAGGGGCGGCCGAAGCTGTCGGTGATGATGACGGGGATTTCGAGGCCAGCGCGGGTCTTGATTTCGCGCCGAAGTTTTGCTGCGGAGCGGTCGGGATTGTCGGGCAGCAGCAATGCCTGCTCGCCTCCGTTGACGTTGGAAACGTCGATGCCGCTGTTGGCGCAGAGGAAGCCGTGGTGAGTTTCTGTGATCAGCACCCCGTTTTGCCGGCGGATGACCGCGCGGCTTTCGCGCAGAGCCAGTTCGATGACGCGGGCGTCGAGATTGTATTGCTTTGCCCATGCCTCGGATTCAGCAGAAGGTTGAACGGTCGCGAGATCGATCAGGCGGCCTTCGGATTTCGAGACGATTTTGTGTTTGACGATGAGGATGTCGCCCGAGCGGAAACGAAGCCGTCTGCGGCGCATGGAGTCGAGCAGTTTATCGGCGACAGAGTCGCCGGGATGGATTTCGTCGGCGATTGGGACAGGGATAAGGAGGAGTTCGTGCGGCGGTTCAGGCGGCATCTTCTTTCGCCCCTTCGGGGCTTGCGAGTCTTGGTCCGTTGACCCACGGCTTATGCCGTGGGCTGCACTCTTGCGCCGCTTCGCGGTTGACTTTTCCCGCTGGGAGTCAGAAGTAGTCATCGGTCAAAGCATCGAGTTTGGCGCGGCCTTCGAGGAGTGTCAACCCTGTCGGCTTTGTCGCTCGAGCGCATCGTCCGGCCTCACACGGCTCAGCCCCACACGAGCATATTCCCGTACTAGGCGCTGGGCGCGGGTTTCGCCCGGGAGCGAAATTAGCCGCTGCAGGTCTTCAGGATTATCTACATCTACCTCAATCCCCGGCAGTTCCAGCACGATGCATGGCTTGCCCGAGGCCTTTGCCGCCGCGTGATGCGGTTTGAAGCTGTCGTTGCCGAAGCGCAGCGGAAAGAGATCCGCGGGGCGGCGGAAGGCAGCGTTGGTGCCGCGTCCGTCACCGGCAGGGACCAGCACGCTGCCCTGGGCAGGCGCATGCTTCAGAATTTCTTCAAGCTCCCAACTTTGAATGAGCGGAATATCGGCGGGGATGACCAAGGTGTATTCCGCCCCGCGCTCGACGCAAACGCGCGTGGCCATTTCGATGGCGCCGGTTTCTCCAGGATTGTCAGGGTCGGGAAGGATCTCAAAGCCGCAATCGCGAGCCAACTCGCTCGCATACGGATCGCCGGTCACCACCGCTATCTGCGGACGATTATCCCAGCCATGCAGCGCAGCCAGAACGTCCTGCAGCATGGCTTGCGCCAGCTTCGTGCGCGATGGCTGGTCGAGAACATCGGCCAGACGCTGCTTCGCCGCAGACATGTTCTTGACTGGGATGAGGATCACGACTAGCTTTCCACGCCGCGAGGACTCCCGCCCACCGCTGCTTCCCCTCGGAGCAGGTCGCCGCAGGCGAGTGCCAAAGCTTCCCGTGCGAGCGCCTCTTTGTCTTCGGTGCTGCGCATGATGGTCTGGGTGCACTGCACGCGCAGTCCACCCTTGCGCACGGTTTCGGCGGCGCGGGCATCGCGGGTATCGCAGATCAGGATGTCGAGGAATTCTTCGTACGCCTTGGCGACGCCAGCGATTGAGCAGGGCAATCCCTGTGCCTGCATCAAAATTCCGGCCGGGCCCGCTACCGGCGCGTTGCCGACAATCGGACTAATGGCTGCAATTTTTCCCCGAGCACGCTGCAGCGCATGACGGATTCCCGGCACAGCGAGAATCGGCCCAATGCTGGTAACGGGGTTGCTGGGCGCGATCAGAACGGCGTCGGCCGAGGTAATGGCGTCGATCACGCCGGGGGCCGGTTCGGCGTCGGAGGCTCCTGCGAAGCGCACCGAGTTGACCGGATCCTGATACCAGCGCTGCACGAAGTATTCTTCGAAACTCAGTTCGCCGGCAGGCGTATCGACGCGCGTTTCCACCCGTTGATCGCTCATGGGAAGAACGCGCGCTTTCACCCCAAGTTTGCCGGAGATGACACTCGTGGCTTCGGTGAGCGTCTTGCCTTCGGCGAGCAATCGCGAGCGCAGCACATGCATGGCGAGGTCGCGGTCGCCGGTGTGGAACCACGTGGGCTCGCCGAGTTGTCCCATCGCCTGCAGGCACAGGAAGGTGTCGCCTTTTACGCCCCATCCCCGCTCGCGGCTGAGCATGCCAGACAGAACATACGTGATGGAATCAATATCGGGCGAAACGTAGAGTCCCCACCACAGCAGGTCATCGCCGGTGTTAACGATGATGCTGATTTCTTCGGCGGGCATGACTTGCCGCAAGCCATCGACGAACTTCGCACCGCCCGTACCGCCGCTGAGAACGCAGATCATGCGGCCCTCCGTGCTAGACCGTCATCATCAGTGAGTGCGCGCAACTTATCGGAAAGAAGCCCCGGTATGCTAGTCACAGCATCCACGAATTCTGGATAGACCGGCAGGCGCTGGCGTAGCTCACATCCCTTGGATTCGGTGCGCAGGCGCAACTGTTCCAGGTGAGGCCAGGGTTTTTCGGGATTGATGAAGTCGGGAGTCAGTGGCGAAACTCCTCCCCAGTCGTTGATGCCGGCGTCGATCAAGTCTTCATAGTACGGCGCGGAGAGATTGGGCGGGGCTTGAATATTAACGTTGGGGAGTAACAAGCGAGCTACTGCCACGGCCCTGAGCATGTCTCCGCGGCTCGGCTCCGCCGAATGCGCCATGGGGATACTCGGCTTGACCCGGAAATTCTGCACGATGACTTCCTGGATGTGGCCATAGCGGTCATTCATATCGCGCAGCGCGAGCAGGGTGTCAACGCGGTCTTCGAGCGATTCTCCGATGCCGATCAGCAGGCCTGTGGTGAACGGCACATTCTGCTTGCCCGCGTCTTCGATGGTGCGCAGGCGCTTGGCCGGAAGCTTGTCTGGGGCGTTGTCGTGGGCAGCGCCGGCGGCGAGCAAAGCCGCGTTTGTGGTTTCGAGCATCAGGCCCATGCTGGGGGAGACGTTCGCCAAACGGGCAATCCATTCGGCACTGAGCAGGCCGGGATTCGGATGCGGGAGTAGAACGGTCTCGCGCAGCACCAGTTCACACATAGCTTCGAGATAGTGCAGTGTGGACTTGTAGCCGAGATGGCGGAGGGTCTCTCGCATCTCGGGGAAGAGCAATTCCGGCTTGTCACCGAGGCTGAAGAGAGCCTCGGTGCATCCGAGCTTTTCTCCGGCGCGGGCGACTGAGAGCACTTCCTCCGG
>Ga0209698_10005322_pt1 | contig 13945 bp, 10 predicted proteins | sample LitLauG_LLR_2012_FD_187203 | JGI IMG/M metagenome (GOLD analysis project Ga0209698, IMG submission 187203) | Freshwater sediment microbial communities from Pennsylvania, USA - Little Laurel Run_MetaG_LLR_2012 (SPAdes) (version 2) | ecosystem: Environmental > Aquatic > Freshwater > Creek >... | reverse complement strand
AGATGTTGCCGTCCATCGAGTAAACACTCTCGAATGCGATGATCTTGGGCACATTGGCCGGTGCCGACCGCAACAACGCCTCCAGATGGCCGACGTCATTGTGTCGGAAAATAAGTTTTTCGCCACCGCCATGACGTATGCCCGCGATCATCGAGGCATGGTTTTTCTCATCTGAAAGGATAATCGCGCCGGGCGCAAGTTTGACCAGCGTGGAAAGCGCCGCATCGTTGGCAACGTAGGCCGACGTGAACAGCAGCGCCGCCTGTTTGCCATGCAAGCTGGCGAGTTCCTGTTCCAACTCCACATGGTAATGCGTCGTACCGGAGATATTGCGCGTACCGCCTGAGCCAGCGCCAACGCTATCCAGCGCTGCATGCATGGCCGACAGCACCGACGAGTTCTGGCTCATGCCGAGATAGTCATTGGAGCACCAGACCGTTACAGGACGCGGGCCCGAGTTCGCGAAGTGATCGGCCATCGGTAACTGACCCTGACGCCGCTTGATGTCCGCAAACACCCGATAGCGACCCTCGCTATGCAGCTCTTCTAGCTTCGCGGCAAAGATGTGATCGAATGCCATTGCGTTCTCCACTGTCATCGCGCGTCTGGTGCCGCCGACAAGACGTCGGCAGCATGATTTCAGTTCACTTGGCTGCGCATGCCGCCAAACCGCCCATCAGTCCGTTGCGGTCCACGTCCCGGCCGATGGTCATGATACGCGGCAATTCCGCACCGGCCGGAGAAAAGGCCAGGATGCTCGACCGGCCACCGGCGACGTCGAAGCGAAGCCAACCGCTCGGCGCCTCAACGATGCCCTTCAGCCGCTCCACACGGCCATAGCCACCCTGGCTGACGGTTTGCAAGAACTTGTCCAGCGCCTCGATGTCGCAAGTCTTGTCCAATTGAGCACTCCAGGATTCGAGCCCAAGTTCAAACTCGTCGTGGTGCTCATGATCGTTGGCCGCGTCCGCATGATGGAGCATATGGGGGTGCTCCTCATGATCGTGATCGTGGGCGCGCACTCGGGACGGACTGTGAGCATTGGCATGACCGCTAGCCGAAGCCCTCGGCTGAGCGATGGCCGCCCCCGCGACCTGCAGGGCATTCGGTGCCGGCTCGGCCCCTTGCAAAGCCGCAGTGTCCCCCATCACAGGAACGCGGGCTTGGGACAGATCCAACCGGCCATCGACAATCTCGCCAAACCGCGCCCGTACGATCCGCGCAGCCGGATTGAGGTCGCCAAGCGTTGCCTCGACAAGCCTGATCTCGGCCGGGCCAACCACGTCGACCTTGTTCACGACGAACAGCCGCGACACGCCGGCCTGGACCTCGAAATAGCGTTTCATGCGGGCATAGTCGCGCAAGAAGGCGCCGGCATCGATCAACGTATAAACCCTGAGATCGCGGATTGTTTCCACGATGCCCGGCCGGTTCAGCACGGCCAGCAGCGAGGCAATGTCAGCCACGCCGCTAGGCTCGATGATCACCCGCTGTGGGGCGTATTTGACGACCATCTCCTGCAACTGTCTGGCCAGATCCTGGCGCAGCGAGCAGCAGATACAGCCATTGGCCAGTTCGACGACCTGGGCGCCATGGCCCTTCAAGAGCGAGGCATCGATGCCAAGCTCGGCAAAGTCGTTGACCAGGGCTACGGTCCGCACGCTGGCATCGGCCTCGTCGAGCATTCTACGCAGAAAGGTCGTCTTGCCGGCACCGAGGAACCCAACTGCCAGATCGACATCAAACGGCTGTTGTGTGCCGCGGGAGGCCAGGCCCCATTGCCACAACTTGGCCGAGGGCAGTGGCAACACCAAGAACCAGTGCTCTAGCACGGCCAGGGCCATCAACATGGCCAGAAAGGTGAAGCCGGCTGCCTGGAACGGCGTCGCGCTGGGTGCGATAGCAGCCTGCACGAGCAGCACGTTGATGACAGTGGAAATGGTGACCGAGAACGGGAACAACAGGTTCATCGGCCTCTTCGTCAAGAACGCCTTTAGAAAGGTCAGATGTTCCGGCAGGAACTCCTCGTTGAGGTTTCGCACGCCAAGGAACACATTGAGTTTAGCACTCTGGTGCATCCACCAAAGAATCATGAACGTCCACGTGCCAATCTGATTCGCGCCATTCCAGGTCAGCCAGACCACTGCCCCCGCACAGGCCACGATCGAGAGTTCATGCCAAAGACTGGTCTGGACGGCATGCACGAAATGCGGCCAGCCCGAGCAACCGTCCGGGCACACGTCCTTGCGCGGGCCCGTCACATAGCCCATGTAAAAGCTCATTTCCTGCCAGCCCCAGGCCAGAAGGCCAAAGGTGAAAGCCGCGTACGCGCCCCATAAGCTGCCGTCGCCGGCAGTGCGATAAAGTCCGTAAAGCGACAACCCAAGCACGACCGTCGCCCCCAACATGCTCCATTTGAAGGTGGCGCGCGGCAGGCCATCGAGGAAAATGATGGCTCCCGTGCTAAACCACCACACGAACAGAGCGAAAAAGGCTGGATAGGCATACGCGATCATGGCCGTTACTCTTTCCAAGCAGATTTGTTCCGACCTACCAGGCCGGTTGCAGGCGGCTCTTGGCGGGAAGTTCGTTGGACTTGGCGGGGATGGAGTACAACCGCAAAAGGGTGACCGCCGCCCGACCGCTATGCCAGAGGCGCTTCACACCACCGAACCGATCGTCGGGCCCAATGGCGCTGATTGATGCGTTGATGGCCAGCAGCTTGTCGAGCCCGGCGCGGAATTGCGGATGATCGAGGTCCAGGGTCAGGGGAAAGACCTGCCGCGAGATCTCCGACGTGATGCGATATACCTTGAAGCCGTAGTCGGCCGGATCGAGCCCGAGCGCCTTGTGAAATTCCGGCCGGGCATGGTCTCGGACATACATGGTGGCGAACACGGCGATGAGGAAAAACCGCACCCAGAGCTTATTGAGCCCGGTCAGTACGCCCGGATTCGCGCGCATCAACAGTGCGAACGCCTCGCCATGGCGAAATTCGTCATTGCACCACTGTTCGAACCACTTGAAGATCGGATGGAAGCGATGCTCGGGGTGCTGCTGCAGATGCCGGAAGATCGTGATATAGCGCGCATAACCGATTTTCTCGGAGAGATAGGTCGCATAGAAAATGAACTTGGGACTGAAGAACGTGTATTTTTTCTTGCGTGTCAGAAAGCCGAGATCGACGCCAAGGCCATAATCCTTCAACGTATCGTTGATGAATCCGGCATGGCGAGCCTCGTCGCGGCTCATATATTTGAATAATTCGCAGATGTCGGGGTTCTTGCCGCGCTTTTTCATCTCTGCATAAAGAACGCAACCGGAGAATTCCGCCGTCAATGAGCTGACGAGAAAGTCGACGAACTCCTTGCGCAGTCCCTGCGGCAGATCAGCCAACTTGACATCATCCCAGGCCTCGGTGCGCCTGAAGTGCCCTTTGTTGGGGTCGCTACGCATCTCGGCGATGAGTTCATCCCATTCCCGGCGCACGCTGGTTACATCCATCGCGTCGAGCTTGCCAAAATCGGTGGTGTAGAACCGCGGAGTCAGCAGCGTATTTGCCTCGGCCGCCGCAGTCGTGTCATTTGGCGCAATCGACAATCGCTCTATGGTCATAGTTTGCTCCCTGACGAGAAGCTGAACTCACACAACTCCATGAATTCCACATCGCCTGTGAGCCGCGTCCAAACCCGCTCCATGGCACCGGCTCGCCAGACCGTCGCGGTACGCCTCAACTGGCGCCTCTCGCCGAAAGGCACCACGATGGGTTCTCCGTGCACCTCGACTTCGTCGCCCGGTTCGATGGCGATGTCGCCATCCAGATCCACATGCGCATGCAAGCTCTCGAACGTATTCTCGATGGTCACCGTACAAGGAACGTCGAATTTCGGCCGGGTCATCATCCCGAACTCCTTGGTTTGCCGACGAAGGTCATAGCGCCCAGCGGCGTACCGCTGGCATCATCCTGGGCGCCGCTCAGAGGCGACATGAAGGCGGCAAAACTGGCGACGTTGGATGGCCCGAACGCCCCCAGGTCGATGGCAATGCGCGTCGAGGGATCGCTGAGCGTTAGGCTCCCGTCCGTGCGCCGGATCAGTTCCAGTACGCCGCCTCGATCGACCCCAAAGCGCTTGCGCTCACGGTTGAGGCCGCGCAGGGTGGAACGTACGAATCCATCCTCCCCCGCCGCAATCTCGCCCAACGTGCGCCCATCGCCATACATACGCGCCTCGATGCGGCCGTCGGGCAACTCTTCGAACACAATCGATCGCACTTCGACAACAGCGGACACCGGGTCGGTTGCCGCCGCGGCGCTGGTCAAGCGGCTCCAGGCAACCAGGATCAAGCTGGAGGCAATAAGCCCCGCGAAAGCCCAAAGCATCGCGGGAGGGAAATGGAGTGATTTCGGCTTTGACGGTGTCATGAGCGCGCTCCCAATCCGCCGTTGGAGGCAAGCGCCCCGTCGGGCCGCCATTCTTGCGCGACACTCGGGGGGAGCGGTCGGTGCGCCACGACACCGGCGGATGCGGCGACCAATGCCTGACCAAGTCGAGCCGACACCGTGGAAATGTCTGGCACACAAGCCAGCATCGGCTGCGGCGCCCACACGCGCCAGGGACGCACATGCGGCCACATGAACACATAGGCCAGGCCTTGACTTCGCAGCATCCGCAAGCTGATGCTGCCCGTCCCACCCGTATAGCTGCAGACCGCCGCCGCTTCGATTTCGGTGAACGGAATGTTGACCGCCATAGGCAAAGCTAGGCCATAGCGCAAAACGACCCGCCGGTTGGTGATTGTGTAAACTGTGGTGCGCTGCACTGCCCAGGCAACCGCACCGAGGATCGCAAGTGCTGTCGACCCCAAGCCTAGCAGCCAAAGCGCCGCCACACTTGCTTCCCGCGCTCCCTCGCCAGCCGAAATTGTGGCCAGACAGGTCCACGCGGAAAGCGTGGCGAAATAGGCTGCTACATAGGGGGCGAACATCAGGTGCCTGACGACGCCCCAAGCCTCGGGTTTGCCCTGCCAGAGAATATGCTCGCCCGCCGGCAGATTTTCTGGCAGGCCCGGCACAGGCTCACTGTCAAACTCGCTCACAGCAGCGGCTCCTGTCGTGCGGCGGTCGCATAGAGAGTGCCCCCACCATAGTAGCCGCAGATACGATCCTCCTCCAACAGAGTGACTGTATCGGGAGATTTGAGTTGTGGCACATCGGCGAACTGGCCGGCGGCGATCGCATCGACCACAATGCTTCTCTGACCGGACTTGACGATGCAGAACGTCATCGGCACGAGCACCCGCTTGGTTGACGCATGCAGGCCGACTTCGAGATAGCGGATGAGGCATTCCGACCGGTCGACCCAAACATCGGTAACGTCGCCGGCGGCCTTGCCATCGCCTCCGATCACAGACATTCCGCGCGGGTCTGGATCGCGGGCCTCAATCACGAAGCCGGCAGAAGCGCGAAGCGGCACGATGCGCGGGTGTCCCTCGAAGGTCACATCGGCGATGTCCATGCGCTCAGCGTAGGATCCTGGACCGACATTTGCCAGCATCGGGTCGCCAACCGGGCGCAACGGGGCGCCGAGCCAGGGCTCGCCCGGCACGGCCTTGAGCGTCCGGGTATCGGACTTCCCATTGGGAGCTAAGATCTTGCGACCGTCGGCCAAAACGAATGTTTTCGGCCCTGGGATCCATATGAAACCATGATCCTTGGGCGCATCGCTCCCTTCCGAAACCAGCGGGTAACCCTCGCGTCGGTCTTCACGGCGCAAGTAGAAAATCAGGCCGGCGAAAAACGCGAAAAATACCAAGAGCAGTACTTCAGCCACATCTATCCTGCTCGTGATGGCGCCGATTTCCATGGATCGATCTCCTCCCAATCAACCTTAGCCGGTCAGCTCTGCCAGCCCGAATTTCGATGTCGTCAAACCCGGCTGTTGCTGGAAGCGCCTTGCGAGCGGACCAAGCGCAACCAGGGCGGCAAACAACAGCGCGATTTCCAAATGATAGACGACGCCGTAACCGCTCGCCGACGGCGAAACGTCGGCGGGAAACAGCCCGTTTCGGGCCATGGTCGCCGTGACATCGCGCAGTACACCACCGAACGCGAGGGCGAGGCCCAGCGCCGTGGCATGCACCGCACCCCAAGCCCCAACCGCAAGACCACTGGCATCGTTGCGGGCTAGCGACATAGCGGCCGTCAGTGTGCCTATGGAAAACAGCCCACTGCCAAAACCGATCAGGATGGCGCCGGTCTGGAACAACAGTGGAGCCTGGATCGCTCCTGAAATGATGACGCAGGAAAAGGCGAGGACCCCGGCGAGTACACCCAACGCCGAGATGCGGCAGGGATCGCCACGATGCAGCAACCGATGGGCCGCCAGCGCGAAGCCAGCAAGGCTGCCGGCAGCCACCAATGCGGTAAGCACTGTCGTCTGACCCACACTCAAGCCAAGTACCTCGCCCCCGTAGGGTTCAAGAAGCACGTCCTGCATACCAAAGGCGGCGGTCCCCAGCGCTACCGTGACCAGTAACCGCCCGGGCCGAGTGCTCAGTGCAAAACTCCTCCAGGCTTCGACAAACTTTGGGCGGTCCTGGTCCGGCGCGGTCAGCGTCAAATTGCGCGGCTCCTGCTTCCAGACCGCAAAACTCGTGATAACGATGCTCACCAGCGCCACGCTCTGCACCACCTGGATGAGGCGCTTGGGGCTGAACTCCTGCAGAAGATATCCCAGCACCAAAGCGCTGATCATCATGCCAACGAGTTGCATCACCTGCAGTAGCGCAACGACGCGCGGCCGGTTGTCGTCATTGGCAAGGTCGCATGCGAGGGCGAGACCCGCCGTTTGCACCGTATACATGCCCAGCCCCGCCAATAAGAAGGCAAGGCCCACCGCGATATTGCCGACAATGGCTTGAATGCGTCCGCCATCGGCCATCAGCAAGAGCGCAAACGGCATGATCGCAAGACCACCGAACTGGATGAGCGAGCCGAACCAGATGAACGGAATGCGGCGCCATCCGAGATACGAACGGTGGGTGTCGGAGCGGAAGCCCAGAAGCGCCCGCAGCGGCGCAAACAGCAGCGGCAGACCCACCATCACCGCAACGAGCGCGGCCGGTACGCCGAGTTCAACGATCATGACGCGGTTGAGCGTCCCGATCTGCAACACGGCCGTCATACCGACAGAAACCTGAAACAGCGACAGCCGCAACAGCCGCGCCAAAGGGAGCTCTGTACTCGCTGCATCGGCGAACGGTAGGAACTTCGGACCGATATGGGTCCAGGCTCGCGCGATCCTGACCGGGAGGACTCTCATCGCCGGATGAGCTCCATGGCTTGCGACAGATAGAAGCCCGAGGTGATGCGATCCGACCGTGCGATCCGCCAGTCGGCCAAGCGCGGCTCGGTCGCGATGAGCTGGCGCAGGCTTGCCTCGGCCACCGGCTCGATGGCGGGGGCCCGATCGGCGCGCGGGAAGAGCCGCCCGGCAAAATGCATGGCGGTCAGGGCGGGAGTGCGCGGGGCGAAAGTGAAGAGGAGGGAGCGGTCGCAACGCTCCGCCAACTGTGTAAGCGCGTCCACCATGTCCGACGTGCGGTAGTGGATCAGGCTGTCCATCCCGACGACGTGGTCGAAGCGCCCAAGTTCGGGGTTTAGCATGTCGCCAGCAAAATAGGTCACCGAGCCGGTGGCGGGACCCGCACCATTGATCCGGCGCGCAACATCAATCAGCGACGGCGACAGATCGATGCCGATGACGCTGGCCCCTCGGCTCGCCGCATCGCGCGCAAACAACCCGGTGCCGCAGCCGGCATCGAGGATGCGACATCCCATAAGGTCCGTCGGCAGCCACGAAAGCAGCAGCTCGCGCATCCGTTCGCGTCCCGCCCGCACGGTCTCACGAATGCCGCTGACTTTAGCGCTGGAGGTCAGACGCTTCCACGCCTCCAAGGCGGTGCGATCGAAATAGGTCTCGATCTCGCCGCGCCGAGTCTCATAGCTGGTCAGCGTGCGCATGGGTGCGAACTCCTATTGAAACCCCAAGAAATCGAAAATCTCGCGATCCTTCATCGGCTTGGCCAGGATCGGCTCGGTCCCCGCCAAAAGCGTTTCGGCGAGGCGGAGATATTCGTTCTGAACAGCCAGAAGTTCGGGCGTTGCGTCCATCTCGAACAAAGTCGATTTTTTGAGGCGACTCATCCGGATGATGTCGAGATCGGGGAAATGAGCAAGGCGCTTCAAGCCGGTCGAGGCACAGAACCTGTCCACCTCGTCGGTCTTGGCGCTGCGGTTGGCGATGAGACCACCCAGCCGCACGTCGTAATTTTTCGCCTTGGCAGCGATGGCCGCGACGATGCGGTTCATAGCAAAAATGGAATCGAAGTCATTGGCAGTGACGATCAGCGCGCGATCGGCATGCTGCAACGGCGCCGCAAACCCTCCGCACACCACATCACCCAACACATCGAATATCACCACGTCGGTGTCTTCAAGCAGATGATGTTCCTTGAGCAGCTTGACCGTCTGGCCGACGACGTAGCCGCCGCAGCCGGTGCCGGCTGGAGGGCCGCCCGCTTCAACGCACATGACGCCGTTGTAGCCCTCGAAGACAAAATCTTCGGTGCGCAACTCCTCGGCGTGGAAATCGACCGATTCCAGAATGTCGATGACCGTCGGCACCAAGCGCTTGGTCAGTGTGAAGGTTGAATCGTGTTTGGGATCGCAGCCGATCTGCAGCACGCGCTTGCCAAGCTTCGCGAACGCGACGGACAAGTTCGATGACGTCGTGCTTTTGCCGATGCCACCTTTGCCGTAGACGGCGAAAACCTGCGCGGCGCCGATCTTGACCTTGGGGTCGAGATGGACCTGCACGCTTCCGTCACCGTCGAGGGGTGCGAGCGAGGCACATGTCCCGCATCCTGTACCTTTCAGATCGAGTGTCATGCTGCGGCCTCCACGCCTATGCCCTCAAGACGGTCTTCGAGCTCGTCGGTGGCCGAACGCAGGGCGTTGAGCGTTTCGCCATCGGGCATCCAATACTTTCGGTCATACGCTTCCAGCAGGCGATGCGCGACCCGGGCCGAGGCCGTCGGGTTGAGCAACGCAAGGCGTTCGCGCATCTTCTGATCAAGCACAAACGTTTCGGAAATCTGCTGGTAGACCCAGGGCGAGACCTGGCCAGTGGTCGCCGACCAGCCCATGGTGTTGGTCACGTGCACCTCGATTTGGCGCACGCCTTCATAGCCGTGCTTCAGCATGCCCTCGTACCACTTGGGATTAAGCATGCGGGTGCGGGTTTCCAGCGACACTTGCTCTGTCAGGGTGCGAACCGCGCCTTCGCCACGGGTCTGATCTCCGATATACACGGGCGCCTCGGCTCCGCCCTTGGCCCGTTTGGTGGCCCGGCTGATACCGCCCAGTGTATCGAAATACGTATCGACGGTTGTCACGCCCAGTTCGACGCTGTCGAGGTTCTGGTAGGCGAGCTGCACATCAGCGAGCACGCTTTGGAGCAGGTCCGCACGCTGACTGGGTCGGCCTGAAGCATCGTAGGCAAAGCTTTTGCGCCGTGAATAGGTCTCGGCAAGTTCGTCCTCGTCGTCCCAGCGCCCGCTTTCGACAAGATTATTAACATTGGAGCCATAGGCGCCGTCGGCATTGCCGAAGACACGCAGCGCTGCCGTCGCCAGATCGCATCCGGTCTTGCGCTGGTATTCGAGGGCATGCTTGCGCAGGAAATTCTGGTCGCCAGACTCGTCCGCCCCGGCGGCCATCAGGCAAGCTTCGGCGAGCAGCTTTAATTGCAGTGGCATCAGGTCGCGGAATATCCCTGATACGGTGATGACCACGTCGATCCGCGGCCGGCGCAGCTTTTCGAGCGGGACTAGGGTTGCCCCCGCGATCCGCCCATAGCCATCGAAGCGCGGCAGTGCACCGACGAGGGCGAGGGCCTGGGAAATAGGCGCGCCTTCCGACTTCAGATTGTCCGTTCCCCAGAGCACCATCGCGATCGTCTCGGGAAAGTTGAAGCCGTCGCCCATGTGGCGCGCGATCAACCTGTCGGCCTGGCGCGCGCCATCGGCCACGGCATAGGCGCTGGGAATACGGAAGGGATCGAAGCCGTGCAGATTGCGCCCTGTCGGCAGGATGGAGGGCGTGCGCAGCAGATCGCCGCCGGGGGCGGGGCGGAGATAGCGGCCATCAAGCGCGGTGATGACGGCACCGAGCTCGTGGTCGACCGCCAGCAGCTTGGCGGTTTGTGCCAGGTTGCGGTAAGCGGCCAGAGTTGTATCGTCGGCGGCGAGTCCGGAAAGCATGAGCGCCTGTTCTGGCTTAGCGCCATCGACCAGCGCCGCGATGCTCTCACGCGCAGGGTTGAGACCATGCGTGGCGTCGGCGACCGACAGCAGCATGTCGATGCGCTCCTCACGCGAGGAGACAGCTCCCGCCACATGTAGTCCATGGGGAATGAGAGTATATTCGAGTTCGAGCACGGCCTGCCAGAGCTTGGCGATATGTGCATTTGCCTCGGTGCCAAAGGCTGGTTCGGCGCCTGCCAACTCCAATGCCGCAGCCTGGGACTGGATCAAAGTGCCGAGCCCCGCACGCTCTGCCTCCGGTGCATCCGGCATCAGCCCGCGCCAATGCATCAGGGAGGCCTTCAATTCCACCAGACCCTTGTAGAGACCAGCGGCAGCAACCGGCGGGGTCAGGTAGCTCACCAGCGTCGCCGCCGAGCGCCGCTTGGCGACCGCGCCCTCCGAGGGATTGTTTGAGGCATAAAGATAGATATTCGGCAGATCACGTATCAGCCGGTCGGGCCAGCAGGTGGCCGACAGGCCAGCCTGCTTGCCGGGCATGAATTCAAGCGCCCCGTGCGTGCCAAAATGCAAAACCGCGGCGGCGCCGAAGTCTTCGCGCAGCCACCGGTAGAAGGCCGAAAAGGCGTGCGTCGGAGCAAAGCCCTTCTCAAAGAGCAACCGCATCGGATCGCCCTCGTAGCCCATGGACGGCTGCAGGCCGACAAACACGTTGCCGAAGCGCTCCCCCAGCACAAAGATCGACGATCCGTCACTCTGCTGGCGTCCTGGGGCCGGGCCCCACTGCGCTTCGATCTCTTTCAGATGCGGTTCGCGGCGAATGTGATCACCCGCCGGGATGCGCGCATGTACGTTGGCATGGGCGCCAAAGCGCTCAGCGTTTCCGGTTACGATGCTCCGCCGAAGGTCATCGACCGAGGCCGGCACGGTGACCGTGTAGCCTTCCGTCTTCATCCGCGTGAGCAGATTGAAAAGCGATTCAAATACCGCCAAAAACGCGGCCGTACCCGTGTTGCCTGCGTTGGGCGGAAAGTTGAACAGAACGATCGAGACCTTCCGGTCCTTGCGCGGCATTTGGCGCAGCGCCACCAGTTTTGCGACGCGCGCGGCCAGCATGTTGACACGCTCAGTATGCGCGCGCATCTCCTTGGGGCCGGCTGACGTCTCGCGCGAACGACCGCCGTAGACTATCGGCCCGGTCGCTCCGTCCAGCTCCGGAATAGCGACCATGATGGTTGATTCCACCGGCAAAAGGCCACGATCGGAACTCTCCCACTCCTCAAGGCTCTGGAATTCCAAGGGCTGGGCAGCGATGTAAGGCACATCGAGTCTAGCCAAAACGGCTTCTGCGGATTTGGAATCATTGTAGGCCGGCCCGCCGACTAGCGAGAAGCCGGTCAACGAGACCAACGCATCGATCTTCGAGTGTCCATTGGCAAAGAAGTACTTGTCGATGGCTGGCCGCGCATCGAGGCCGCTGGCGAACACCGGAACGACGTTGAGCCCGCGCGCCTCAAGCGCGGCAATGACGCCGTCGTAATGTTTGGCATCGCCCGAGAGGAGATAGGAACGCAGCAGCAGCAATCCAACGGTGCCACGGTCAAGCCCAGCGGGTAGGCGCTCGGCCTTTTCGAAAAGTATTGGGTTCATGCGCGGGTGGTAGACGCCCACGTCTGGATAGACCAGCGGATCGCCGACCGTCACGGCCGAGCGCAGAACCTTGCGCGGACCATCTGCATACTTGCTGATGAGAAGCCGAAGCATGTTGGCGATGTTCTGATCCGAGCCACACATCCAATATTGCAGTGTGAGGAAATAGGCGCGCACGTCTTGCGCCTTGCCGGGAATGAAGCGCAAGATTTGCGGGATGCGGCGCAACAGCATCATCTGCTGGGCGCCGGCACTATGCGACTTCGCCTTGGGTGAGGGGCGTATTTTCTTGAGCAGTGCCAGCGGCCCGCTCATCTTGCCTTCCATCGTGAAGCCGCCCATCCTTGTCAGCTTGACGACGTCGCTGGCGGACGCGGCGCACACCATCGCATCACAATGGTCTCGGCGCGCTTTCAACGCCGGCAGGATCGGCGCGAAATGGTCCTCGAGAAACAGCATGGACGCCAGTATGATGTCGGCGCGAGCGATGTCGGCACGCGCATAGTCCAGCGTTTCAGGCTTGGCGGCCCAGTCGGAGGCTGCGTGCAGATCGACGGTGAGGCCTGGAAGCTCTGCATTGAGCGCAGGCAGCGCGCGCGAGAGCGGGCCCGCCAGATGCCGGTCCATCGTCACGATGACGACGCGCAGAGGCGTCGCCCTATCGGCCAAACTGAGCTTTGGCATCGTACAATGTCTCCAAGGTGATCGTCGTCAGGCCGCGTTGACGCGCAAATGTCTCGGTATTTCGCCGCGCCTTTCCGCGCACGAAGAACGGGATTTTCTTCAGCTCAAGTTCCGCCTCGTTGGCCCAGGCGACGCCATCGCACGACATGATCGCGGGGGGAGGTACGGCGGGCACGACGATCGGCCGGGTAGCCGCGTTGCCCGAGACAAGGTGTGAAGCTAGCACCCCATCGTGGAATTCGAAGTCCTCACGGAACAGTGTCAACAGATGCTCTTCCAACCCCATCATCAAGGGATGCACCCAGCTGTCGAATATGACATTAGCGCCTTCAAAGCCCATGCACGGCGAATAGCGCGCCGGAAAATCCTGCACATGCACGGGCGCGGAGATGACCGCGCACGCAATGCCCAGGCGCTTGGCGATGTGCCGTTCCATCTGTGTGCCCAGCACCAACTCGGGCTGGAGTTGGGCGATCGCGGCTTCAACCTCAAGGTAGTCATCCGAGATCAGGGCCTCGAGGCCATATGATTTGGCGGCCTCGCGAACATCGCGGGCGTGCTCGCGTGAATACGTACCGAGGCCGCAAACGGTAAAGCCGAGTTCGGCGGCGGCAATCCTCGCGGCCGCGATGGCATGGGTTGCATCACCAAAGATATAGACGCGCTTACCCGTCAGATAGGTCGAGTCGACGGAGCGGGCGTACCAGGGCGAACGCGACGTCGCGGCGACGTTGGCGGGAATGGTAACACCGCTGACGGCCGCCACCTCCTTGATGAAGTCCTGGGTGCCCCCGAATCCGATGGGGGCTGTATTGATCATCGGCTGACCGAAGGTGCGTTTCAGCCACTGCGCGGCGGGGCCTGCGATCTCGGGATAGAGGATCACGTTGAAGTCGGCTTGCCCAAGCCTTGCAATGTCTGCCGGACTCGCGCCAAGCGGTGCGACCACGACGACGTCGATACCGAGGTCATCAAGCAGCTTGCGCACCTCGGCGACATCGTCGCGATGGCGAAAGCCGAGCGAGGTCGGTCCAAGTAAGTTGCACGACGGCCGTCTTCGCGACAGGGACGCTGACTTTGCCGTCTTGACGGCATCTGCGGAAGGCCCCGCGAGCGTTCGCACGATTTGATGGAACGTCTCGGCCGCTCCCCAATTCTCCTTGCGCTGATAGGCCGGTAACTCCAGCGGAATGACTGGGATCGGCAGGCCGAGTGCCTCGCTGAGACCCTTGGGATCGTCCTGGATCAACTCTGCGGTGCAAGAGGCGCCGACCAGCAACAGCTC
>Ga0209698_10005321_pt1 | contig 13947 bp, 9 predicted proteins | sample LitLauG_LLR_2012_FD_187203 | JGI IMG/M metagenome (GOLD analysis project Ga0209698, IMG submission 187203) | Freshwater sediment microbial communities from Pennsylvania, USA - Little Laurel Run_MetaG_LLR_2012 (SPAdes) (version 2) | ecosystem: Environmental > Aquatic > Freshwater > Creek >... | reverse complement strand
ACCGGGCAAAAGCAGCAGAGCGAGCCCCATCGCCCACACCAGCCACGGTACGGAAACCGCAGGATGGCTGGGCCGGGATTCGGCGCTACGGCGTGTAAGGTTCTTCGCAAACGCTACCGGATACATCAAATAGGAACCGCCTCCAACCCCGCGCCATCTTGAGTCGCGTCAGGCTGTGTACTGATTCTACGCTGCCCCGAGGGAAACGGTTCATTTCGAGCCATGCCTGCGGAACGGAGGTAACCGGGCCGCAACACAGCCGGAAATGGCCCGCCCCTTGCTCGAAGCGGGCCACCCTGCGGCCAGTCCCACTCGTCTCCGTTGACCCCCCCGCCGAAGTGTGCTAAAACCCTTTCCCAGTCTGTAGGCGTTCCACCTCCAAGAAATCACCAGTCCGCCGGGCCCCTGGCCGTTAATCAAGAACTCTGGGGCAGAAATGAAGGTCAAGAGGCGGGTGTAACCGTGAATGCCACCTGGGACAAACTCACCGACGTCAGATTCACACCGGCCAAGCTGCACCGGAGCTTGCTTAAAGGGAACATTGCTGGACCGGTCACCGGAATTGCCGTCCATGCCCTCATGGGGCGGGACGGAACATCTCTCACGCTTAGGGGGCAGCCATGATAGCGTCAGCCGTTTCACCAGAAATTCCATTATTGGCGCCCGACCGCGGGCGTGCTATTCCAGAATGGCTTCTAGCGCGCTTGCGCGCGACACTCGGCGTCGATTTCTCCGGAGTATCGATCCATCTGGGACCCGCCGCGAACGCCGCCTGCACCGCCCTCGGCGCCGCGGCATTCGCGCTGGACGAGCGGGTATTCTTCGCTCAGGGCTCTCCAGAGCCTTTTTCACCTGAGGGACTCGGGTTACTGGCGCATGAACTGGCGCATATTACACAGCAGCGCCTGGGCGCTGAACGCCGGGGCGCCCCAGCGCCGGTGATTCAACTCGAAGCCGAAGCGAATGCGGCAGCTGCAGCAGTTCTGCATGGCTTGCCGTTCCGTGTCGCGCTGTCCGATACGCGCGGTGAGCCCGCCTGCTGGAATCTGGCCGGGCACTATTTTATTACCTACCTCATGTTCCTGAATGCTAAGGTCAAACCCGACGAGGCCCAGCGAATTGCGCTCTGGTGTTTTCTGCCGGACCACGTAAAGGAGTTCGACGCCGAGACCGTCGGCTTCAACTCGTATAAGCCACTCAATTCCGATTGGGAAAAAGCGCGAGACAATCTGGCGAAATATGAAAATGGCGCGACTTGGTCGAGCGTTGAGCGGTACGTCATGGCAGTACACGCAGGCCTGCATTCGCTTACTGGTGGAGACAGCAACTTGGAGGCAAAGAAGCGCGCCGATCATTTTCGTGATACGAGTCTGAGAATTATCTATCGCGCGCTGGCACTGCATGCTTTCGGCGACTGCTATGCCCATCGCAAGTTTCGCGGTGTTTTTAATGCCGATCCGAATGAATTGTGGGGTAAGACGACCTTTGGCCTGCCGATCGGTCACGGGCTTGACGGTCACGAATCGGACGACCTCTGGAACGAGGGTCGTTGGGAGGCCGTGTGCGACTATGTCCGTGGCCTTGGGGGCCTCGCTAACGAATATAACAATCAAGGCGTTGATCGAGGCTACAAGCCGCTCGACGACGTCGTGGCGGCGCTCAGTCCCATGTTGCAAGGCGCGCGCACCGTGACAATCGATGCCAAGACGAAGGAGACTTTAAATAAGGTGGCACCCGGCCGGACCGTGACAGTCGATCCCAAGACCAAGGAGGAGACTTTGCCTGCTGTGGTACCCGGCTGGTCCAAGATCAGCGAGACGGCGCTTAAACTCGCCACGGAAAAAGTGATCCTCGATGAGTACGGCTGCGCCAGGCACATCCGCAAGGTCGCAGAACAACTTGTCCAAGTGCCCATGAGCGAAAAATTTGTGAATTTCGACCTGATGGAATGGGACCAGTATTGCAAGACACATCAAGATGCGATTCTCGCGGACGCAGGCACACGCGATTGGGACGAGGTATTTCACCAGATCCAGCTATGCGCAGCCAAATGGTCGGGTACTCCGCTCGTCCACCACCGTGCCCGGCGCGCGTCGTGAGCTTTCCGCGCTCTGGCGGTACTGCGGCTTCGGCGGGCGTTTTGCTTTTAGGGAAACCGGGGACGTTGCCAAGTAGTTGCACCAACCAGTGAAGAACTGGGCGCGGGCAGGCACGACGACGGCGGGTACCTTGACGGAAGGAAGGTAACGGACATGGCCTACATGAGCTCGGGGATGCTGTACGCAGGAAAGATCGCGTTGGCTTCGCTCCGCTGGACACCGAACACCATTCTGGCGAAGGCGGTTGATAAGGCCGGTTTTGAGTACGTTTACGGGTCGGACATCATCAAGTCCAAAATGGACGCGTGGCAGCGTCATTGGGGCTACTGCTGGGCGTATGACATAGGCGCCCCTGGGCTGTTCATGATCATCGACTGCGAGCCGTTTTACTTCGATTACGATGGCAAACATTGGATGATCGAGCTCTGGAAGGGACAGTACGGACTAATGACGGGCGCCGAGATCGGACTGTATAACGCTGAGATTGGCGGGGTTATCGGACGATACAACGATAAGCTCGGCTGGCTTGCCGACCGAGTGCACTTCTTCTGGTGCGCAACGAATCCGGAGCGTCTCGTCATGCAGTTCAAACTGTTTCGCAAAAGCGGTGGCGGGGAAGAACTCCTGTTCGAGCGTTTCCCGGAGCGTCACTGGTGGCTCACTGGTTTCAAATGGGGCGAGTTTACAGATGACCCATCCAGCCTGAGCATGGAACTGAAGATCCACGGGTTTCCGAACCAAGAGATGCGGGACAGCTTCAAAGCATCGGTAGAGTCGAAGGGCTACCAGGGCATAGAGACTCCCACTCCCCGCTCAATCGGCTTCAGGTTCGAGGGGGTCCCCAAGACCGAGCAGCCGGTGACGCGAGCCATCGCTCCGGGAGTACAGAAAGTCAACGAGTTCTGGGTAAGTAAGTTCAACGAGTCCAAGAAAGCGTTGGGCATCACGAACAATGACCCGAACAGCATGATCGATGTGGCCGTCCAGGGGGCCAAGTTGGTCGCGGAAAAGACCGCGTATCAGATTGTCCTCGACCTCTACGAAAAATGGGCACGGACCTGGCATGGTAGCACTCGCAGGTGAAACTGAACGGAACTGCTTCCTATCCACAAAAGTGAAAGTAGAGCGCTGCAGACCCTCACTGAAGGGCGAGAGATCGAGCAGCATCGTGCCGGTCAACCCTCCTGATAAACCTGACTCGCAACCTGAAATTCAGGCGGGGGCTGGCCCGGCCTTTCGCAATCACTCTACTCGCAGAGGTTACGCGCGAAGATCAAAATCTTTCGGTGCGGCAGCATCGTGCCCACGCTTCGAAACCGCGAAGCGTGGGGCAGCCGACTTCGTGACGCTGCCCGCGAAAACAAGTCTGGGCCAGCCCCCGAATATGATCCCTTGTTCTTGGTCTTGTCTTTCAGGATTACAAATTTAGCGGCTACCTGGTCTGTGTGGAATAGCTCGCACCAGAAGCCGCAACTGCCCTGATTTTGTGCCAGACCCTAGTTTCAGGTCTTTAGCTTCAAGCCTCTTTCCTCGGGATTAAATCCATTTGGAAAGATCGTACCTGAGTCATAAAGAGCCCCTGTGAAATCGGCCCCCTCTAAATTGGCGCCCGAGAAATCTACGGCATCAAGATCTAGGGCACCGCCCATTTGATCCAGAGAGAATCGTGCGCCTCTCATATCCGCGTGGCGGAAGCTAACTTTGTACATATGCGTATACCTGAGATCGGCATCCCTGAACACGCAGTGATCGAAATTGGAATCAGAGAGGATTGCCCCGTATAGATCGGCTCCGGTGAAATCCGATCCCTGCAAGTCTGAAGTGTCGAAAGAAATACCTTCGAGCTCGCGACCCGCCAACGAAGCATTTCGAATGGCCATGTTGTCGAAAATGCGCGTGCTGGGTGGATTGGATGTAGCGATCAAATTTCCCTTTTTGTCATAAATCTCCACGGCTTTCAGCTCCCATTATCTGGGGTAAACATACGAAACGTCTAAAATGCAAGGCTGCCGGACTGGCCCACCTTACGATTTTATAGCTGGTCCTCCACACAGTGGCTGCCCCAGCCTTCGTGGTTTCGAAGGCTCGGCATTTGTGCTGATGGGACCAAGGGATTCTTGAAGTGGTCGGCGCGTAAATCAAGATCTCTCGGTCGCGGCAGCATCGTGCCCACGCTTCGAAACCGCGAAGCGTGGGGCAACCGATTTCGTGACGCAGCCCGCAAAAACAAATCCGGGCCAGCCCCACGCATCAGGGAATCATATCCGGGCTATATCCCTCGACCACATCCACGAAGTCCGAGACTTCCGCCATATCCTTGCCCACGAACCTGATCGTGTGGGAATCCACGCGCTGTACAGAGCGGAGATAACTCAACATCTCGGCGGCGGTGTAGCTCTTGAAGCCGATTTCCAGCGTGACAGGCGTTTGCAGAACGTAGGGCTTGAACCTTTGAAGATTGGTCAGGGCAGACTGAACGCCCGTCCCTATTCGCTCACAGGAAACTTCCGGCGTCAGGCTTTGAGCGGAATGAAAGCCAAGATTCTTCTTGGTTTCCACAGTCTCGATGTTGCCTAGTCTTGCCTTCAGCTCTTCCACAGCCGCATCATCGCCCGAAACAAACACAACCGGCACTCCCAACGATCCCGCGTACGCCGCATTGAACTCGCCTTCGGTGATGTTGTTGCCGTTCAGGGCTACCCGCGTAAAGTGTGCACTGGAAAAAGTGTGTGCCCGAACGCCATGTGGATTGGAGGTGGAGGCATGATAGCCGACAAACAACGCAGCACCAAAGCTCGAATCCAGACCCGCCATCATACCGCCATGCCGTGGCCACGAGCGGATGAGGGAAACCTCTTTGGGAAACAACTCAATCAGGAGACTTTCGCCGTTGCCATGCGAATCGCTGACCACAATCTCCGTCGCCCCAGCCGATTTGGCGGCCCGAACCGCAGCCAGGACCTCGTCTGTCATAAAACGGCGGGAGCGTTCATATTCAAAGCCGGAGGGAAGGAGCTGGTCGGCCGTAACGACACCTGCCACACCCTCCATGTCCGCGGAAATGTAGAGTTTGAGTTTCTTGCCCGACTGTGGCGACTGTGCAGAGAGTGTGCAAGTGAGGGTCCCTAGAACTAGAAACGAGACCGCCACAGCGAGCGCGATTCGCCGATATGAACACATGTCATTGCCCACCTTGGCTTTTCTCCTGCGTTACACGTTTAGGCCTCGAGAATTGTACAGCCTCGCCAAAAATCCACCCCCTGACCGGGTTTGACCCTCCCCACTTGCTTCTTTAGACTGAATCATTCAGATTCCTGCAGGTCTCAAACTATGGCTGACAGCATTCATATCAAGCTCCCCGACGGGAGCGACCGGGAATATCCCAAGGGCACGACGGCGCTCGATGTTGCCAGGTCGATCAGTCCGCGGCTGGCCGATGCGGCGTTGGCGGCCAAAATCTCGTCCAACGGCGAACAGGCGGGCGAGGGCGCCCGCCCCACCCTGATCGATCTCACCCGCCCGCTCGAAAAAGATACCGAACTCCGTCTTCTGACCGAGAAGGATCCGGAAGCCCTGGAGGTGTACCGGCATTCGTCGGCGCACTTGATGGCGGCGGCGGTGCTCGAGCTTTTTCCCGAGACCAAGCTCGGCCACGGGCCCGCGACCGAGAGCGGCTTCTTTTACGACTTCTACCGTCCCACGCCGTTTACGCCGGAGGACCTCGAGAAGATCGAGAAGAAGATGCAGGAACTGGTGCAGCAGAACATTCCTTACGCGCGCGAGTTTGTGCCGCGCGAACAAGGGCTGGCCGAGTACAAAAAAGACGGCGACTTCATGAAGTGCCATTTCATCGAGCAGTTCACCAAGCCCGATGAAACGATTTCGATTTACCGCACCGGCAAGTTCATCGATTTTTGCCGCGGCCCGCACATTCCTTCCACCGGCAAGATCAAGGCATTCAAGCTGCTGAACATCGCCGGAGCGTACTGGCTGGGGGATGAGAAGAACCCGCAGCTGCAGCGCATTTACGGAACGTCGTTTTTCTCGAAGAAGGATCTCGACGACTACCTGAAACACGTCGAAGAGACCAAGAAGCGGGACCATCGCGTGCTGGGCAAGCAGCTCGATTTGTTTTCGATTCAGGAACTAGCTGGGCCGGGGCTGATTTTCTGGCATCCCAAGGGCGGGATCATCCGCAAAGAGATGGAAGACTGGATGCGTTCGGAGTACATCAAGCGCGGCTATTCGCTGGTGTACACGCCGCATGTGGCGCGGCGGCAGCTGTTCTACACCTCGGGGCATGAAGGCTACTACTCGCAGAACATGTTCGACGCCATGGAACTCGACGACGCCGAATACCGGCTGAAGCCGATGAACTGTCCCGGGCACATTCTGGTCTACAAAGATTCGCTGAAGTCGTATCGCGATTTGCCGGTGCGGCTGGGCGAACTGGGCACGGTCTATCGCTATGAGCGCTCGGGCGTGATGCACGGCCTGCTGCGGGTGCGCGGGTTCACACAGGATGACTCGCACATCTTTTGCACGCCCGAGCAGGTGGAAGGCGAGATTACCGGTTGCCTCGAGTTTGCGCTGGATGTCCTCAAAGATTTTGGCTTCGATCAGTACCAGACTGAGCTTTCCACCTGGAATCCGGACGACCGCAAGAATTTTGTGGGCAGCGAAGAGCAATGGATCCACGCCACGCAATCGCTGGAGAAGGTGCTGAAGAGCCGGGATATTGAATACAAGACCATGCCGGGCGAGGCCGCGTTTTACGGGCCGAAGATCGACATCAAGTTGGTGGACGCCATCGGACGGTTATGGCAGCTTTCGACGGTGCAGGTTGACTTCAACCTGCCGGCGCGGTTCGGCCTGGAGTATGTGGCCGAGGATGGTTCGCGCAAACAGCCGGTGATGGTGCATCGCGCATTGTTCGGATCGGTCGAGCGGTTCTTCGGAGTGCTGATCGAGCACTATGCTGGAGCGTTTCCGGTGTGGCTGTCGCCGGTGCAGGCGGTGATGATCCCGATCAGCGAGCGCCACGCGGAGTACGCGAATAAAGTCGCTGCACAGCTCAAGGCAATTGGCGTGCGCGTGGAAGTGGATGCGCGCAACGAAAAGATGAATGCCAAGATCCGCGAGCATGCCATGCAGAAGGTGCCGTTCCTGCTAGTGGTCGGGGATAAAGAGGCCGAGGCGGGGAAGGTGAACGTCCGCACGCGCGGGAAAGAGAAGACGGAAGACATGCCGGCGGCGGAGTTCGTGGCGAAGATCGGGAAGCTGATCGCGGACAGGAGCCCGGGGCTGTAAATCAAAACCCGTTCAACACAGGGGACACAGAGGACACGGAGCGTGGTAGGGACAGCCGCCCTCGGCTGTCCGGGCAAGCGCCAGCTCGCCTGGGTTTTGGGCGCTCTAGATTGATTTATGGGTGACGAGCCATCGCAGGGCTGCACCGCTATGCCGAGCATCGAGCAACTGGGCGTTGTTACGACCCCGGTCTGGCATGGCGAAGATCGGGAAGGTGATCGCGGAGAAGAGTGTGGGGCTGTAAGGCGGACTATTTCGTTCGCTCCGCTCCCGCGGCCCTCAACATTTCTTCAATTTGTTTGTACTTTTGCCCGTATCCGGCTAGGGGTTCGCCGAACGGATCCGGGTGCTTCGCCAATATTCTCTGACGGTCGAGACCGTAATCAGCGTATTTGAGCGCATCCTCTCCGGAGGTGGTCTTGGCCTTGGCGTCCGCTCCAGCTCGCAGAAGTATTTCGACAATCGCCGGATTGCCGGCTTTCGCCGCCTTCATCAACGCAGTTTCGCCGTCCCGAGACCGGCCATTCACTTTGGCACCAGCGTCAATGAGAGCCTTCATCGAATCAGCGTCTCCCGTCTGGGCGGCAAAACTAAGAGGCGGACCATCATATCCCTTAGATGTAGCGTTTACGTCGGCGCCAGCGGCAATGAGTATTTTCACGACCTCAACCCCGCGTGCGCGTTGAAGCGGAGCTACCTTCCCGAACCGCGCATTGACGTCCGCCCCTTCCCCAATGAAAGCTCGAACTACGTCTGCGTCTCCGCACGCCACTGCGTCAGCGAATAGCTTCTGCGCCTCACTGCCACTAATCTTCCAGCCGCGCGAAGCTTCCTCGTGGACCGACGATGCGTCAATCACAACCCATCGCTTCGAGCCAGCGATCGTGTCAATCTTGCGCTCGAGCTCCAGCAATTCCTTCGGGGCCCCCACATAGTCTCGTACAGCTTTGCGCCGCCCGTTCAGGGTCAACGAAGTGTAGGTGGTGGGCAGGTCCGTAACTATCGATTCGGATCCGTCTGGGTTATGGATGGAGGAATAGCTGTCTTTCAGGTCAGGGTAGTCGATCGCTGAGAAGGCCTGTATCAAATCAGCCAGAGCTTGGTGGCTGATCGTCGTCGTCCTTGTCCCGGTCACTCGCACGAAACGCTTGCCCTCATATACAACGGAACCATCTCCGTGAATCGTCAGTTTGTAGACTGGGCAGCTTCCGAGGCATTCGGTACGCTCAAGAGTAATCAGAAGATCGGAGCCTGAGTCATCGCCGTTGATTGAGCTTAAGCTGGTGGCGAGCAATAAGGCGCAAACTAGTCGGCAGATCATGATGTTCTCTAGGATGCACATTATGCTCTGAAAGGGATGCCCGCGCCACTGGGCGATGTACCATGGTCCCGTGCACTCCCTGGCCCAGCGCGTGCTTTCCCACATCCGGCGGCTGGAACTGCTGCGGGCCGGGGATCGCGTTGGCGTGGCCGTGTCCGGCGGGATTGATTCCGTCGGACTCTTGCGGCTGCTGCTGGAGTTGCGGGGCGAACTAGGGATTGTCCTTTCTGTTGTTCATTTCAATCACAAGCTGCGCGGAGCGGAGTCGGAGGCCGACCAGGAATTCGTGGCGCGGCTGGCGCGTGAGCACGACCTCGAGTTTCGCAGCGATGCGGACGACGTGGCGGGCCTTGCCGCGGAGGAGCACATCGGCCTGGAGGCGGCGGCCCGGGCGTTGCGGTATGGGTTCTTCCGGCATTTACTTGGCGAAGATCGAGAGGGCGACCCTCAGGGGCTAAAGCCCGGTTCTCGTCCAGAGCGTAACGGCACGGCTGAAGCCGTGCCCTTCCACGAACCTTCTTCGCTTCGCTCAGATTCTCGCCTCCGGCTACTAAACAGTCCGCGGCTGGACAAAATCGTCACCGGGCACACGCTCGACGACCAGGCGGAGACTGTGCTCATGCGAATGATTCGCGGAGCGGGCAGCCGGGGGTTGGGCGGGATTCATCCCCGCCTCGCAGTCGAAGACGAATCGGGCGAGGTCTGCGGCGAGATTGTGCGGCCTCTGCTGGAGATTCGGCGGCGGGAATTGGAGCAGTATCTCCACGACCTCGGCCAAAGCTGGCGCGAAGATGCCTCGAACGCCGACACGACCCTGACGCGGAATCGCGTGCGGCGGCTGTTGGTGCCGTTGCTGGAAAACGAGTTCAATCCGGCGGTAGCCGCCAATCTGGCAGAGCTCTCCGAGATTGCACGCGGCGAAGAAGACTACTGGGAGAACGAAGTCGCCGGCTGGATGGGCACCGCCGTGCACTGGTCGGAGCCGGTGTGGGCCCTTGCGGTGTCGCCGGATTTCGTTCAGATCTCGCTGGGTGGCCCGAGAGCAGTATCCTCGAAGGATGCTGATCTGAGGATGAAAATCGACAGTGCTCCCTGGCTGGTCATGAACGCATCGGTCGACCTGTTGTGGCTTCTGGGCGAGCCGGTGGCCGTGCAGCGCAGGCTGGTGAAGGCCATCGGGGACGAAGCAGGCGTTCCCCTGGAGTTCAATCACGTGGAGGAGGTCCTGCGGTTCGCCGCGGCGAGCCGGGGAGCGGATCAGGAGTTGTCCCTCCCGCGGGGCTGGGCGGTTGTTCGCGAACCCGACCATCTGGTATTTCGAACTCCCGACTTGCGGGAACCGGTCAAGGCTCGCGACTATGAATACGATCTGGTTGTTCCAGGGCAAACTATCGTGCCCGAAGCCGACGTAGCATTCGAGACTCGACGCGTCATGGTCGAGGCAGGGTCGGGGTATAATCCCGATCATCTCTTGGAAGCGGAGTCTTTACCCGGACCGTTAAGGGTGCGGAACTGGCGTCCGGGAGACCGATTTTGGCCGGCCCATACGAAGTCTCCCAAGAAGCTCAAGGAACTCTTGCAGGAAAGCCGCGTTGCCCAGGCGCAGCGTGGTTCGTGGCCAGTCGTGATTGCCGGAGGGGAGATCGTGTGGGTTCGGGGATTCGCCGTCCCGGCCCGATATCGGGCGAAGACCGGAAGAGAAGCGCTGTTGATCTCTGAGCAGCCTCTTGCTGGGGGCACGAGTCGTTGAATTGAGACAGGTTCGGCGCCTGGAGGGCGGAACGAATTCCATGAATGCAAGTCGGGTTGAGCCCCTGAGGCCAGTGATTTCTGCCGACCAGATCCAGAAGAGGGTCAAGGAACTGGCGCGGCAGATCTCCGATGACTATCGGGGCGAAACCGTGCAGATGCTCGCGGTTCTCGAAAATGCATTCATGTTCCAGGCCGACCTGGTTCGAGCCCTCGACGTCCCGGTCGTGTGCCAGTTCATCAAACCCAGATACAGCACGCCGCAGGGAATGACCCACGAAGTCATGGAGATCTTCTTCAGCCACGAGCCGGAGATTCGTGGGCAGCACATTCTTCTGGTCGAAGGCCTGGTCCACTCGGGAGTGACAAGCGACTTTCTTATGAGCGATTTACGGGCTCGCGGGGCGGCATCGGTGAAGCTTGTTACGCTGCTGGACCGGCAATCGGCGCGGCGGGTTCCGTTGCAGCCGGACTATTTCGGGTTTCTTGTGGATGAGACCTTCCTCGTGGGGTACGGTTTAGGGGCGACGGAACAGACAAACCGCAACCTGCCGTATCTGGCAGCTGCACCCCCCGTACCAATGACTTAGGTTACCCGGTGGAAGTCATCGCTTTTTCCAGCGAAAAGGTAGAATATGGATTTGGTGGAATCCCGGTCCGAAACGGGCTGACGGGCATCTAAATGGTTTAGGCTGATCCAGAGAGGTTTAGCGGTCGAAAACCCGCGCTGGTGAGAAATTTAGGAGTTTCTAGGTGAACTCAACGGTCAAGACGGTTCTGTTTTGGTTGCTGATTGTGGTTTCGGCGGTCCTGCTGTGGCAGGTGGTCAAGAGCGCCCGTGACGGCCAGAAGGACGCGGAACTCAATGTCACCCAGTTCATGAGCCACGTGGACCAGAGCGACATCCATGAACTGACGGTCAACGGGATGGAAGTGCGGGGCAAGCTGAAGGACGGGTCCGCGTTTCATACCACCGCGCCAGTCAACTACTTTACCCCTGAAATGTTGAAGAACCTGCAGACCAAAGGCGTCAACATCACCTTCCGCGACATTAATAGCGGAAGTCTGCCGCTGCAACTGCTGGGCACGTGGGCGCCGCTGATCCTGCTGGGCGCGCTGTGGTTTTTCATGATCCGCCAGATGCAGACCGGTGGGAACAAGGCCTTGTCATTCGGCAAGAGCCGGGCTCGGCTGCTCTCCATGCAGCAGAAGAAGGTCACGTTCAAAGATGTAGCTGGTGTGGACGAGGCGAAGGAAGAACTGCGCGAGATTATCGAGTTTCTGCGCGAGGCGCAGAAGTTCCAGAAGCTGGGCGGGCGTATTCCCAAGGGCGTGCTGCTGGTCGGGCCTCCCGGAACCGGCAAGACCCTGCTGGCTCGTGCGGTGGCGGGTGAGGCCAACGTTCCGTTCTTCTCGATTTCCGGTTCGGACTTTGTTGAGATGTTCGTGGGCGTCGGCGCGAGCCGGGTGCGGGACCTGTTTGAGCAGGGCAAGAAGAATGCTCCCTGCATCATCTTCATCGACGAAATTGATGCGGTCGGACGCCATCGTGGCGCCGGCCTGGGTGGCGGACACGATGAGCGCGAGCAGACTCTGAACCAGTTGCTGGTCGAGATGGATGGGTTCGAGTCGAATGAAGGCGTGATCCTGATGGCCGCGACCAACCGTCCCGATGTCCTCGATCCGGCGTTACTGCGACCGGGACGTTTCGACCGGCGCGTGGTGGTGAATCGTCCGGATGTGCGTGGTCGCGAAGAGATTCTTCGCGTGCACACTCGCAAAATCCCATTGGCCGACGATGTCGATCTTTCCGTACTGGCTCGCGGCACTCCGGGCTTTTCGGGAGCCGACCTGGCCAACATGGTGAACGAAGCGGCGCTGGCGGCGGCGCGGCAGAATCGCAAAGCCGTGTTGCAGTACGACTTCGAGCTGGCCAAGGACAAGGTTCTGATGGGCGTGGAGCGCAAGTCGATGCTGCTCTCCGCGGAAGAAAAGAAGAATACGGCGTACCACGAGGCGGGTCACGCGCTGGTTGGGGTTATGCTGCCCAACTCCGATCCTGTCCACAAAGTGACGATCATCCCGCGGGGAATGTCGTTAGGGCTGACGCAATATCTGCCGATTGACGATCGTCACAGCTACTATCGCGATTATCTGCAGGGCCGTCTCGCCATCCTCATGGGCGGACGAGTCGCGGAGGAGATTTTCCTGAATCAGGTGTCTACCGGCGCCGGCAACGACATCGAGCGGGCCACGGACCTGGCGCGCCAGATGGTGTGCGAGTGGGGCATGAGTGATCTGGGACCCCTGACCTTCGGCAAGAAGGAAGAGCAGATCTTCCTGGGCCGCGAAATCGCGCAGCACCGCGACTACAGCGAAGACACGGCAATCAAGATCGATCAGGAAGTCCGCAAGCTGGTGACGGCCGGATACGACACGGCCAGGCAGATCATCTCCGAGCATCGCGAGGTCCTGGAGCGAATTGCCAAGGCCCTGATTGAGCGTGAAGTGCTGGACGCAGCGGAACTGAAGCTGGTGGTGGATGGCCAGAATTTGCCGCCGGTGCCGCCGTTGCCCTCGAAAGATGATGGCGTTCAGCAGGTGATCAAGCCGGACATGCAGCCGGGACGCGCGAAAGGCGGCGAAAGGCCGGCCACGGCGTAACGTAAGCAATCTTGAAGACACTTGGGGCGGCGCTAAGCGCCGCCCCTTTTGCTTGGCGTCGCCACACTTTCAGAACCCGAAATCGTTCACTTTGCCCCCTTAGTTTTCGACAATTACTGAGTCGATTCCGAGACTTTCCGCGGGGTGGAAGGGGCTTCTTTTGTGGTATAATTTGAATAGCCAGAAACGGTCCTAAGTTATAGAAATTTCAATAACTTGAAGTCTCTTCGCCGGGACTTCAAAAGGTCCCGGATCGGAAGCAATTTCCAGCCGAAATTCAGGGGCGTGAGTACGACCCGGTTCAGACTGAACTGAGGACATTGACGCGGAGCCGAATGGCCACCAAAGAGATCAACACACCTGTCGCGGATACCAAGACAAAAAACGGAAAGGTGACTCCGATCAACACTGCGAACGGCGGCAACGGGACTAGCGATTACACAGCCGAGTCGATCAAAGTGCTGGGCGGCATGGAAGCGGTGCGCAAGCGCCCGGCGATGTATATCGGATCGACCGGCGAATTGGGCTTGCATCACCTCGTGTATGAGGTCGTCGACAACTCGGTCGACGAGGCGCTGGCGGGATTTGCCTCCAAGATTGAGGCGACCATTCACCTCGACAACTCGATCACCGTGGTCGATGACGGACGCGGCATTCCTGTCGATGACATGGAGATCGATGGAGAGAAAGTTTCGGCTGCCCAGGTGGTGATGACCAAGCTGCACGCCGGCGGTAAGTTCGATTCGTCAACCTACAAAGTATCCGGCGGATTGCACGGCGTCGGTGTGTCGTGCGTCAACGCAT
>Ga0209698_10005320_pt1 | contig 13954 bp, 8 predicted proteins | sample LitLauG_LLR_2012_FD_187203 | JGI IMG/M metagenome (GOLD analysis project Ga0209698, IMG submission 187203) | Freshwater sediment microbial communities from Pennsylvania, USA - Little Laurel Run_MetaG_LLR_2012 (SPAdes) (version 2) | ecosystem: Environmental > Aquatic > Freshwater > Creek >... | reverse complement strand
ACAGAAACTTTCTCTCGGTGCGCTTGTCGCCCTCGTCGTGGGATCGATGGTCGGCTCCGGCATCTTTGCCCTGCCGTCGTCGTTCGGCCGCGCCACCGGAGTGCTGGGTGGCTTGATTGCCTGGAGCATCGCGGGCGTCGGAATGCTGTTCCTGGCCTTCGTCTTTCAGACGCTGTCCCGACGCAAGCCAGAACTGGATTCGGGCATTTATGCCTATGCCAAAGCCGGGTTCGGGGAATATGCCGGCTTCGCTTCGGCGGTTGGATACTGGATGGGCTGCTGTCTGGCCGATGTCGCCTGCCTTGTCCTCATCAAGGCGACGATGGGCCAATTCTTTCCGGTCTTTGGAGACGGCACGACCCCCATCGCGATCGCCGCCGCGTCGGTGCTGCTCTGGGGTGTCCACATCCTCATCCTGCGCGGCATCAAGGAGGCGGCCACCCTCAATACCATCGCGACCTACGCCAAGATGGTGCCAATCCTGATTTTCATCATCATCGTCCTGCTTTCATTCAATACCGATGTGTTCGCGCAGAATTTCTGGGGCGAGGAAGATGCGACCGTCGCAAACGTGCTGCATCAGGTTCGCAACACCATGCTCGTTACCGTGTTCGTTTTTGTCGGCATCGAAGGCGCCAGCGTCTACTCACGGTATGCAAAGAACAGAAACGACGTTGGAATAGCAACCGTAACCGGCTTTCTTGGCGTGCTTTGTCTGCTTGTGCTCGTCACCATGCTCTCTTACGGAATCCTGCTGCGCCCGGAACTGGCGGCGCTCGGCAACCCGTCGATGGCGGGCGTGCTGGAGGCAATCGTTGGACACTGGGGGAAGGTCTTCATCAGCGTCGGCCTCCTCATTTCTGTTCTCGGCAACTATCTGTCCTGGTCCTTGCTCGCTGCCGAGGTCGTCCACTCCGCCGCCGTAAATCATACGATGCCGTCCTTCCTTGCCCGCGAGAACCGCAGAAAGGTTCCCGTGGGCGCCCTTTGGCTGACAAACATCGTGATTCAGGCGTTCCTGCTTGTCACCTATTTCGCGGAGTACGCATTCACCCTGGCGCTGAAGATGACGAGCTCGATGACGCTCGTTCCATACCTGCTGGTCGCCGCGTATGCGCTCAAGCTCGCCTGGACTGCGGAGACCTACGGGGCTGATCAGCGGAGTCGCGCCGTCGACGGCGTACGTGCGGCCATTGCGACGATTTACGCTGCAGGGATGATCTACGCTGGGGGCCGAACGCTTCTGCTGCTGGCCGCCATCCTGTATGGGCCCGGGACGATATTGTTTGTCATTGCCAGGCTCGAGCAGAAGAAAACCGCGTTTACGATCATCGAGGCGATTATGTTCGGCGCCATCCTCATCGCGGCCAGCATCGGCCTTTACAGCCTGGCGACCGGCATCATCTCCATATGATGAGCTGCTATCCCGGGACGGGGAATCCGACCGTCGCGACGGCGCCGGCCGGAGACCGATAAACGATGGCGGCGGCGAGGCGCCATCTACCTTGGCGAGGCTTCGCCGCCCACATTCACTCGCTCGGGGCGAAACATGGCCAGGGCGCCGTTTTCCTGCCGCGCCAAACTGTGGATGTAAAAATAAGTACCGACGTCGTCGGTGGCGTCCATTACGGGGGATGGTGCCGAAATGATCGAAAGGCCCGCGCAATGTCCGATCCAGTCGATGTGCCGGTGACCGTGCATCAACACGGCGTGCCCTCCCAGGGGCTTCAGGCGCCGAATGAACCAGTTTCCGTTCACGAGGGCCGTACCGATCCGTTCAGACAGCAACTTTGTGCGTGTAGGGTATTCGACCACATGGTGGTGAAGTGCGACGATCCAGCATGCCTGGGGATACTGGGCCGCAGCAATCTCTACTCCCCTCACCTGTTCCACCGAAATCAGACCGAGGGCATTGGTGAACGAAAAATGCGTATCCGCATTCGAGTTCAAAAGGATGATGCCAAGGCCGTCGTCTTGCTTCGGCGGCAGCACCATTGGGAAAACCCTCGCCCAAAGCTCATCCAGGTTCCCCGATAGTCGCGGCTTTCCAAGATCGGCAAACCGCGCCATCTCGGGCCGGTGCGGCTTCAACGCGGCTGAGAGAGTACCTGCCAGGCATCGGCCGCGGTGGTCGATCAGGCGAACCCGCTCGCCGTGGAGGGCATCAACGACCGACAGAAAGCGCAGTCGACGAAGCTTCCTGTTGGGACTTGTCGGGAGGTCGAGGCGAGCCGGGTTCGCACGGTCGACGATATTGAGATCATGGTTTCCCGGCAAGATGAGCACCCGCTCGGCAAGCTGCGGATGAGAAGCCAGCGCGTCCAGCAATTCTGACCATTCCGAAGAGCGGCCCGCATCCGTCATATCACCGGTGATGAGAACGGTGTCGAGAGGATCGTTCTGGTGGATCAAGTCCATCAGGCCGAGCAGCCTTTTGAAGCGCTCATTTCCGCGCGGACCCGCCCGGCCACTTTCGATGCGAAATCCGTAACGTTCGCCTACAAGATGGATATCCGAAACATGGGCCACCCGCCATTTTCGCATGGCCTTTGGTGCCGCCGGGAGCTCGCCTAGGTCACGCGGCTGGGCCATGGTTGCGTCGGCCCAGGCCCAGATCACCGCAGCGCCAGCAAGATAGGCTGCCATGAGCGTCGTGCTGTTCGCCAGCGCGACGGTTATCAGCTCGCGAGGCGAGGCAAGATCCGTGAACTCGCCCACCCAGCGCGATGCTGGCCATACGACGAACAACAGTGTCGAAGCCAGGGCAAAGATGACAATTCCGGCGAGCCCGGCGGTTCCAGCGCGCAGCATGGCGAGCTGAGATTCGCTTAACCGCGATTGCAGAAGCTTTTCGAGGAGATGTCTCAACCCCTCCCGGCAAAACAGATACAGGGGTTCGACGGCCAGCGAATTCAGCGACCAGAAGCTGCTTTCGGCCATGCGCAGCAAGGTTCTGACGCCGAACAGTCCGATTGCGAGGATCGTCAGAAGAACGAGCGCGGGCCAAATGCCGAGGAGAGGAGACACGATTTTACGCGAGACCATTCCCACCCACGCCGAAGCGACGAGAGGCGTCAGGCCGAGGAGCAGCCCCGGAAGGATGAACAGAGCCGTGCACGACCATATCAGCTTCGGAAAACTGATTTCGGCCAACAGGCTGCCTAAAAGCGAGAACAGCGACCGCACCTTGGTGCTCGAGGCATCATCCTCGACGTCTCCGAGGCGAGGATCGATGACGGGATTCATCATGGAATTCCGGCTATTGTCACGGCTTCGCTGCTTTCCGGTGCAGGTGATGCTCCGCTTACGCGCTTATCTTCAGTCCTCGCGCACGACGCACTGGTTGAGGTCATCTCCCAGCCAGTCCTCGACATAAAGCCGAAGAACCGCGACGCGGCCGACGGCAAACAGAGGCACAGCAAGAGCAATTCCCAGCACGCCAAACAGGGATCCGAACAGGACGATGGCAACCAATGTCCATCCGGGAGACAGTTCCGCGGCTTGACGCTGGATCAACGGGCCGATCACGTAGCCTTCGATGGACTGTATGGCGGTATAGATTCCAATCGCCCAGATCAGCTTCGAGAAACCGAGTTGCATGGCTACCAGTCCGACCGGGATACCGGCAACAATCGGGCCGAGATACGGAACGAAATTTGATGCACCGGCCTGCGCGCCAAGAAGGAAGGCACCTGGGATACCCAGCAAATAGAGCGCCAGCCACACACACGCGGCCATCAGCACGATCCGGATGAGTTGACCAACGAGCCAGGACCGAAGGACGCCGCCCATCTCATCCAGCACGGCGGTCGCCCGTTGCCGCGACGAAGGCCTCACCAACAACACCACACTGTCGCGGTATGCCGTGGGGTGAAACGAGAAGAGCAGGCCCAGGAACATCACGACAAGCGTGTTGGCCAGGACACTGGCCGTAGTTCCGACCGCTGATTGAGCGTGTCCAAAGAGCTTGTCATGATCGGGAAACCAGCGGGAAAGATCGCGGCTGCCCTCCGGGCCGAACAAATCAACACCAAAGGCCAGCAAATGCCGCTGCAGGACCTCGAGCTGCGTATCCATGACACGAATCAGGAGACTTGCCTGTTCGGGGAGCTTTCGCGCACCCCATATGGCGCCGATGACCATCAGCGCGGTCAGAACAAGAATCACCAGGCTTAATCGCCAGACGCGGCCAATGGGTACGATCCGACCGAGCGCGAGAGCACAGCTGTCGAGAAAAGATGCAAGCAGGATGCCCGCGAATATGATGAGCAGGCTCGAAGATGTCCGCCAGACGACGAAAATGCCGAGAGTGACGGCCAGGACCGCGAGAGCCTCGGCCATGGTGAACCGCGGCATGGAGTCCTGAAGTCTCGAGGTGATCCCACCGCCCGGAATGGGCGCGGCATCCCTGCCCTGGTCGATCTTTGGTTCGTTCACGGGGTTCCTCGACGTCTGCTCTGGCCGAGCGGCTGATGGGATGAATGCATCCGCCTCTCAGGGCCCTATCAATTTCGTACGGATCGCATACCGCACCAGTTCGGCGGTCGATGAAACGCCGAGCTTGCGCATCGCCGAGGCGCGATGGGTTTCAACCGTCTTCACGCTGAGCTCCAGGACGGCCCCTATGGATCTGTTGGTGTGCCCTTCCGCGACAAGTTGAACGACGTTCTGTTCCCGTGAGGATAATTCGATGGCCGGCTTGTCCCTCTTGCTGAGTTGATAATCCTGGAGAAGTTTTTCCAATACCAGGCTGGTAAAGTACGGGCGATGTTCAAGCAGCGCCTCGATGGCCGCGATAAGATGGCCCCTTGCGTCTGACTTGAGCAGAAAGCCGCGCACCCCGGCCATAAGAACTTCGGCGAGCAAGGCCTCGCTTTCGTGCATGGTGAGAATGAGCACCTCCGTACGGAGATGACTCGACTTAATTCGACGACTGACCTCCGCGCCCGTCATGAAGGGCATGGAGTAGTCGAAGATCGCCACGTCCGGCTTGGTTTCCAGGGTTTGCGCCAAGGCGTCCTTACCGTTGACGGCTTCTCCGCTTACGGTCCAATCCGGGCGGCTTTCGATGATCGCGCGAAGGCCCGATCTCACGACTTCATGGTCGTCTGCAATCAGTATTCGCTTCACAGTGCTGTTCCCGTGGAACCACTGGCTTCTGAGCAACAATAGCGGATCGGCAGCAAGCTAATTATACGGATCTATCTGCGCCGGGCTGATCCCACAAAACCCTGAAGCTCCAGGGATGATTATCCCGAGTAATAGATGGCCGCTTGGCCCAGCAATCCCTGATGCTGCAAGCCGATATCCATGCAAAGGACGCGCCCATCGCGGAGTCATGATGAACGTAGTCGGAGATGGACCGAGCCAGGCCTATGTCCAGATGACCGCTTTTCATGCTTCCAGGAGCTTGTTGCGAACTGCAAATCGGACCAGGCCAGCGGTCGACCTTACGTTGAGCTTGCGCATGGCGGTAGCCCTGTGTGTCTCGGTAGTCTTGATGCTGAGGCTCAACAGCGCGCTTACTTCCTTGTTGCTGTATCCCTCCGCGATCAATCTGACGACCGTCTCCTCACGAGGCGACAGCAGCCGATGTCGGGCGCCATTGCTGTCCGCGTTGACGTCAAATTCACTCGAAAGCGCGCCGGTGTAGAACGGCTTGTGCTGCATCAACGACTCGACGGCGGCCAACAGCAACTTGTTGGCATCGGATTTCAGCAAATAGGCGCAGGCGCCGGCCCGTACCGCCTCCGATGCCAGATCATGCGAGTCATGCATTGTGAAAATAAGAACTTCAGTCGCGAGTTGACGTTTCCTGATGTGTCGTGCGACCTCAATGCCGCTCATGAAGGGCATCGAATAATCGACGATCGCCACGTCGGGCCGGGTTTCGATAGCGGCGGCCAGGGCCTGATGGCCGTCACCTGCCTCAGCAACGACTTCCCAGCCCGGACGCGCTTCCAGCAGCGCCCGCAGCCCCGACCTCACCGTTTCATGATCATCAGCTAAAAGAATCCGTTTCATGATCCCGTCAACTCCAGGCCGATAACCTTGCCGCTGATCGTCTCCGGGGGCCGTTTCTCAATATCGATCGGAGGACCTGGTCTAATGGCCTCGCGCGCCGGGCGAGAGGCGGTCTAGACTGTTGCTTGGAGGATGCAGCATCGACACCTCTCTGGACCAACGGTAGGGAAGCAAAACGCAGACCGTGGTACCTCCACGCGTTCCTGTCGAAGAATGGATTTCGAAGGTGCCTCCCAGCCGCTGCGCCCTGCTTCTCATGCCCCGAATTCCAACACCAAGTGAAATCGCTTTCGGTCCGGATTTTGTCTGACCGGCCGGAATCCCGCAGCCATTGTCAATCACCCGAAGCCGCAGCGCATTCTTCCTGGCTTCAATCGTGATCTTGACCTCTGTCGCGTTGGCATGCCGAAACACGTTCGTAAGCGCTTCCTGAACGAGTCTGAGCAGCGAGCACTGGGTCTCGTACGTCAACTTGCAGACGTCAGGAGTGATATCAACGATACTTTTCAGCGAAGTACGTGCCGAAAATCCGCTTACGTATTCTTCGATCGTGCTCTTCAGCCCGTCGTCGAGGATATCCTGTGGGTACAACAAATATGAATAGGCGCGAATCTCCCGCAGCGCCTGGTTGATCGACGAGTCGATTTCGTCACAGATTTTCTCTGTAGTCCCGGGATCGCCTGCCGACCGCCTCAGCCGCAACAGGCTGAGGGTTGCCGCAATCAAATGCTGGCACGTCGAATCGTGAAGGTCGGATGCAATCCGCTGCTGGATATCTTCCTGAAGCGACAGGAGGTGGGCGGCAAGATTTGAATTATCGGGGCTTTGCGCGCTCCTCTCTTTGCTTCCAGAGGCTGCACTGTCTGCCCGAACGCAAACTCTACAAAACTCTTTTGAACTCAGCGTCTTTTTCTTCATTGTTTCCGCCCACGTGCAAGACGAGGAACGCGCTGGTAAATCTCCCTAGGGGCATTTGTCGATAACCGCCGTACCGACTTATGTAAAAACCCTGCACGTTCGAGTCAAGAGAAACAACCCTATCAACTCTTGCGCGTAGCTTCAATTTAGTTCAACGACAAAACATTATGGCAATCTAGCCAAACGAACATTGTGACACTCCGGCGAAATCGCTGCGGTAGGTCGCCGGGCGAACGCCGCTCGGGAAACCCTACATAGTATTATCGCGCCGCTCAGTACATTTCCCGATAACGGCAAGTGTCTCCCAAGTCCAAACTACCGGCGGTGAATTGATGTCTTGCGCAAAGCGATGGAACCACGTTTGCAAGCCGGCCGTGCTGGCCGACCTAGCGAACCTGTTGCAGCGCGACGCTTTCGGGACCCACCGAAGAGTAGAACCATGCCTGCAGGCCTCCGCCGACCAGCTTTTTCTCGAGCTGTTACAACGAGACTATTGGTCATTCATGCTGCCGCATTTTTGCTGGCGGCATGCGAGCGGAAGTCGGAAGCCGAAACTCCGACAGCCCGCCCCGTCCGAACGGCGACGGTCGAGCAGAGCACGGCCGGTGTACCGCTTTCATTTACAGGCCATGTTGAAGCGGAAGACGAAGTAGCACTGGCATTTCGGATACCAGGCCGACTCCTGGAGAACAGCGGCAAACTTGGAGACCGGGTGCAACCCGGGCAAGTCGTCGCGAAGCTCGAGTCCCAGAACGAGCTGAACGCATTGCGGCAGGCGCAGGCGGGCCTTGCAGCCGCACAAGGGCAATTGACCCAGGCGCGCAGTCATTACGAACGTCAGGAGACGCTGCTTGGTCAGGGGTGGACCACCCGTGCCAATTTCGAGGTGGCCACGCAAGGGCTGCACACCGCGCAAGCGCAGGTCGATGCGGCCGAAGCCCAGTTGAAGATCGCACATGACCTGGTGGGCTTCACCGAACTCAAGGCGGACGCCCCCGGCGTCATAACGGCGATTGGTCCAAGCGCCGGGGAAGTCGTTCAAGCAGGGCAGATGATCGTCAGGCTGGCGCGCCATGACGGCCGCGACGCGGTCTTCGACGTGCCCGCTCAATTGATCCGATCCGCACCGAGCGATCCGCAAATCACGGTGAGCTTGACTGATGATTCAACAGTGACGGCGCGCGGCCGCATTCGCGAGGTCGCGGCGCAAGCCAATGCGATAACGCGGACCTTCGAAGTCAAGGTCGGCTTGACCGACCCGCCGCCGGCGATGCGGCTTGGCGCAACAGTGATCGGACGCCTGGAAACCAATGCCTTGCCGATTATCGAAATTCCCGCGACGGCGCTGACGAAATCCAATCAGCAGCCCGCCGTCTGGATCGTTGATCCGTCGAACCAGACGGTTTCGATACGGAATGTCGACGTCTTGCGCTTCGAAGAGGCGCAGGTGGTCGTGTCGCAGGGGCTCGATGCGGGTGAAATCGTTGTGACAGCGGGGGTACAGGCTCTGCACCCCGGACAAAAGGTACGGATCCTCGGGTCAGAGCAATGATCGGCTTCAATCTTTCGGAATGGGCCCTCAATCACCGTTCGCTGGTCGCCTATGTGATGATTGTTGCGGTTATTGCGGGGGTCGTGTCGTACACGCGGCTCGGTCGCAGTGAAGATCCGTCCTTCATCATCAAGACGATGGTGGTCCAGGCCAGTTGGCCCGGAGCAACGGTCGAGGAAACCCTCAAGCAGGTCACGGAACGGCTCGAGCGCACGCTGGAGGAAACGCCTCACCTGGATTTCCTGCGCAGTTTCACGCGCGCCGGCGTCACGACGATCTTCGTCAATCTGCAAGGCAGCGCCAACGCAAAGCAGGTCTCTGACACCTGGTACCAGGTTCGCAAGAATGTCGGCGATATGCGCCACACGCTGCCGGCGGGCGTCGTAGGCCCCGGCTTCAATGACGATTTCGGCGACACCTTCGGAATCATCTACGGCTTTACCAGCGACGGATTTACCCACCGCGAGCTTCGGGATCACGTCGAAGATATTCGTTCAAGGCTGCTGCTCGTTCCCGACGTATCAAAGATCGAACTGCTGGGAGCGCAGGACGAAAGGATTTTCGTCGAATTTTCGATGAAGGAGCTGGCGAGCCTGGGTATCGACCGTTCGGCGCTGATTTCGGCGCTACAGGCGCAGAACGTGATACGGCCGTCGGGCACGATCCAAACGGGACGCGAAGACCTCTCGGTCCGGGTGTCGGGCGCTTTCCATTCCGAGCAGGATGTCGCCAATATCAACTTCGTCGTTGGTGGACGGATGCTTCGCCTCAGCGATATCGCACAGGTGCGGCGCGCCTACGCCGATCCGCCGCAACCCCAGTTTCGCGTTAATGGGCAACCTGCCATCGGCCTTGCCATCGCCATGCGCGACGGCGGCGATATTCTCGCGCTCGGCAAGAACCTCAAGCGCGCCATGGCGAAGATCACCGCGGATCTGCCGATCGGCATCGAGCCGAAACTCGTCGCGGACCAGGCCGTCACGGTTGACGCAGCGATCTCCGAATTCATGACGTCGCTGTTGCAGGCAATCGGTATTATCCTGGTGGTGAGCTTCATCAGTCTTGGCGTCAGGCCGGGATTGATCATCGCGCTTTCCATTCCCCTGACGCTCGCAATCGTCTTTCCAGTCATGAAGATGGCTGGAATCGATATGCAGCGCATATCGCTTGGGGCGCTCATCATAGCTCTCGCGTTGCTGGTCGATGATGCGATGACCACCACGGATGCCACGCTCAACCGCCTCTCACAGGGTGACAACAAGGTCGAGGCCGCGTCATTTGCGTTCCGCACCTATGCATTCGCCATGCTGGCGGGAACGCTGGTGACGATTGCGGGCTTCGTGCCGGTCGGCTTTGCCGCAAGTTCCGCGGGCGAGTACACTTTTTCGCTCTTCGCGGTGGTCAGTATCGCGCTGATCGTGTCCTGGTTCGTTGCGGTTGTGTTCGCGCCGCTGCTGGGTGTCCTCATCTTGAAGCCGCCAACGACGGAGAATGCCGCCCCCGGCAGGGTATTCTTGCTTTATCGCGGCTTCCTGACATTTGCGTTGCGGGCAAAGTGGCTGACGATCGCGCTCTCGCTGGCGTTGTTCGCGGGATCGATTCTGGCACTTCCGCTCATTCCCCGGCAATTCTTTCCGTCGTCGGACCGCCCGGAATTGTTGACCGATATAAGCCTGCCGCAGAACGCGTCGATCTACGCCAGCGAAACCGCCGCGCAAAAATTTGATGGGTTTCTAAAGGGAAATCCTGACGTCGACCGCTGGAGCACCTATGTCGGACGCGGCGCCATTCGTTTCTACCTGCCGCTCGATGTACAATTGCCAAACTCCTTCTTCACGCAGGCGGTGATCGTTGCGAAAGACGTTCCGGCCCGCGAACGGCTGCGCGAAAAGCTGGTAAAGTTCCTGGCCAACGAATTTCCGAGCGCGATCACCCGCGTGTCCCCGCTCGAGCTTGGGCCGCCGGTCGGCTGGCCGGTGCAATATCGCGTCAGCGGTCCCGATATCAGCACGGTTCGGGAGATTGCTTTCAACCTGGCGCGGGTCATCGCAGCCAATCCCAATATCGGAGACGTCGCGTACGACTGGATCGAACCGGCGCGCCAGGTGCGTATTCGTGTCGATCAGGATGAGGCTCGTTTGCTTGGCCTGAGCTCCCAGACATTGGGCAGCGTACTGAATACGGTCCTCTCGGGCACTTCGGTGACCCAGGTACGCGATGACATCTATCTGGTCGATGTCGTCGTCCGCGCGACCGACGAACAGCGCGTCTCGCTTTCCAGCCTGCGCAGTCTGCAAGTCCCGGTGCCGGGTGGGCGGACGGTCCCGCTCAGCCAATTTGCGACCTTCGAATACGAGCAGGTGCAGCCCCTGGTGTGGCGGCGCGACCGCGTGCCCACCCTGACCGTGCTGGCCGACATCGTTCCGGGAACACTGCCAGAGACCGTGGTCACCGCCCTTTCGCCATCGGTGGAAACCCTGACAAAAACCCTTCCGGACTCCTATAACGTCGTCGTCGGCGGAACGGTGGAAGAGAGCAAGAAATCGCAGGCGTCCGTCATCGCGGTCGTGCCGACGATGCTCCTCATCATGTTCACCATCCTGATGGTCCAGCTTCAGAGCTTTCACAGGCTGTTTCTGGTCCTCAGCGTCGCGCCTCTCGGGCTGATTGGCGTCGTTGCGGCACTGCTGCTATCCGGCAGACCGCTCGGGTTCGTCGCAATCCTCGGCATTCTGGCGCTGGTAGGCATGATTACGAAGAACGCCGTGATCCTGATAGGGCAGATCGATGCGGAACGGGAGCAAGGTAAAACCGTCTGGAATGCCGCGGTTGATGCCAGCAGCTCCCGCTTCCGGCCCATCATGCTGACCGCGGTTTCCACCGTGCTCGGAATGATTCCAATCGCGCCAACCGTGTTCTGGGGACCGATGGCGTTTGCAATCATGGGCGGCCTGTTGGTCGCAACCATTCTGACGCTGGTCTTTCTGCCGACGTTGTACGTTGTCTGGTTCAAGGGCGCCGAGCACCCATCAGAACCGCTCCTCAAGACTGTCAATCCGGCGAAGCAGGCTGCTACCGGCGTGCATTCGGACCGGTAGACGACACGGCCAGGCCTTGCCCGTTTCCGAATGCTCGCTTCGCGAAAGCGCCATTAAGGTGATTTCCCGTCTTTGACCGGGTGATTACCCGATACTCGTCCGCGACCCGAATGCGCAGGATGCGGGTGCCATTCGCGGAGGGGATGACCATGCGAAATTCGACCCGGCGCCTAGCGCCCGCATATCGCAACTGCGTCAGATGACATTTTCTCCGTCATGGCTGCAGCTTCACTTGACCAGCAACTGGCGAGCTTTCTCCCGTGTCATAGCCGACCGCAGTAACCTCTTCCGCGAGGCAGGACACCATTCCCGGGCCGGCATGGTTCTTCAGCAGATCGCGAGCGCACAGGTCAGGTTAAAGCCCACCAATCGCGGCGTGGGAAATAGGGAAGTACCACGATGAGCAAGGATGCGGTCGAACAAAAACTGCCACTGATGACCCTGACCGCGATGGTGGTTGGCGGCATGGTCGGGGCCGGTGTGTTTTCGATCCCGCGAAACTTTGCACAGGCGACCGGCGTCTACGGGGCACTCATCGCCTGGGCCATCGCCGGGGCGGGCATGTTGATGCTGGGATTGGTGTTTCAGACGTTGGCCAATCGAAAGCCCGATCTCGATGCAGGCGTCTATGCATATGCTCGGGCCGGCTTCGGACCTTACGTCGGTTTCTTCTCCGCCTTCGGCTATTGGGCGAGCGCCTGTGTCGGCAATGCTTCGTACTGGATCCTCATCAAGTCCACGCTCGGCGCGTTTCTTCCCATTCTGGGACAAGGCAATACAATCGTCGCAGTTGCCATCTCTTCGGTGGGCGTGTGGGCCTTTCATTTCCTCGTGCTGCGGGGAGTCAAGGAAGCGGCAGCCATCAACAAGATCGTGACGATTGCCAAGCTTGTTCCGCTGCTGTTGTTCCTGGTCCTGACCATTTTCTTCCTTAAACCGGATGTGTTCGTTGCCAATCTCTGGGGAGGCACGTCAGGAGATTACGGGAACCTGTTCGAACAGGTGAAATCCACGATGCTCGTGACCGTCTTCGTGTTCCTGGGCATCGAGGGCGCGAGCAATTATTCGCGGCTCGCGCAAAAACGCGAAGACGTAGGCACCGCGACGGTGACTGGCTTCCTCGGTGTTCTTGCGCTGTTCGCATCGGTATCGATCCTGTCTTACGGCATCCTGCCGCGATCAGAACTCGCGCAACTCCGTCAGCCGTCGGTCGGTGGCGTCCTTGAGGCCGCAGTCGGCCACTGGGGTGCGGTGTTCATCGGCGCCGGGGTTATCGTTTCGGTATTGGGCGCCTATCTGGCCTGGACCCTGATGGCCGCCGAGGTCCTGTCCGTTGCCGCGAAGAGGCAGGACATGCCGGCTTTCCTGGCCCGCGAGAACGCCAATCAGGTGCCGTCGTCAGCGCTGCTGATGACTACCCTGCTGATTCAAGCCGTGCTCATCGCCACATTGTTCTCCGATGACGCCTTCACTTTCGCCTTGTCGCTATGCAGCCACCTGTCACTGATCCCCTACTTCCTCTCGGCAGCATTTGCATTGATGCTCGTTTTTCGGAGAGAGACTTACGAGAAGACTCCCCAGGACGTCGGCAAGGACACGATCATCGCGGTTCTGGCGACGATCTACACGATCTTCCTGTTGTTTGCCGGCGGAACGAAATTCCTGTTGCTGGGATTCATCATCTACGCCCCCGGGACGATACTTTACTACATCACACGAAGGGAAATGAGCGAACGGGTCTTCAGCCCGGCGGAGTGGATATTGTTCGGCGTCGCGGTCCTCGGATGCATTGTGGGGATCCACGGCCTCGCTACCGGCTACATCACCATTTAGAAAGCATGGGAGCCCATCATGGCTAAGGGAACAGACGCGCAATTTGGCGTGTACTCGGAGGTGGGGCAGCTGCGAAAGGTGATGGTGTGCGCACCAGGCCTCGCCCATACGCGGCTAACGCCTTCCAATTGCGATCAACTGCTGTTCGACGATGTGCTCTGGGTGGACAACGCCAAGCGCGATCATTTCGACTTTGTTACCAAGATGCGCGACCGGGGAATCGAGGTGCTGGACATGCACAACCTGCTGTCGGAAACGGTGGCGGTGCCCGAAGGCAAGAAATGGATCCTCGATAACCAGGTCGTACCAAATCAGGTGGGATTGGGGTTCATCGACGAATTGAGGAGCTATCTTTCCGGTCTGGATAACCGGAAGCTCGCGGAAACGTTGATCGGCGGCCTTTCCACCCATGATTTTCCTGAAACGCACGGTGGCGCAGCGTTGAAAATGGTCAAGGAGGCCGCTGGAGCCACCGAATACTTGCTGCCGCCGCTGCCGAACACCTTGTACACCCGGGATACCACGTGCT
>Ga0209698_10005318_pt1 | contig 13957 bp, 9 predicted proteins | sample LitLauG_LLR_2012_FD_187203 | JGI IMG/M metagenome (GOLD analysis project Ga0209698, IMG submission 187203) | Freshwater sediment microbial communities from Pennsylvania, USA - Little Laurel Run_MetaG_LLR_2012 (SPAdes) (version 2) | ecosystem: Environmental > Aquatic > Freshwater > Creek >... | reverse complement strand
CGCCCGGAGCTCGATGGTGGCCACGTCGTCGAAGACCCGACGACCGTTGGGGAAGCCGGCCAGGTCCCCGCCCAGGAGTCCGAGATTGTTCGGTGCCGTAGCTGCGCCGATCGCCGTGTTGAGTCGGAGTTGGTCCGCCTGCACTCCGGTCCCGTTGTAATTGGTGAAGCCCGGGATCAGTCCGCCGGGAATGCCCGTGAGCAGTATGGCCTCGAGGTCCGCACGCACATTGCTCGTCGAGCTGTTGTACGCGGCCAGGTTGGGGAACACACCCGGGTACAGATCGGGGAGCAGCGTGGCGAGCAGGGGTCGGGCGAAGTAGGAGAGGAACTCGGTGCCGTCCGCCACGGGTGGTTCCCGGTTCCACCGGTCCTTGTCGCCGACTCCGATGATGAGTTCGTTGACCAGCGGGTTCCCCAGTCGGGACACCTGGGTCCACGGACCACTCGCCAAATCCCCCGCCGCGTCGTCCGCACCCGCCGCTATCCGGACCCGCTGGCGACTTGCCGTGGTCCAGACACCGATGACAGCGGCCGGATCAGTCGGGCCGGTGGGGATGCTACGGGTGAGCTCCGCCGCGGGAATCTGGAGAGCCAGCGTGTGCACGTTGACGTCGGCCGTCGAGTTCACACCAGGCATACCGTTCATGAGGCCTGCCGCCGGTCCCCCGGCGTGGTCGCCGGCGAAGGGACGCAGGTCCCCGAGGTCGAAGACCGCGCCCAGGTCGACGTAGAAGCCCTCGGCCCGCTGGCCGGCGAAGACCTTGGCGGAATGCATCCGGTGCGACACGTCGTGGACAGCCGCCTTGGCCAGCGCCCGGTAGTCAGGGGTGGACAGCGGGCCGATGTTGCACGGAGGACACAGGAGGCCGGAACCCAGCACGTCCGACGATGCCGGCTGGCCGTTGGCGCCCCAGTCGACCCGGGTCAACGAGTAGGTCTGCTGGCGATTCCAGTTCGACGTCGGCGACGGGGGCGTCAGCGCGGTGATCGGCCCGTCGTTATAGAGGAACGACGTCGGGATGTTGTTGACGGTCGTGAAGCGGAACTGGTAGCTGATGTTCGGCGTGCCATTCCCGGTGTTGTCGATGTGGATCTCGTAGAGCACCCCGTCGCCGAACTCATAGAAGTTCGGGCCGCCGTCGGGGGACTCGAGCGGGATGTAGTTGGCGATGAGCGTCACGGTGCCGGCGACGTCCGGGCTCATGAACGCATAGAGATCGGTACTGTCGGCAACGGGGTCCTTGGAGACTTCCGGCGCTTCACGATGGGATGACATGGCTGTCCTCTCGGGTCGATGGATGCATTGATTCGGTTCGATGTACGGATCCGTCAGGGCTTGATGACGGACGACAGACGGCGGGCAATGGCGGGATCTCGGAAGATGACCTCCTGCTCGCCCTGGAAGAGACTGATCTCGCCCGTCCCGATGTCCCGCACATGGGCGACGAGGGGACCGGCGAGCGACGAGGCCCCGGCGTCGCCTTCCAACGCGGCCGCCTCGGGTTCGACCGCGGGGGTGTCAGACGCTGCCGTGGTGACCAGCCCGGACAATGCGGGAAAGGATCCGGCCAGGGCGACCATGGCTCCGGTGACCGTGCCCCTCCTCAGGAACACCCGACGACTCTGGGCCCCCCGCCACCCGTTCGCCTCGGCGGGCTCGACTCCGCTCGGATCTGAATCCATCACCGGCTCCGTTCTGATGCACTCAGTGATGCTTCGGGGCAGTGGACCGTTCCGGATGAGAATTCACTGCACAGATTCCTGAACCGGGAGACTCGACGAGTCAGCACTGGCTGCGGGCCCCGCACCACCTGACGAACTCAGGTGACTGGAGCGCCGCCGGGAGGATCTGCGATCCGGTGTCGAGCCCGGACGTCGCGGTCGGTGTTCGAAGAAGACGGGGAGGTGGCATGCTGATCGTCTTCGTGCCCGAGTCGGAGCACCTGCATGATGCAAAGGGGCATTCCGCCTCGGTGTCCGTCGAAACAGTAGGACCATTCGTCTGGTGAGAAGGAGGTCGACAATGGCGACGTACATCCTCGTCCACGGAGGTGGGCACGGAGGTTGGTGCTTCAGGCGCGTTGCCCAGCGACTACGAGCTGCTGGCCATGACGTGCACGCACCCACGATGACCGGGCTAGGTGAGCGGTCCCACCTGCTCGACTCACGCGTCGACCTCAGCCTCCATATCCAGGACATCGTGTCGGTGCTCCACTATGAAGACGTACTGGACGCGATCCTGGTGGGCCACAGCTACGGCGGCATGGTGATCACCGGGGTGGCTGACAGGTCCGCCGATCGGGTGGGGAAGCTCGTCTATCTGGACGCGGCGAACCCGAAGAACGGGGAATCGTTGGTGGACGTGGCGGGGCCGACCCTCGAGCTGGCACGACCAGCGGGCACAACCGTCAACGGCATGGAGCTGGTGCTCCTGCCGTCTGCGGATGCAGGGATGTTCTATGGAGTGAACGATCCGGGGGATCTGGCCTGGATGGCCGATCGCCTCACCCCGCATCCTTGGAAATGCTTCGAGGAGAAGCTGGTACTTCTCCACGAGGCCGACTACTCCCAGATCCCCCAGTACCACGTCGTCTGCACTTCTACGCTCGCGACGCGCGACCAAGCTCTGATGGAAGAGGCCCGCCTTGCGGGTCGCCTTTGGGACATCGACACCGGCCACGATCTCATGATCACGGAGCCCGAAAAGGTCACCGAGGCGTTGTTGGCTGTCGCCGCAGCCTGACTCTGATGGTGCCGGGTGCACCGATCGATGTGGAGCGCGCCCAGCTCCACCTCTGATTCCCCAATTCCGGTATGGACAGTCCGGAATCCAGTTGCTCACATATGGCGCTTCGGATCGGCGCCGGTGGACCAAGGTGTCCGGATCACCTGGAGAGCGCCGGTGCACGCATTCCTGGGTCCGGACGCGGCGAGACCGCTGGAATCGAGCTTCGTTCCTCCCATTTGCCATTCCAGCCGTCGAAATGGGCCGATCGCCGTTTTCCAGGCCCCTCGCGCCTGGTGCCGTTTGAGTTCGATGACTGTACCCATTGGGTTCAGTTCGACATTCCGTGGGTCGATAAGCCTGTCATGCGGTCGGAACGCTCCGAGCCGGTTCAGGCATTGTTGCGCAAGGATGGCTTCGGCGGAATCGTCGCGTGTGACGACACGATCACCGAGGTGCTCGGATGGAGTTCCGCTGACCTCATCGGCAAGCGCTCACTCGATTTCATCCATGCCGAGGACCACGATCCGACCATCGCCCTCTGGATGGAGCTGCTGGAACATCCTGACTCCGTACAAGTGGTCAGTTACCGACACAGCCATGCCGATGGTTCCTGGTTCCACGTGGAAGTCACCAACCGGAACGTTCTCGAGACGGAGGGGGCTATTGAGTGCTCGCTCGTGGTGCTCGGAAAAGCCGAGGGCGAATCAGCTGAGGGTGGCTACGGTGCCTCCGAGCTCAAGGCGATTCGATTCGTCCGGTCCGGTGAGCGGCTGTTGCGACGCCTGGCCGAGGGTCTCCCCACCGGCGTCGCCTACATCACGTCCGACGGCATCGTCAGCTACGCGAATTCACAGTGCTGCCTCCTACTCGATGTATCGAGCGGGGCTTCACTGGATGAGCTCTTCAGCCACTTGCAGGAGGTGAGCTCCACCTTGGCGGGTGGTCGCGCCCGTCGGATCATGGGCACCCAGGAGGAGACCACCTTCATGGTGACCGATGAGGTCAGCGGTGGATCCGTTCGCTCCCTGCAGATCGCCCTTCGGGGTCTGGCCGACGATGCAGATGGTCCGGCCGGCATTGTGATGACCATCGATGACGTCACGGATCGGGTCCAAGCCACAGTTGAGCTCGAGCGGCGCGCCTCGACAGATCCCCTGACGGGTTGCCTCAATCGATCGGCGATGTTCGAGGCGCTCCAGACAGCCTTCGCCGATGGCGAACAGCTCGTCGTGGCATTCATCGATGTCGACCAGATGAAGATCCAGAACGACATGCTCGGGCATGCCGGAGGCGATGATCTACTCGTCGAGACCGCCATACGCCTTCGGGCTGCCGTGCGGCCCGGGGACTTCGTGGCCCGAATCGGAGGAGACGAGTTCGTCGCGGTATGCCTCGGCGTACCCTCTCACAGAGCGGCCTCGGAGGTCGCCACTCGTATTGCCGATGCAGTTCACTGGACTTTCAACTTCGGTCCGTTGAACTTCCCCGTTTCGGCATCGGTTGGAGCGGTGTACGCAGACCGGTCGACTGATCCCGTGGAAGCCGTCGCGCGGGCCGACATGGCGATGTACGACGCCAAGCGAGCCGCCTCGACGACAGCGGTGATGTGGAACGAGGCGCAGCATGGGCCGATGTCGAGCATCCCCGACCAGATCTTGGACAAGGTCGACGGTTCACCGACACGGTCCCAATGAATGCAGCTCCCACTGGAGCATCGAGTTGACACTGCCTTCATCGACCGCGGGGCATCCGGGCGGTACTGAGCTCGTTCCGTAATCCCGTCGATCACGACCGACGGTTCGCCTCCGCGAGATCCATTTCCCCGACGATCGTGGTGGGCACCGCCACCAGGGCGTACGCTCCCCAGACATGTACATGGGGGAGGACCGGTGACCGACTCGGCAGAAGCCGCGTCGGTCAGTCGATCGACATCCTCGAGCGCACTGCGCGTCGATCGTCGCACCTTCATCGGGACCTCGCTGGCGGCGGGAGCCGGCCTGCTGGCGGCGGCATGCGGATCTTCGCCCACGGTGTCCAAGGCGGCATCCACGGCCCCGGCCGGATCCGATCTCGGGGCGATCGAGCACGTGGTGTTCCTGATGCAGGAGAACCGCTCGTTCGACCACTACTTCGGCGCCTACCGTGGGGTGCGGGGATTCGACGACCACCCTGTCGGGAACTTGGGGAGCTTCGCCCAACCCTATGCCGCCAACCTCACCAACGAGCCGGTCGGCAAGGTCCTTCCCTTCCATCTGGCGGTAGCCGGGGGCGCCGGCGAGTGCACCCACGATCTCGAGCACAACTGGCCCGCCCAGCACCTGTGCTGGAACAAGGGGGCCATGGACGCCTTCGTGGCCACCCACTCGTCGGCCCGGTTCGAGGGACCAGGTTACGGACCCCTCACGGTGGGCTACCACACCCGTGCGGATATCCCCTACCACTATGCGCTGGCCGACGCCTTCACGATCTGCGACAACTACCACTGCTCGGTCCTGGGTCCCACCCATCCGAATCGCCTGATGTCGGTGTCAGGGACGATCGATCCCGCAGGGCTCCACGGCGGGCCGGTGCTGATCACCAACTCGGATCCCACCGCAAAGTTCAGTGTGAGTTGGCCCACCATGCCCGAGGTGCTGGACGACGCCCACGTGTCGTGGAAGGTCTACACGCCACCGGGGGAGGCCTACCGGGTGACGAGCCCCTTGGTCATGGCGATCTCCGACGGGATCCTCCAGTACTTCTCGCAGTACTCGGACCCGTCGACGTCCCTCTACCAAAAGGCCTTCCTCCCGACCTTCCCTGACGACTTCGCCCGTGATGTCCATGCCGGCACACTGCCCGCTGTCTCGTGGATCATCCCGCCGACAGGCTACGACGAGCACCCACCCTCCCCTCCGGCTCTCGGCGCCTGGTTCATCGACCAGGTCCTCCAGACCCTGGTGTCCAACCAGGACGTGTGGTCGAAGACCGTGCTCTTCGTCATGTACGACGAGAACGACGGATTCTTCGACCACGTGGCTCCACCGGTCCCTCCCGCGGGAACACCCGGCGAGTACCTCACCATCGACCCGCTGCCGGCCGTCGCCGATGGGATCGCCGGACCCATCGGGCTCGGCTACCGGGTGCCGATGCTGGTCCTGTCGCCCTTCAGTCGGGGCGGCTACGTCTCCTCCGACGTCTTCGACCACACCTCGCAGCTCCGCTTCCTGGAGGAGCGCTTCGATGTGCGGGCCCCGAACATCTCGGCCTGGCGGCGGCGCACGGTCGGGGACCTCACGTCGACGTTGCAGATGGGTGCGGCCCGCCAATCGGTTCCCGTGCTCCCGTCCACATCTGCTGACACCCCGGCCGGGGTCGCGTCACTCGGCTGTGACGCCTTGGACATCGCCCAGATCCGGACCGACCAGCCCCACTATCCTCTGCCGAGCCCGCAGCGCATGCCCGTGCAGGAGGCGGGCCGGGCCAGGCCGGTCCCCCGATGATCGCGGTAGCGGGGGACCACGCGGGGGCATGTCGCATACCGGCACCGGGGGAGCCGGCCGATTGGCGGCGGGCCATCGGCCACGCCGATCGGCTCCGCGGTCAGGCCGCCGGGGTGAGTACCCCGACCAGTCCGTCGACGTAGCCGTTCGGCCCGGCGCTGAACACCACCGAGCCTGCTCCACCGAACGACGCATCGCCCGGGCTGAGGCCCCACAGTCCGTTGATGGTGATCGGCGTTCCCGTACCGGTCGACGTGTCGAGAACTCCTAGGTGTGCGCCGGTCAACGGATTGAAGGCGTTGATCCGGCCGTTGCCGAGGTTCCCCACCAGCAGGTCGTTGGCGAACGGACCGAATCCTGCCGGTGCCAAGACCATGCCCCACGGCTCGTTGAGAGGGCTGGAGGTACCCCCGGGGATGAGGTGGTGCAGCAGCTTGCCGTTCACGCTGTAGACGTCGACGTAGCCGCGTCCCTTGCCGGGAACCACATTCGTCTTCGCCGCGTTCTGCTTACCGTAGGAGACGAAGACCTTCCCCCCGAGGAGTTGGATGCCGAAGGGCGCATAGCCAGCGGGGATCATCGGATCGGTGAACGCAGCGCTCGCGGCCACCGGAGCGAACGAGGAGTCGAACACGTCCACCCGGGCGTTCGCGACATCCGCGGCGTACAGCTCGGCCCCGTGGGCACTCGTCGGCGACAGTGCCAGGCCCTTGAACACCGCGTTGGCAGGGATCCTTCCGCCCGGCCCGCCGGCACTGGAGTCCTCGACGACGAACGACGTACCTCCGTTCCAGGCCGCGATCTCACCAGGGGACTGTGTCGCGCCGACCGAGTCGGAGTCAACGATGAAGGCCGCCGGGCTCCCGGTGGCCCCGCCCACATGGAACGAGCTCGTCGAGTTGTAGACCTGGCCGGTCGGATTACCTCCCGGGACCGGCACGGTGAAGTCGAGGGTGACCGGCGATCCGCCCACTCCGCCCGAGTAGATCCCGACGTTGCCGGAATTGTTGTCAGCCACCCATAGCGCGCCGGGACCGGCCAGTCCCCACGCGTTGGTGAGGTTGGGATCCACGAGCTTGGCGCCGAAGGAGGCGTTGTCGGCCACCAGATTGGTCTGCGTGAAGCTGTCGGCGGCCGGTGCCGCCGCCACGGTGGGTGCCAGGAGCCCCATCAACGCGACGGCGACGGCTCCGGCGGCCGTCCACGCCAACGCGGCCTTCCTGATCACCGTCCGGGATCTCGCAGGACGCCGCCCCTTCCGCCACATCGGAATCCGTGCAGTCGTCGACTGGGTCATCTGAGCCTCCCCCGTCGGCTTGATCGATCGGTTGCCGTCACCCCTGTCCAGGTGACCCCCGCCGGTTGCTCCGGCCTCCGCGTGATCCATGGTGCGCCGCTCCTTGTGTGAAATCAATTGAACATTCGGTGAACACCGAGGGGCGTGGCGAAGTGCCGCCCACGGCTGCGTAACAACCACACGTAGGTATACGTCCCTGTCACTGCTGTCGTTCAGAGGGGCTCTGAAACGGAAGGTGTGGTGCCAACGGGCGAACGGGCCACGTCGGGAATCTCAGCGCCAGAGCTCCACAGCGCCACCTGACCGCTCCGGGTGCCCACGACGGATACGGCGCCCCTCAGGGTCCGTCGGCCGGCTCCGAGCCGTTCAACTGCCGGAACAACCACTGTCCGTCGTCCGCCTGCTGGAGGACACCGCTCAGGCGATACGGGAAGCCGGTCTCGACTCCGTCGACGCTCTCGAGGAGAGTGGCCGGTGAGACGAACCAGATCACGTCTCCGGCCGAACCCGTGATCAGCGGCTCCCAGCTGGTCCACGAGTAGGTCTGGGGACGGGCGAACAGCGAGTTGAGCAACTCCCTCAGGTCCGTGCTCCCCTCCGCCCATTCACGGGCCTCGGAGCCGAACAGGACGCCGTCCTCATGGAAGAGGGCGACGACGGCCTCCACATCGCGGTGGGACACGTGCTCGGCGAACCGTCGCAACGCGTCGTCGACGATCTCGGGGGGCGTCACCTCTCCGAAACTAGCCAGACAAGGGCACGGCCGCATCGATCGGCGGCGTCTCGGCAACGGACAGATCCCGGATATGGATGCCCGATGTCATCGTGCCCATCCGGCTCACCCGGAAGCCGCGCCGGCAGCCGCGGGCACGGTCGTCTCCTCGCCTGCCGGTTCCGACCGCATGCCGGGCAAGAAGAGGAAGCCGAGGGTCACGGCCGCACCCGCCGTGCCCGCCACCACCAGAGTGGTACTGGCTCCGAGGGCTCGCGATACCGGGACGGTGATGGCGTAGCTCAACGGGAGGAGCGCGGTGGACACGAACCAGTCCATGCTCGACACCCGTCCCATCATCGAATTCGGCACCCGGCGTTGCTTGAGTGTCACCCACACCACTGCGCCCATCACCTCGGCACCGTTGAGCACCAGCGAGACCAACACCAACTCCCAGATCCGGGTGGCGATGCCGTACCCGGCGACCAGGAGGGTGGCCACGGTCCAGCACCCGTAGATCCAGGTCATGGACCGGTTGCCGGCCCGCAGCACCCCCATCGCCACCGCCCCGATCAGCGCGCCGACGCCACCCGCCGCCAGCACGATGCCGTAGGCCGAAGCCCCCTGGTGCATCTCGTTGCGCACGATGTAGGGCAGGAGCACCTGGGTGGGCCCGATGAACAGCAGATAGGTGAAGGTGGCGGACAGGAACGTGCCCCACAGCCATACCCGACGCCGTACGTAGCGCATCCCTTCGAGTACTTCGTGCCGGAGGCCGGTGCTGGCGTCCGACTTGGGGGGCGCCGGGATCCGGCCCATCCTGGCGATGCAGTAGGCGGAATAGACGAACGTCGCGGCGTCGATCCCCAGGGCACCGGCCGAGTGGACAGTGGCCACCACCAACCCACCCAGGGCCGGACCGGCGAGCTGGAGGGTGGCGGGCCGCACGAACTGCTCGAAGGCATTGGCCCGGTCGAGCTGGTCCCCGGCCACCAGTTCCGGTACCAGGGCATCGAATGCCGGCGATGCGAAGGCGGCGGCGGTGCCGAGCACGGCGGCGACGAGGTACAGCTCCCACAGCTGCACGCCGACGAATGCGGTCAACGCCGCCAGCGTCCCGACGGCCGCCGCCCGCACCACGTCTGACCAGAACAGGAGCACCTGCCGCCGCACCCGGTCACAGACCGCGCCGGCCACGGGCAGCATGGCCACCTGGGGGGCCGACAGCGCAACGCCCACATAGGCCAACGACGAGGGTTGGTTGTGGAGCGCGAATGCCTGCCAGGCGATGGCGACCAGGAAGATCCCGTCCCCGAGCAGCGAGACCGACATCCCCGACCAGAGGAGACGGAAGTCTCGCTGGCGCAGCGGACTGGCGAGGGACATGGTGGCTTCCGGCTCAGCCCGGAGCCGGTTGCCGTTGCAGTTCGAAGCGTTCGGCGAGTTCGCCCAGCACCTGGTTGAGGAGCTCGATGTCCTCGTCCGAATTGGCCGCCGTCAGCTGGACCCGGAACCCGACCTGGGACTTCGGCACCAGGGGATAGGCGGCCAGCGTGACGTAGACGCCCCGGTCGAAGAGGAAGCGGCCGACCTTGTCGATGTCGTCGGCGTGGCTCAACGGCACCTCGATGATCGGCAACCCTGAGGTGTTCAGGGTCAGCAGGCCGAGCTCGGCGATCCGTCGGAGCACGCTGGCCGTCATCGCCGTCAGTCGGTCTCGCAGGACGTCGCCCTCGGACTCGTTGACCTCGAATCCGGCGAGGGCGGTGGCCAGCGACGCCACAGGTGAAGGACCCGAGTAGAGGTACGGGGCGGCGGCCACCTTCAAGTGGTTCTTGAGCGCGGTCGGGAGGGCCAGGAAGGCCAGCAGCGAGGAGTACGACTTGGAGAAGCCGCCGACCAGGACCATGTTGTCGTAGGACTCGCCGTAGTACCGGACGATGCTGTTCCCCCGGAGCCCGTAGGGCCGCTCCGCAGTGGGGGACTCCCCGATCAGTCCGAACCCGTGAGCGTCGTCCACGTAGAGCAGGGCATCGTGCTCGCGGCACAGGCGCGAGTACGCCGGGAGATCGGGGGCGTTTCCGGTCATGGAGTTGACACCGTCCATACACACGAGACGGGAGATGCCCGGCGGCAACGACCGCAGCGTCTCCTCGAGGTGTCCGAGGTCATTCGTCCGCACCCGGTGGACCGAGGCGCCTCCCGCCTTCGCCATCATGCAACCCTCGTAGATGGTCTTGTGCGCCTGGGCGTCGACGATGACGGCGCCTTGGCCGGCCAGGGCCGGGATGACCGACAGGTGGATCAGGGAGATGGTGGGCAGCAAGAGGGTGTCCGGCGCCCCGAGCAACTCGGTGAGCCGGTCCTCGATCTCGATGTAGGGCCGTGGGCTGCCGAGCAGCCGCGACCAACTCGGATGGGTTCCCCAGCGTCGGAGGTCCGCCACCACCGACTCGATGATCTGAGGGTGCAGGTCGAAACCGAGGTAGTTGCACGAGGCGAAGTCGCTGAGCCAATGGTTGCCCACCCTGATACGCCGGCCACGCACCTCGTCGATGACGGCATCCATCATGGGGTGGGAGGCGCGCAGCCGCTCCAGATCGCCCCACCGCTGGTCGCGGCGGGCGGCATCCGACTCGGGTCGGCTGTCGTGGCCGACCAACGACGCCTGGCCCGGAGGCGACAGTGCGGGAATCGTCATCGGGCCACCGTCTGCTCGACGGCCTGGCGCACGGACGCCGGGTCGGCCGGGTCGATGGCCGCCAGGAAGTCGCCCACCTTGTTGCCGGGAAGCGGCCTGGACAGGTAGAAGCCCTGTCCGAATTGGCAGCCGAACGATCGGAGGGTCTCGACTTGGAGGGCCTGCTCGATCCCTTCGGCAACGGTCTGCAGGTTGAGCGTCCGTCCCAACTGGACGATGACCTCGGCCAGTGCCTGGTCCTCGATCACGCCGTCCACGAACGATTTGTCGATCTTGAGGATGTCGATCGGGAACCGCTTGATGTAGCTCAGCGACGAGTACCCGGTCCCGAAGTCGTCGATGGCGAACTTCACACCCAGGGCCTTGAGCTTCAGCATGCGCTCGATGACCGACTCGGCGTCCTTGATGAGCACGTTCTCCGTGATCTCCAGCACCAGGCAGGTGGGATCGAATCCTGTCGCCGACAGCGCCGTCGAGATGTCGTTGATGAAGTTGTCGTCCTGGAAGTGCCGCACCGAGATGTTCACGCTCATCCGCAGATGGTCCAGGTCGTGCTGGTGCTGCCAGAGGCGGGCGTGGAAGCAGGCCTCGTGGAGGATCCACCGGCTGAGGGGCACGATGAGGCCGGTCTCCTCGGCCAGCGGGATGAACTCCTGGGGGAGGAGGATCCCGCGCTCCGGGTGCTTCCACCGCACCAGGGCCTCGAGTCCGATCCCGTCCGCACCGTCGATGCTCACGATGGGCTGGTAGTGGAGGACGAACTCCTGATTGGCCACGGCCCGCTGGAGGTCCGCTGTCTGCTCCAGGCGCTCGAGCATGGCCAGACGCAGCGACGGTTGGTACACCTCGTAGGAACCTTTCCCCCGGGCCTTGGCGGAGTACATGGCGACGTCGGCGGCCTGGATCAGATCGGCGGGACTCTCCAGGCCCCGGGGGCTCAAGGCGATGCCGATGCTGGCCCGGGTGTGGAACTCGCGGTCATCGATGAGCATCATCTGGTAGAGATCGGCGATGATGCGCTCCGCCACCTCGCACGCCTCCTCGACGCCGTTGCACTGCTCCACCAACACGGCGAACTCGTCACCGCCGAATCGGGCAGCCGTGTCGCCGGCCCGGAGGGATCCGTTGATCCGGACGGCCACCTCGGCCAGCATCTGGTCGCCGGCCGTATGGCCCAGGCTGTCGTTGACCAGCTTGAAATCGTCGAGATCGAGGAAGAGGACCGCTACCGAGGTCGACGAACGGACGGCCCGAGCCAGTGCCTGCTCCAGACGGTCGTGGAAGAGCGCCCGGTTGGCAAGCCCACTGAGGGCATCGTGGAATGCCTGGTGTTTGAGCTCCTCCTCCAGGACCTTCCGCTCGCTGACGTCCCGCATGGTGAGTACGCAACCCTCCACCGTGGGGTCGTCGAGCAGATTCGTGGCGACGACTTCGACGTTGTGCCACTTTCCGTCCGCATGCCGGATCCGCCACTCGGCGGTCACCGACGTTCCGGTTCGGAACGCGACACCGGTGTAGACGGCCAGGGCCTTCTCCAGGTCATCCGGGTGGAGCAGGCTGGTGAACTCCCGGCCCTCCAGCTCTGCCGGCTCATAGCCCAGCGTCCGGCGCACCGAGGGCGTCTGGTACGAGATCGTGGTGTCCGGCTTCACGATCAGGATGACGTCCGAGGCGCTCTGCACCAGCGTCTGGAACCGTGCCTCGCTGCGGCGGGCGTGCACGACCTCGGTCATGAGCTCGCGATCGAGTGCCAGCCCGACCTGGGCTGACAGGGTCTCGACGCAACTGCGCAGCTCGACCGGGAGTTTCAGCGCGCTCTCGACGACGATCAATCCCGCCAGTCGCTCCTGGAGCACGAGTGAGCAGACCACCAGTTCGGAATGGACGTCTTGGTCAGCGGACGACGAATGCTGTCCGTTCTCGATCGGCAAGTCCTCATCGTCCGTGGTCATGGACTCCATCGATGAGGTCCACAGGGCATCGAGATCGAGCGGCGCACCCAGCGGGACGCCGGCCTCCTCGACCGCCACCACATGTCCCTCCGGACTGAGGGCCGCCACGACGAGATGGACCTCGTCGATACCGGCTACCAGATCGGCGAGCCCGGAGATGGTCGCCCGATAGATGTCCTCGCGGCTCGACGCGGCCGAAAGCTCGGAGGCGGAGTGGCGCAGGAACTGCTCGCGTACCTCCGCCTGCTCCCGCTCCCGGACGAGACCGGCCATACGGAGGAGCACGCAGAGGAACATGGCACCGGCCACGATCGCCACCATCGGAGCATCGATCGGATTGCCGAACATGGATTCGCCCAGCAGCAGGGCCGGTCCGATCAGGGATACCGCGGCGAGCAGCATCAACCGCGAACTGGTCGTGCGCGGCCTGCCGGCCGGTCGGGGTTCACCCAGCTCCCGCATGGACGGGTGGAGGGCGGCAGCCCCCCAACAGGCGTAGAAGACGATCCACCCGATATCGACGGGATTGCCGTCACTCCAGTTCCAGGCAGGGTGGAGGTTGGCCAGTCCGTAGATCGAATCCGCGGCCAGGGCACCCACGGTGCCGATGGCCAACAGGCGGCCCGCCGTATTGTGGAATCCCCCGGCACTCCAGAGGTGGGCCAGCATGGCCAACAGGAGCACGTCGCCGAGCGGGTACGCCGCCGCCGTCAGGCGCACCAGTATGTCGCCGGACCCCCGGAAGTTGGGACCGATCAGGAAGGTCCACGACACCAGCCAGACGCCGAGTGTCACGGTTACTGCGTCGATCAGGCTGGCCCGGTCGCCACCTGGCACCCGGGCCCGGGCCAGCAGGAGCAGCCCGATGGCCAGGACCGGGTACATGGAGATGTAGATGGCGTCGATGAACGACGGGAAGGGAATGTTCTGCTGGCCGATGATCTGGTGCCAGAACTTGTACGTGGTGTCACCGGTGATGAAGAGCAGTACGCCGGCACCCACGAACCACCAGGCCATCGGGGCATGGGGCCGATTGCGCCGCACGCCGTAGACCACGGCGGCCACCGCGGACAGGCCGAGCAG
>Ga0209698_10005317_pt1 | contig 13957 bp, 12 predicted proteins | sample LitLauG_LLR_2012_FD_187203 | JGI IMG/M metagenome (GOLD analysis project Ga0209698, IMG submission 187203) | Freshwater sediment microbial communities from Pennsylvania, USA - Little Laurel Run_MetaG_LLR_2012 (SPAdes) (version 2) | ecosystem: Environmental > Aquatic > Freshwater > Creek >... | reverse complement strand
ATTCCGGGCTGCGCGGCGCCGGTGTTTCAAGGCTGGGACGCGTGGGAGGGGTGTTTGTAGTCGCGGGCGGGTCGGCCGGGCGCAGTGTCGGGGGGGTCAGCTGACTGGGCGCCGGTACCTGGCCCTGCGCAAGGTGTGCCATCAAACTGGCCAGCAATACGAGGATGACATGGGCGACCGGGTGCGGCCTGCGCCTACTGCTGACTGCACGCAGTCGACGATTTCCGTGCCAACGATTTGCGCGCCAACCGTAGCCCGTGGCCATCGTCGGCAATGGGCGTGCGGATAGAACGGACGTGGCACGGGTCGGAAGTTCTTCGAACACGCGTTCTTTCCATCGAGTCTCGGCGGTGATGGCAAAGTCCGTCAATGCAGCGACGGCAGGGAGTCAATTTGCTTGCAGGTGCGGCCTATGGCGATCGCGCGCCCATGATCGCTGACTATGGGCTGCGCTGATCACCGATAAAGAGCAGCGGTATCGTATTTATTGTCGGGGTTCCACAGCCGTAACGGGGGAGCACGCCAGATGCGCTGCACGGGGCGAGCGCCGGATCAACGAAGCGTGAAATTGGCAGGTAAAGGCCGGCTTATTTGCAGCCGGGCATGCAGCCGGGCAAATTGCCGGCACGAGCACGCACGGTTGTACCCACTGCAGCGGCGTCACCGTGCGGATTTCGTTATTTCGACCGTTGCTTGAGCAGGCGGTTCTGCTGCCGCTTCCAATCCCGGTCCTGCTCGGCCGCGCGCTTCTCGAACTCCCGCTTGCCCTTGGCCAGCCCCACGTTGAGCTTTACCCGCCCGCGCGTGAAGTGCAGGTCCAGTGGCACCAACGTATAGCCCGACCGTTCCACCTTGCCGATGAGCTTGCGGATCTCATCGGCCTTGAGCAGCAGCTTGCGCGTGCGGGTGGGATCCGCGATGACATGCGTGGATGTCGTGGGCAGGGTATTGATGTGCGAATTGAGCAGGAACAGCTCGGCGCCGCGCACGATGACGTAGGCCTCGTTCATCTGTACCCGCCCCGCCCGTATGCTCTTGACTTCCCAACCTTCCAGGACGAGGCCTGCTTCGAAGCGTTCCTCGACCTGGTAGTCGTAACGGGCCTTGCGGTTTTGCGTGATGGACATGGGGGCCGATGGATGGACGGGGGGCCGACCATCGCCCAGCAGGACCGGGCGATAGAATTCGAGTGTAACAATCTTGCGTAGGCACCCGCCCCAACATGCATAGCGTGAACCGTTCCGTGCTCGTCCCCTATAGCGACGCCCAGATGTTCGACCTGGTGCGCGATGTTGAACGCTATCCGCAGTTCCTGCCCTGGTGTCCGTCCACGCAGGTGATGGCCGCGGGCGCGGGGCCGGCGACGGCCGCCCCCGGGGAAGAGATCGTTCAGGCCCGCGTGGATATCGCCTACCTGGGCGTGCGCAGTCATTTCACGACGCGTAACACCAACCGGCATCCCGTCAGCATCGAACTGGCCCTGGTCGATGGTCCCTTTCGCAGCCTGCGGGGCCGGTGGACGTTTCTGCCGCTGACCGCCACGGCTTGCAAGGTGAGCCTCGAGCTCGAATACGGATTCGCCGCCGGTTTGCTTGGGCGCGCCATTGCGCCGGTGTTCGAACACGTTGCCAACTCTCTCATCGATGCCTTTGCCGGACGGGCACAGAATCTTTATGGCGCCGTCGAGCTCTGAGCCGGCGCCCGCGGAACTGCTGCGGGCGGATCCGCTGCACCGTCGACCGGTGCGGCCCGTGCTGCCCACTGAGCGTTTGGACCTTGTGCGCGTCGATGTCGTTTACGCCCTGCCACCCGGCGCAGCGCGCGCCGATGCTGCGACATCCGGGGGCTTGCCCATCGCCGTTGCGCACCCCGTGGTTGTGACCGTGGAACTCGCGCCGGGCGCTACCGTACGCGATGCCGTACTGGCATCCGGCCTGCTGCAGCATCTGCCGGGAGTGGCTGTCGACGCACTGGATCTGGGGGTATTCAACCGCGCAGCGCGGCCGGAGCGCTTGCTGGAACCGGGCGACCGGGTGGAAATCTACCGGCCGTTGCAGATTGACCCCAAGGCGGCGCGCCACCTGCGCGTCGCGGCACGCCGCAAGGCCGAGGCCCGGGCGCGCCAAGGCGCATCCGGTGCGGCACCTTCCGTCCCGGTCGAGGGCGGTGCGGCCACCGCTGGCAGCGCGGCAAGCGGCGCGGGCAGCGATCCAACCGGCTGATCCCGTCCTCCGCCCAGGGGCAATGGCCCCAAGGGGGAGTACGATCCGCCCGCGCCTTGCCGGGCAACCACCCGCGGATGGGACCCATCGCCCGGGACCGTTTGCCGATCGCTATGCCGCCTCTCAACAGGAAGGAAACATGACCGAACCTGCCAGCAACCGCATGCCCGGTGGCATCCCGTTCATCATCGCCAACGAGTTTGCCGAGCGTTTCTGCTTCTATGGCATCAATTCGATCCTGACGCTGTACCTGCTCCAGTTCCTGCATTTTGGCGAGGCCGAGGCCACCACCTGGGGTTCGCTGTTCAAGTCGGGGGCGTATTTCTTTCCCCTGGCAGGCGCTGTCGTATCGGACGTGTTCTGGGCAAAGTACCGCACGGTAATAACGTTTTCGCTGGCGTATTGCGCCGGTTGCGCCGTCCTGGCCCTGGCGCGAGAACCCAGCACCATCGCCCTGGGCCTGTTTCTGGTGGCGTTTGGCACGGGCGGCATCAAACCCTGCGTTGCGACCAATCTGGGGGACCAGTTCACGTCCGCCAACCAGCACCTGATCGAGCGCGCATTCAGCCTGTTCTACCTGGCCATCAATTCGGGATCGCTGATCTCCATCTCGCTGTGTCCCTGGCTGCTGCCCGCTTACGGTCCGACGGTTGCCTTTGGCATGCCGGCCGTCATGATGCTGGTGGCCACCATCGTCTTCTGGTCCGGCCGCAAGCGCTTTGCCGTGGTCCCGCCCGCCGGCAAGGTGTGGCTGCGCGACATTTTCTCGGCGCAGGGACTGGCCACCGTGGGGCGGCTCCTGCTGATCTACCTCTTCATTGCCTTCTTCTGGGCGCTGTGGGACCAGAGCAACGGCACCACGTGGTCGCTGCAAGCCCGGTCCGACCTCATGGACAAGAACCTGGGTTTCGGGTTCACGCCGCTGCCCGCCCAGATCCAGGCGGTGAACGGCCTGCTGATCCTCATCATGGCGCCGGCCTTCAGCTATTTCGTCTATCCCTTCGTGGGGCGGTTCGTAAAGGTCACGCCCCTGCGCAAGATCGGTGCGGGCCTGTTTGTCACCGCCAGTTCCTTCCTGGTGATCGCCAGTATCGAGGCGCGCATCCAGGCCGGTGTATCCGTGAGCGTCTGGTGGCAGATCCTGGCGTATGTGATCGTGACGGCCGGTGAAGTGCTGGTGTCCATCACGGGTCTTGAATATTCCTACCGGCAGGCGCCGCTCACCGTCAAGAGCTTCATCATGGCGCTCTTCTATCTTTCCATCAGCGTGGGCAACCTGTTCACGGCGGGCGTCAATCACTACATGGTGCGCCCCCTGCAGGCCAGCGCCGTGGAAGTGGGCGCGCAGACGTGGATAACCGTAAGTGGCGCTCCCGCGCCCATCGTGAGCGGCCAGAAGATCGATATTGCGGGGGATACTGGTGTCGAGGAACTGGGCGCGGATGGCAAGTCGGGGCCGTTCGGGGGGACGTATCTGGTCAGCCAGATCGAGGCGGGTACCGGGCGCTTGCAACTCATGGATGCGGTCACGCGCAAACCGATCAGCACGCGCGGCAACTTTCAGCCTGCGCAGGCCAAGGTTTCCACGTATGCGCTGGTGGGGCCGGTGTATTTCCTGTTCTTCGCAGCCATCATGGCGGCGGTGGGCGTCATCTTCATCGCGGTGGCGTACTTTGTGCGCGAAGTGACGTACGTGCGGTCGGAAGGGGAGGGGTCGGTGCCTGCGTGAAAAGGCGTCACCCGCAGTTCTTGGCGATATTGTCCTGCGCCTTCTGGGTTTCGGCGGCCCGCTGCTCTTCATCCAGGTAGTTGCGGTTGCCCTCGGCATCCGGCCGCATGAGCCGGGTGCCGGACTCGATCAGTTGCAGATAACCCTTGGCCTGCGAGCAGGCCTCAGCACGGGCTTTAGCCTGTGCTTCGTCTTCTTCTTCCTTTTGGGCGGCCTTTTGGCGCGCCGCAGCACGCTTGCGGAATTCCGCGTCCTGCTCGGCCAGCGAGCGGGTGGCGGGCGGCGGAGCGGCGGGTGCGGCGGGTGCCGCCGGGGCACTGCCCGTTGCTCCCTGCACACGGCCCGGATCACTGGCTTCCGGGCTGGAGGTGGCCCGCTTGAGATCCGCCGCGGTCATGGGTGCCGGTTGCTGCAGGATGTTGGTGGGTTGGATATCAGCCGGTGGCGGTGTATCCGAATACGTGATGTTGCCGGCCGTATCGCGCCATGCCCACTGCGCCTGGGCAACGCCCGTCAGAGCCGAAAGTACACAAAAAAGGACGAGGCAGGCCGCGGAGGTACCGGGTCGCCGGATCAGCTGGGTCATGGGAACTCCGGTTTGCGAGTGCCGGGGCCGCCGGGCGGCCCCTCGAGTACCAGTCGGGTATACATGGTCAGACATTGTAGGGACCATCGCGGGCGCTTGAAACCCGGAAAACAGACGAGAAAACGTCATCCGGAAGCCGTCGGTGGAACTGTCTATAATCCGCTTTTGCGTCAAGAGGATGGGCATGCGTTTCCGAGAAAAAGCGCTGACTTTCGATGACGTGCTCCTGGTACCGGCCTATTCGGCCGTGCTCCCCCGGGAGACCGACCTGAGCACGTGGCTGACCCGCCGCATTCCGCTGAAACTCCCCCTGGTATCGGCCGCCATGGATACCGTTACCGACGCGCGCCTGGCCATAGCCCTGGCGCAGGAGGGCGGAATCGGCATCATTCACAAGAACCTGTCGCCGGTTCAGCAGGCGGCCGAGGTGCTGAAAGTCAAGCGCCACGAGGCCGGTGTGCTGCGTGACCCGATCACCATACCGCCCGATATGCGGGTGGGTGCCGTGATCGAACTCACGCGTGCGCACAAGATTTCCGGGCTGCCGGTGATCGATGCGTCGGGAAAGGTGGTGGGCATCGTCACCAACCGCGACCTGCGCTTCGAAACGCGGCTGGATATCCCCGTCAAGGAAATCATGACCCCGCGCGAGCGGCTGGTCACTGTTCATGACGGCGCCACCCTGGAAGAAGCCAAGGCGTTGATGCACCGCCACCGCCTGGAGCGCGTGGTGGTCATCGACGATGACTTCTTCTTGCGCGGGCTCGTCACGGTAAAAGACATCACCCGCACCACCGAACATCCGCTGGCCGCCAAGGACGAACTGGGCAAGCTGCGCGTGGGCGCGGCGGTGGGCACAGGCGATGGCGACGAAGAACGCGTCGCCGGACTGGTCCAGGCCGGCGTGGACGTCATCGTGGTCGATACGGCGCATGGCCACACGCGCGGCGTGCTCGACCGCGTTCGCTGGATCAAGCGCACCTTTCCCAGTGTGGATGTCATCGGCGGCAATATCGCCACGGGCGAAGCCGCGCTGGCGCTGGTGGAGCATGGCGCCGACGGCGTCAAGGTGGGCATAGGCCCGGGGTCCATCTGCACCACGCGCATCGTTGCCGGGGTGGGCGTGCCGCAGATCAGCGCCATCGACAGCGTGGCCCGGGCCCTGGAAGGCACCGGCGTGCCGCTGGTGGCCGACGGCGGCGTGCGCTATTCCGGGGACGTTGCCAAGGCACTCGCGGCAGGGGCCTCCACCGTGATGATGGGCAGCATCTTTGCCGGTACCGAAGAGGCGCCGGGCGAACTGGTGCTCTACGAGGGCCGCTCGTACAAGACCTATCGCGGCATGGGCAGCCTGGGTGCCATGAAGCGGGGCGCTGCCGACCGCTATTTCCAGGACAACGAAGCCAACGTCGACAAGCTGGTGCCTGAAGGCATAGAAGGCATGGTGCCGTTCAAGGGCAGCATCGTGCAGATCGTCTTCCAGCTCGCCGGTGGCGTGCGCTCCAGCATGGGTTACTGCGGCTGCCGCACCATTGACGAGATGCGCGCCCGCGCCGAGTTCGTGGAAATAACGAATGCCGGCATGCGCGAATCCCACGTGCACGACGTGCGCATCACCAAAGAGGCACCCAACTACCGGGTGGAGTAGGCGGTGCCAGTCATTGGCGTACCCCTGATCCCGGACGTGCCCCCGCTCATTCGACCACAATCGCGTCATCCCCCTCTCCCTCCGGGAGAGGGCCGGGGTGAGGGAGCGCACCACCGCTTATGAACCACGACCGCATCCTCATCCTCGACTTCGGCTCCCAGCTCACCCAGCTCATTGCCCGCCGCGTGCGCGAAGCATCGGTGTACTGCGAGATCCACCCCTGCGACATGCCCGCCGAGGCCATCCGTGCCTTCGCACCCAAGGGCATCATCCTCTCCGGCAGCCATCAATCGGCCTACGAGGAAACCACCGATCACGCGCCCGATGTAGTGTTCGAACTGGGCGTTCCGGTGCTGGGCATCTGCTACGGCATGCAGACCATGGCCCAGCAGCTGGGCGGCAAGGTGGCCCTGGGCCTCAAGCGGGAATTCGGTTTCGCGCAGGTGCGCGCGCGCGGCCATACACGACTGCTGGCGGGACTGCAGGACCACCAGGGACCCAAGGGCGAGGGCCTGCTCGATGTCTGGATGAGCCACGGCGACAAGGTGGAGGCACTGCCACCGGGGTTCACGCTCATGGCGTCGACCGATAGTTGCCCCATCGCTGCCATGGCCGACGAGAAGCGCGGCCTCTATGCCGTCCAGTTCCATCTCGAAGTGACGCACACGCGCCAGGGCAGCGCCATCCTGACGCGCTTCGTACGCGAAATCTGCGGATGCGCCGGCGACTGGCAGATGCCCAGCTACGTGGACGAGGCGGTGGCGCGTATCCGCGCCCAGGTGGGCAGCGAGGAGGTGATCCTCGGCTTGTCGGGTGGTGTGGATTCCTCGGTCGCCGCGGTATTGATCCATCGCGCCATCGGCAGCCAGCTCACCTGCGTGTTCGTCGATAACGGTCTGCTGCGGCTCGATGAGGCCGCGCAGGTGGTCGAAACTTTTGAGCGCCATTTCGGGCTCAAGCTCGTGCATGTGGATGCTTCAGAGCGTTTCCTGGGAAAACTCGCTGGCGTGAGTGATCCCGAGGCCAAGCGCAAGATCATCGGGCGCGAATTCGTCGAGGTCTTCCAGGAAGAATCGGCCCGCCTGGCCAACGCGCGCTGGCTGGCCCAGGGCACGATCTATCCCGATGTGATTGAATCGGCGGGCGCTTCGTCGAAGAAGGCCGTGACGATCAAGTCGCACCACAATGTCGGCGGCTTGCCCGATACCCTGCATCTCAAACTGCTCGAACCGCTACGCGATTTGTTCAAGGACGAGGTGCGGGCGCTGGGAATTGCCCTGGGCCTGCCGCCCGAGATGGTGCATCGGCATCCCTTTCCCGGGCCGGGCCTGGGCGTGCGCATACTGGGTGAGGTCAAGCGCGAATATGCCGACCTGCTGCGCCGTGCCGATGCCATCTTCATCGAGGAATTGCGCCGCAGCGGCTGGTATGAGAAAACCAGCCAGGCGTTTGCGGTATTTCTGCCCGTGCGCAGCGTGGGCGTGATGGGGGATGGACGCACCTATGAATGGGTGGTGGCGCTGCGCGCCGTGCAGACCCAGGACTTCATGACCGCGCAGTGGGCGCATCTGCCGCACGAACTGCTGGGCGTGGTTTCCAACCGCATCATCAACGAGGTGCGGGGCATCAACCGCGTGGTGTATGACATCTCGGGCAAGCCGCCGGCCACTATCGAGTGGGAGTGAATTTTCTCGATAGGGTGTGCTGTTGATCACAGGAAAATCGGCGCACTCGACATGCAGCGAGCACCGACGATGTCGCTGATGACGGGGAACCGCGGCTCGCGACAGACGCATCGTTGAGGTCCGCGTGAACCCAACCTCAGTAGAAGGTCAGCGATCCTCCGTTGACGGTAGCCGTCACCTGGAGTCCAACCAGGTTTCCGGCGGCGTCGATACGCACGCACGTCGATGAGGGAAGGGCGCTCAACCCATCAGCCACGCCCGCCGGCGTCAACTGTACCGTGTCGTCGAAGCAGACGAGCGCCGTGGTCGCCGTATCCGCGTTGACGCTCACGGCCTCGGCAATGGTTCCGTCAATCACGGTTTGCGTGGCATCGTGGTAGATGTTGGCCGTAAAGTTGGGGAAAGACTGACCGACCACGGCGGTCGCGGGCACGGCGAAGGTTTGGGTCGCCACCACATTGCCGCCGGGCATACCGTCGTTGGCCGCCAGGAAGGCGCTGGTGGCTGGGTTGTAAAGGCTCGTGGTGGTGGTCGTGCCGAGGGAAGTTCCGTTTTCGAAGACCGTTTGCACGACCGTTGCGGCTAGGGCCGGGGCGCCGTTGAATGTGCTTTGTACCGGCGTCGAGGCATAGCTCATCAGGTACGAGTTGCCAAAGGCGTCCTGGCTCGAAACCTGGAAGGAAAACGGCTGCGAAATCGTGTTCATCACCGCCTGCGACAGCGGGAACTGCAGTGTCGATGCAACGGGCGTGATTGGCGCGCTGACCGGATACGCGTTGACGGGTGCGCAAATGATCGGATTCCCGAAAGCGTCATATCCACAGACCACATCACCGGACCCGCCGCAGCCAGTGAGCAGACCGCCTGCAAGAATGAACACACCACTCATTCTCGTGTGACGTGAATTTGCCTTGGTAGCGGCGATTACTGCCGTGACAACATTTCCGTCATTCATTATTTCGCTGCCTCGATCGTCGTTGTGCTCCCGATCACCGTAGGCGTACGGTGCTGGGTAGGCGGGTCGCAGGTAGCGAGGGTAGACCGCTGACATACGCGGCGGCGATACGGGAAAGCCGTATGGGCATCCGTGGGTGGGCGCGTCCGAATAGACGGTTGTCGGGTGCAGAAACCTCTCAACCAGCGGAGAAACCATGGTGGGCGTGCAACAAATATCGGCGCCGCCTTGCTGCGCGATCGTTCAACCGCGTACCCCTCCGGCAATCACGCCACCGAGCACTGCCGTCAAATTGACCGTTGGCCCAGTAACCGCAGCCGCACAAATCAAAACATGAACGTGTATCCGGCGGACAGCAGGACGATATTGCCGCGCCAAGGGGGAATCTGGGTGGTATTTGACTGGCCCACGTTGAGATAGTCCTCGACCTCAAGGCGCAGAACCCCGAGAGGTCCGCGCATGGTCGTGACCCCTAGTCCCAGGACTGCGCCGCTGTTGTGGACCGTCTGCGACACGCTGAAGCTGCCGCCCGAGTTGTTGTCGAAGCTCGTGGCGTTCAGGTCCGTCCAGGCCTCGTACACGCCCGCCTTGCCGAAATAACGCAGTCCGGCGTTGTCGAATCCGAGCAGCAGGGCCTCGTAGAACGCGTACGCGTTCGCCGTTCCGGAGTCGGTGATTGAGAAGCTTCCGGTGGTGTTGTTGCTGTCAACCGTCCACCCCACCGACCCGAGCGAGGCGAAGCCGACCTCGACGCCGATGTTGGGCGTGAACCATGCTCCGCCATAAGCGCGTCCGGCGAAGCTGCTCCGATCCTGACTGCCGACAGATGATATGTAATCGCCCGCCGTCAGCGGGGTTGTGGACGTATAGGCGTTGTTGAGCCAACCCGCTATCGAATTACTGTTGTCGGCGAAAATCGAGGCACCGATTGATCCACCAAAAAAAAATTGCGGCCCCCGGTAGCCGTAGTAGCCGTAATCCTGCGCGAGGACCGTCAGCGGAGAGAAAGCCAAGGCACAAAGCAGCAGTTGGCGCGTGCGCCGTTGGATCGATTTCATGGTGGCTACTCCTTGGAAAAATCGGCGCTGCACGCCGGGGATGGCTGGCGCATAGTCTGAACAGCAAAGCGTCGGGACGATACGCGACGCTATTGCTTGCCGAAACGTGCGCAGGCCGTACGGGCTTCACATAGGGGATTCTATTTATGCGGCGCGTTGGTGGGGTGCAATTAAACAATCTGTCACAACATTGCAGAAATTGATTCTTTGCGACGGTGTCCTAACAAGTAGCAGGATGTAGCGGATGGCGGCGCACGAACACGTCACTCTTGCAATCGGTGGCAGAACCCAACCAAGGGAGAACACGCATGAATTCGACGATCGTAAACGCAAGGGCTCCACGCACATGCCGGACCCTTCCCGGGTTGGTCGCAATTGCAATCGCTCTCGCGATGTCGTGCGCGGCTGGTGGCGTGCAGGCACAGGGCCATGGCGGCGGGTATCCAGACGGACATAACGGTGGTGGTGGTCATGAGGCTGACGGTGGTGGGCATGGCGGTATCTCGGGCGGACACGCCGGTGTTGGTGAGCGTACGGGCTACAGTGGCGGGCATGGTGGATTCGCGGCTGGCCGCGCCGGCTATGGCAGTGGCCATGGAAGGTATAGCGGCGGGCAAGGCGGATCTGGCGGTGGATACGGTGGTAGCCATGATGGCTACGGCGGCTGGCAGCGAGGCGGCGCCGCTTGGCACGGTGACGGTGGAGGGCGCGGTGGTGACCGCTACCGGCATGGTGATGGCGATGGTGATTTGGGACACGGATGGCGCGGTGGCTGGCGGGGCGGTGTAGGCTGGTCCGGATACGCTTACGGACCGTACGTTACGTACGACGCCTACGGCTATCCGGTTGATGGTTATGCCGGTACGGTCGACTATCCACCGTTTGAGGTGGCATACGACACCCCGCTACCGCGGCGGGTCTGGTATTACTGTCCCCCGGCAAGGGCCTACTACCCTTATGTAAGGGCATGCCCTGGCGGTTGGCGCCCGGTCGTTCCAACCTGGTGATAAACCCCGCCTTGCCTGGGGGCGTCATCCTGAAACTAGTAATGGCACAGGTCCATCTCGTGGCAATATAGCCGGCGCACATCGCCGGCCGGATGGAGTTCCTGGAAGTCCCGCGTGCGGGAGATCTCCTCCGCACGCGGGACTTCCAGGAAGGTACGCGAGCCGGTCGACGCAGCGGTCGCTATCCTCGGACCGTTTGTCCACCCCATCACCCAACATGCCAGAAGGCGTGCTCAGCAGAGGTTCGTCATGAGTGCATCGTCCCGCCGAAATTTTCTTCAGTCCAGCACCGCAGCGCTCGCGGGTACGTTCATTGCCGAGGCCGGCCAGGCGGCTCCTGCGGAGCAAGGAAGCCCTCCCGCGCTCCCTGCCAGCCGGGCGTTCGCAGCAATTCACCAGCCCAAGCCTCTGCCCTTCGATCCGGCGAAGCTCAACGGAATTTCCGAGAAGCTGATCCGGTCCCACTGGGAAAACAATTACGGTGGTTCGGTCAAGACACTCAATGCGGTCAAGCTGAAGCTGGCCCAGGCGCTTGCCGACAAGGACACGCCGGCATTTGCCTATGACGACCTGAAACGCGAGCACCTGATGCGGACCGGTTCGGTCGTGCTGCATGAACTCTACTTCGAAAATATCGGTGGTAATGGCAAGGCGGATGCCGATGTGCGCAAGACCGTCGGTGATGCGTTCAGTGATTTCAATACCTGGGAAACCGAGTTTCGCAAGATTGCAACCGGTCTCTCGGGCGGCTCGGGCTGGGTGATCCTTGGATTCAACACTCAGTTTGGACAAATGGAGAACTACTGGCTGGCGGATCATCTGCATGGGCCGGCCACCACTGTGCCGCTCCTGGTTATGGATATGTACGAGCATTCGTACCAGATGGACTACGGCGCTGCAGCTTCCAAATATATCGACGCGTTCTTCCAGAATGTCCCTTGGGAAAAAGTTGCGCAGCGTCTTGCGCGCGCCCAGCGCTTTGCTACTCTGGCGTCGGCATAGCGCGGTTTGCGCGTCGTCAACGCAATCGTGTCGAGGTGGATCACCGTCCTGACTGCCGGCCTGGTGGCGACCGTCGCGGCGAGGTACGCTGGGACGCATTGCTGAGCAGCCTGTGTCCCATGCATGCACATCGACCTTGTCTAATCGTGTGGCCGATCGTCGCCACGGCCGGTAGATGTGTTCTGGTAGGGCTTGGGGGCCGCCGCACTCGGCGCGGCGTCACGCGGAAAAATCCAATAGAAGGTGTTACGAGGTTCAGGCAATGACCGGCACGGCTGCGCTGGTCTGGTTCAAACGCGACTTGCGCATGCGCGACCATGCTCCGTTGGCGGAAGCCCTGCGCTTTGACAGCGCGATAGGGCTGGTGGTAATCGAGCCGGAGTGGCTGGCAAGCCCAGAGTGCGACCCCCGCCACGTCGGCTTCCTGCTCGACTGCATCGCCCAGTTAATACACAGTCTGGCGAAACGAGGAATGACACTCCTTGTGCGTCGTGGTTCGATGCCGCAGGTGCTGCAGGAGTTGCGGCGCGAGTTCGCTTTCACCCACCTGTTCAGCCACGAGGAAACCGGCCCGGGTTGGAGCTACGGCCGCGATCTGGCCGTGGCCGAATGGTGCCGCAGCCAGGGCGTGACGTGGACCGAATCGCCACAGACGGGTGTGGTACGCCGCCTGCGCTCGCGGTCGGGATGGGCGGCACGCTGGGCGCAACGCATGAATGCCCCCGAGGCACCTGAGGTGCTGGCTGCCCCCGGCTTGAGCGGGGCCACAGGCCGGAGGGCGTCGGCGCTGCCTACCTTGCGCGAGCTGGGCTTACCCGACGTGAGCGCGACCTTGCCAGCAGGCGGCGAGCGCGCCGCGTGGGCCACGCTGGACAGTTTTCTTGAAGGCCGCGGGCGCGACTACCGCCGCGCAATGTCCAGCCCGCTCACGGCCGCCGAGGGCTGCAGCCGGCTGAGCGTGCACCTGGCGTTCGGCACCATCTCGATGCGCTGCGTCCACCAGGCCACTGAAGCACGGATCGCGACGACGCCCGATCGCCGCCTGGCCTACGCCTTGCGGGGCTTTGCCAGCCGCTTGCGCTGGCACTGTCACTTCATGCAGAAACTCGAGGACGAACCCGAGATCGAATGGCGCAATATGGCGCGCAGCGTCGATGGGCTGCGTCCTGGCGATGGCGTGCACGAAGGCGCGATCGACCGTGAACGCCTGCAGGCCTGGTGCGAAGGCCACACCGGCTTCCCGATGGTCGATGCCTGCATGCGTCAGTTGCGTGCCACGGGCTGGCTGAACTTTCGCATGCGGGCGATGCTGGTCAGTTTTGCGGCCTATCACCTGTGGCTGCACTGGCGCGAGCCGGGGCTGTTTCTGGCGCGCCAGTTTCTCGACTTTGAGCCCGGCATCCACTGGAGCCAGATGCAGATGCAGTCGGGCACCACCGGCATCAACACCCTGCGCATCTACTCACCGGCCAAGCAGGCGCGCGACCACGACCCGCAAGGGCAATACATCCGGCAGTGGGTACCGGAGATTGGCACCGCGGCGTATCCGCGCCCCATCGTTGACGAGCGGACGGCATTGGCGGCCGCTAAAGATCAGTTGTACCGACTGCGCCAGACCCGCGAGGCACACGCCGAGGCCAACGATATCCAGCGCCGGCATGGTTCGCGAAAAAGTGGCTTGCAAGCGACCGCGACCCCGAAACGTCGCACCCGCACCGCGCCGCAGGGCCAGGGCCAGCTGTTCTAGCCAAGCGCATTGCCAACAGGCAAGCGTAACGACGAGTCCTGACGCACCCCCGCTCGATTGGTCCACAGGATGTGGATCCTGCGCGGTGTTACCAAGCCTCGCTGCCCGGCCCACCCTTGAACGGTCCCACCAGATCCGGAGTAATCCAGCCGCCATAGAAGCCACCCGGCTGCGGCGTGACCGGGGCGCCGTCGACGCGGCATTCGAGCGCCTTTGGATAAAAGGCCACGCAGTTGGCCAACGCTTCGGCGCCGGCCAAGGGCTGCGGGTAGCTCCAGGCCTCGCGGGGCAGGCGACGGTCGCCCTGCACCAGCGTCC
>Ga0209698_10005316_pt1 | contig 13957 bp, 12 predicted proteins | sample LitLauG_LLR_2012_FD_187203 | JGI IMG/M metagenome (GOLD analysis project Ga0209698, IMG submission 187203) | Freshwater sediment microbial communities from Pennsylvania, USA - Little Laurel Run_MetaG_LLR_2012 (SPAdes) (version 2) | ecosystem: Environmental > Aquatic > Freshwater > Creek >... | reverse complement strand
ACGAGCGGCGACCGACCCTCGTTCATGGCAAAGCGCGAGGGGGAATCGAGCAGCGAATCGGGCGTCGCCAGGGGGAGGCGGATGCGCACCCAGAAGCGCGAGCCCTCGCCGGGACGGCTTTCGACGCCGGCGTCCCCTCCCATGAGGAGCGCGAGCCGGCGCACGATCGAAAGACCCAGGCCGGTCCCCTTGGTGGTGGCTTCGTCGAATTCCCCGACCTGCGAGAACGGCTTGAAGAGCAATTCGATCTTCTCGGGCGCAATGCCGATGCCGGTGTCGCGGACGACGAGTTCGACCAGCGCGCTCTCGTCGCCGGCCTCGATCTCGCTCGCCTCGATGTGGATGCTGCCGCTCACGGTGAACTTCACGGCATTGCTGACGAGATTGGAGAGGATCTGGCGCACGCGAATCGGATCCCCGAGGTAGGAGCGACCCGGCTTGCCCTTCCATTGCGCGTCCAGCCGCAGGCCCTTGCGCCGCGCCGGTTCCCCGAAAAGCTTCGCCACCTCCTGGATCTCGCGCGCCAGGTCCAGCGGCTGGCTCGACATGCGCAGCTTTCCGGCTTCGATCTTGGAGAGGTCGAGGATGTCGTCCAGGAGCGCGAGGAGCGTCTTGCTCGAGTTGATGATCGTGCGCACGTACTCCTCCTGCTCCTGTGCCGACGATCCGGGGAGCATGAGAAGCTCGGCGTAGCCGATGACGCCGTTCATGGGCGTGCGCAGCTCGTGGCTCACGGTGGCGAGGAAACTGCTCTTGGCGCGGCTCCCCGCCTCGGCCGCCTCCTTGGCGGCGAGGAGTTCGGCCTGCGCCCGCCGCAGCTCGGCGGTGCGCGCTTCGACCATGTCCTCGACATCGATCCGCCGGCGCGATCCCTGTTGCAGGTAGGCGGATAGGAGCACCGAGAGGAGAAGGCCCCCCGCGAGTGCAGTTCCACTCCCCCAACGCTCGGGCAGGAAGGCGCCCGCGCTCGAGTAGGCGACGATTTTCCAGCGCCGTCCGCCAAAATCCAGGGCGTGCTCGTGGCGCTGCGCCGACCGGATTTCCGATCCCGAAGTCCATTTCCCGGCCGCGACCCTGGGGTAGAGCAGGCGCTCGGCCCCACTCGCGCTTTCGTCGAAGATCGCCACATCGATGCCCCCGTTGGTGTGCTCCTCCGCCCCGGCCGACACGAGGAGGTCGCCGATTCGAAAGACCCCGAGGGCGAAACCCGCGATGCCCGACCTCCAGTCGGAATCGGGAGCGGCCTTCCAGTCGGCGCGGTAGACCGGCCGGAAGAGCAGCACCCCGAACTGGCCGCCAGCCTCCTGGAGGAGGACCACGCGCCCCGTGGCGAACATCTCCCCGGTGCGGCCCGCGCGCTCGAGGGCTTCGCGACGCATCGGGTCGGACGCGAGGTCGAACTGCAGTGCCTTCTCGTTGCCGCGCAAGGGCTCGATGAGGTCCACGGGAAAGTAGTCTTCGCGGTCCCCGGCCGCGATCATCTCGCCCTCGGCCGAGCGCTCCCGGATCCCGGAGACCTCGCTTCCCTCCCGGTGCAGCGCCTGCTCGTAGGCGGCGCGCTGGGAGCGGGTGACGTGCGGGATCCACTCGATCGCCTGTACCGCGCCATCGTCCTGCATGACCGCGGCGGCAAAGCGGTGGAAATGTTCGCGGTCGGTGTTTTCGCTCGTCTCGAGGAACGCCGCCGCCGCGCGCAGCTTGTCGACGGTGAGCCGGATGTTCGTCTCCAGCGTGCCGATGCGATCGTCGGCCTCCGCTTCGAAGGACGCAGCCGCCCGCTCGGCCTCGAAGGAGCGAAGCTGGATGAACGAGGCGATCGAGAGGGCCACCCCGCCCAGCAGCACGGCGATCCAGGGGATCGTGCCGCGATCGAGCCGGGTGAAGGCGACGCTGCGAAGACCCACGTCAGTCCTGGGGCGCGGCGCCGCCGGGCTGGGCGGCGAAGGCGGCCGAGGCCACGCCCTGGCAGGAATGCAGCCAGGCCCGGGCGCGCGAGGCGGGCACGGGGCGCGCCACGAGAAAACCCTGCACATCGGTGCACCCGGCCTCGCGCACCGCCGCAAGCTCGAGCGGGGACTCGACGCCTTCGGCGACGACGCGCAGGCCCAGGCGCGTTCCCAGCGTCGCGCAGGCCGCGACCACCGCCTGGCGCATGGCGTCGTTGTGCACCCAGGTCACGAAGGACTTCTCGATCTTGAGCTCGGAGAACGGAAGGCGCGAGAGCTGCGAGAAACTCGAATAGGCCGTCCCGAAATCGTCGATCGCGAGGTTGAACCCCCGCATGCGGAACCGCCCCGTACGTTCGGTCACGGTGGCGACGTCGGACATGGCCTCGGTCTCCGTGATCTCGACCGTCACCCAGCTGGGATCGATGCCCGCGGCCTCGACCATCGCGGTGAGTTCATCGCAAAACGCCCGGTCGGCGATGAGCCCCAGCGAGGCATTCACCGACCCGCTGACCGGGTAGCCTTCCATCAGGCACTGGCGCAGGAATTCCACCGTCGCTTCGAACACCTGGAGGCTCGCGTCGGCGAGCATGCCCGCGGCCGCCAGGGGCTCGATGAGCCGGTCGGGCGTGATGACGGCGCCGTTTTCGTCCACCGCGCGCATGAGCGCCTCGAACCCGGCCACTTCCGCGGTGTCGATGCGGACCTTGGGCTGCAGGAAGGTGCGGATGCGGCGCGAGTCGATGATCCGGCGCAGCTCCCCCGGCGAGAGCGCGGCGGCGCCCGCGACCTTCTCGCGCTCGGGCAGGGAAGCCGAGAAGTCGGAGAGTTCGTCGGCGATCGACCAGGTGCTCACCGGGAAATCCGCATATCCCGCGACGCGCAGTCCGCGCTCGCGCGCCAGGGACACGGCGGCGCGGATCACCGCGCGCTGCTGGTGCGAGAGGAGGTAGATCGCGGGCGGCCCGGGCTGGGCCGCCAGCTCGTGCATGAGGTCGAATCCGTCGTTGTCCTCGAAGTAGAGTCCGCTCACCACGAGGTCGGGCAGGGGGACGCCCGCGTGAAAGTGGGCGAGCGCCTCCCGCACCGAAGCCAGGGACTGGGAGACCGTCCAGCCGTTGCCCGAGAGCTCCGCGGCGAGTGCCGCGCGCGTCTCGGCGTCGCGCAGCACCACCCAGGCGGACCGCATCCTCGTGCCAACGGCCGTCTCGGCGAGGGCGTTCATTCCGGGGCGGGACCGAATTCCGCGCACACCGCCTTGACGTCGGCGATCGAGACCGGCTTGATGAGCATGCCGTTGAATCCATCGGCCAGCATGCGGTCGCGGTCCTCGAGCATGCCGTGGGCCGTGTAGGCGACGACGGGAAGCCGCGCGAGTCCGAGTTCGGAGCGGATGCGCCGGCAGGTCTCGATGCCGGAGAGGCCCGGCATGCGCAGGTCGAGGAGGACGAGGTCGAAGGTCTGCTCGCGCAGGGTCTGCAGCGCCTGCTCGCCTCCCTCGCACAGGATCGCGGTCCAGCCGATGCGGCGCAGGATCCCGTCGAGCAGGTTGCGGTTGATGGCGTTGTCGTCGACGACGAGGGCGGACGGGTTCGGGCGCACGGGGGATCCTGTCGCAGGCGGCGGCTTGGCCCCTGCCAGGCCGACGGCGTGCGATCTAGGGTACCCATTCCCCCTTCGTCGTAAGGGGCGAAATTTTGGTGATTCTCTGCGGTATTCCGGGTACCCGGGAGTGCTCCGGAGCCGGCTCCCTCACGCCTGGCCCCCCTCCCGGGGGAGAGGAGGGCGGTGGCGATCAGTGGGCTGCGGCCTGCTGCAGGGCGCGGATGCGATCCTCGAGCGGGGGATGAGACGCAAAAAGCGAGAACATGCCCTTGCCGCTGGCGATGCCCATGGCCTCGATGTGCTGCGGGAGGGCCTCGCCGCTCAGGCTGCCCAGGCGCGTGAGGGCGGAGATCATCGGCCGGCCCGACCCGAGCAGCCTGGCCGACCCGGCGTCGGCGCGGAATTCGCGCTGGCGCGAGTACCACATGACGATCATCGAACCGACGAGGCCGAAGCTCATCTCGAGCACGATGCGGGTGACGAAATACCCGATCTGTCCCAGCCCGCCGCCCTCGTCGCTGTCGCGCCGCAGGGCGTTGTCGATCGCCCAGGCGATGAGGTTGGAGAGGAAGATCACGAAGGTATTGACGACGCCCTGGAGAAGCCCGAGCGTGACCATGTCGCCATTGGCGATGTGGCTCATCTCGTGCCCGAGGACGGCCTCGACCTCGTCCCGGTTCATCGACTCCAGGAGGCCGGTCGAGACGGCCACGAGGGCGCTGTTGCGAAAGGCCCCGGTGGCAAAGGCATTGGGCGCGCCTTCGTAGATCGCGACCTCGGGCGCCTTGAGATTGGCGCGCTGGGCCAGGGCATGGACCGTCTGGACGAGCCAGGATTCGAGCGGCGTCTGCGGTGTGGAAATCACGCGCGCGCCGGTGGACCACTTGGCGATGACCTTGCTCAGGAGCAGGGAGATGAACGAGCCGCCGAAGCCGAAGATCGCGGCAAAGACCAGCAGCATCTGCACGTCGAGACCGCGCGGCGTGAGGAAGCGATTGACGCCGAGCACCGTGCATACGATGTCGAGCAGCACGATGACGGCCAGGTTGGTGAGCAGGAACAGGAATACGCGTTTCATGATGGGGAAAATCTCCTGGGGGACGCCCGCCGCGAAGCGGACGATTCTAGTTCAGCGCCTAGATTGGGGCGAAACGGGGCGGCGCAAGCCCTGCCCGGGGCGGCCGGGCAAAGGCTCCTACAATCCCAGCGCCTTCGCTCCGCAAAGGAAATCCGATGACCACCATCCGCCGCGCCGACCTCGTCGAGAGCATCGCCGCCGCGCTGCAGTACATCTCCTACTACCATCCCCGCGACTACCTGGAGCACCTCGCGCGCGCCTACGAGGCCGAGGAGAGCCCGGCGGCGCGCGACGCCATCGCCCAGATCCTTGCCAACTCGCGCATGTGCGCCGAGGGCAAGCGCCCGATCTGCCAGGACACGGGCATCGTCAACGTCTTCCTCGAGGTGGGGATGGACGTGCGCTGGGAGGGCTTTGCCGACGGCATCGAGGCGGCGGTGAACGAGGGCGTGCGCCGCGCCTACCTCGACCCCGGCAACAAGCTGCGCGGCTCTATCGTCTGGCCGCCGGAGGGCGCGCGCAAGAACACGGGCGATAACACCCCGGCCGTGGTCGACGTGAAGCTCGTGCCGGGCGCCACGGTGAAGATCGACGTCGCCGCCAAGGGCGGCGGCTCGGAGAACAAGTCCAAGCTCGCGATGCTCAACCCGAGCGACTCGATCGTCGACTGGGTGGTCAAGACCCTGCCCACGATGGGCGCGGGCTGGTGCCCGCCGGGGATGCTGGGCATCGGCATCGGCGGCACGGCCGAGAAGGCGATGTGGCTCGCGAAGAAGTCGCTCATGCAGGACATCGACATGCACGAGTTGCGGCAGCGCGGTCCGCGCGACGACATCGAGAAGCTGCGCATCGAGATCTTCGAGAAGGCCAACGCCCTGGGGATCGGCGCGCAGGGCCTGGGCGGGCTCTCGACCGTGCTCGACGTGAAGATCCTCATGCACGCGACCCACGCCGCCGGCAAGCCCGTGGCGATGATCCCCAACTGCGCCGCAACCCGCCACGCCCATATCGAGCTCGACGGCTCGGGCCCGGCGTTTCTCGAGCCTCCACCCCTCTCCCAGTGGCCCGACGTCAAATGGCAGGCCGACCCGCAAAAGTCAAAGCGCGTCGACCTCGACCGGCTCACCGCCGAGGAAGTGCGCGCCTGGAAGCCCGGGCAGACGCTCCTCCTCAACGGCCGCATGCTCACGGGGCGCGACGCCGCGCACGCCCGCATCCGCGACCTCCTGGCCAAGGGCGAGAAGCTGCCCGTCGATTTCACCGGCCGGGTGATCTACTACGTCGGCCCGGTCGATCCCGTGCGCGACGAGGTCGTGGGACCCGCGGGCCCGACGACCGCCACGCGCATGGACAAGTTCACCGAGATGATGCTGTCCCAGACCGGGCTCCTTGCCATGATCGGCAAGGCCGAGCGGGGCCCCGAGGGCGTGGCGGCGATCAAGAAGCACGGCGCGGCCTCGCTCATCGCCGTGGGCGGAGCCGCCTACCTCGTGGCACGCGCGGTGCGCAAGGCAAAGGTCGTCGCCTTCGCCGACCTGGGCATGGAGGCGATCTACGAGTTCGAGGTCGAGGACATGCCCGTGACGGTCGCGGTGGACAGCCAGGGGGTCTCGGTGCACGAGACCGCGCCCCGCGAATGGCAGGCCCGCATCGGCAAGATCCCCGTAACGGCAAAGGCCTGAGGCGTGCCGGGTCGCGGCGCGGCGCCCGTCGGGGTCTTCGACTCGGGCGCAGGGGGCCTCTCGGTCGTGGCCGCGATCCGCGCCGCGCTGCCCGCGCTTCCCATCCGGTATTTCGCCGACACGGCCTACGCTCCCTATGGCGAGCGTAGCGAGGAGGAGATCCTCGAGCGCACGCGATATGCCTGCGGCAGGCTCCTGCAGGAAGGCGCCTGCGCCCTCGTCATCGCCTGCAACACCGCGACCGCCAACGCCATCGACACGATCCGCTCGGAAGTGGGCGTCCCCGTGATCGGCGTCGAACCCGGCCTCAAGCCCGGAGCGGCGACCACGAAGAGCGGAGTCGTCGGCGTGCTCGCGACGCAAGCCACGCTCGCGAGCGAGCGCTACCGCACGCTCGCCCGCAAGGTGCAGGCCGACGCCCCCGGTGTGCGCTTTCTCGAGCACGCCGCGCGCGGCTGGGTCGAGCTCGTCGAGGCGGGAGAGATCGACTCGCCGCGCGCGAGCCAGAGCGTGCGCACCGCCATCGAACCCCTCCTCGCGCAGGGCGCCGACACCCTGGTGCTGGGGTGCACGCACTACCCGTTCCTGCGCGGCGCCATCGAGCGCGCCGCGCGCGGAGCCTCGGTCATCGAGACCGGCCCCGCGGTGGCGCGCGAGCTGCAGCGCCGCCTCCCCGAGCAAGACCTTGCCAGCAGCGCCGGACGTGGACCGCTCCGGTTCGAGTCGAGCGGGGACCCGGCGCAGTTCGAAGCCCTCGCCCACCGCCTCCTGGCGCGCTAACCCCGGCGGGTACCGATTCCGGTAGTGCCTCGCGCCCGGCGGCGCGGGAGGATGGCGCCTCGCGCGGAAGGGAAGTTCTCCCCATCCGCGCGGTTCCCGAACCTCGTGGAGCCCTCCATGGCGACAACAACCCGCACCCCATCGAATGCCGCGCGCCGGGCCGCTCCGGTCCTCCTCGCCTTCCTCCTCCTCGCTTCGCCCGTCCTTGCCCAGACCGCCACCTCCACGGACGCCGGCGCCACCCTCTGGGCGGCCCTGCGCGGCGTCCTCTACGGGCCGTGGGGCCTCGTCGGCTCGGCGGTCGTCGTCGCCCTGGGCATCTACCTCTTCCTCGAGCGCGGCTTCATGCACGCCCTGGGCGTGATGGCGGCGGGGGCGCTCCTTTTTTTCGTGCCGCTCATCGTGATTTCCATGCGCAATGCAGCGCAGGCGATGGGAGGGGCGGGATGAGACCCGTTCCCCGCCTCATCGATCGTCCGAGCCGAAGCGGCGAGGTCATTGTCGTATTCATGACGCCGCTCTTCCTCCTTCGCACCATCGACCCCCTCTTCGCGCTTGCCGTCGCTTGCGCGTGCGCAGTCCTTTTCCTCCGAATCTCGGTGGGCCGGCCCGAGGGAACCCTGCTTCACACCCTGTACCGGATGGGACTGCGACCACGCGGCCTGCTCGATCTTCGCGGCCGCCGCCTGGTGCCCTAGCCCATGGAAGGTTTCGCCGCCCTGGACAGCACGCTTCGCCGCACCAGCCTCGTGGCGCTCGGCTCCTGCACGACGCTCGCCGTCCTGGCGGCATCGAGCGTGGCCTACTCCCTCCACGTCGCCACGCAGACCCGCGAGAGCGCCCAGCGGATGGCCGTGCTGGTGGTCCCGGGCGCTGTCGCCGGTACCTATACGCCGGGCATCACCGAAGATTCGGTGCGATCGGTGGCACGGTATCTCGCGGGCCTGGCGATGAACTATTCCGGCGCTCGAAGCTTTGACGAGCGCTTCGACGAGCTCGAGTCCTTTTTCGCTCCTCAATTGCTGCCCCGCCTGGAGGAAGCCCGACGCTCCCTTCGCCGGGACCTCGAATCGCAAGGCCAGTCCCGCTCGTTCATCGCCTCGGCCGCTTCCGAAGGGTTCCAGCAGGAATCCCCTGGGCACTTTCGCTACTCGGTGCGGGGCGAGCGCACCGTCTACTCCGGCGGGCTCGCCATGAGCACCTCCCATAGCGAGGTGCGGCTTCGCCTGGCGCTGGGCACCCCTTCGGATCGGAACCGGCTGGGAATCGTGATCGAAGGTTTCGACGTACTGGACGAAACCGGTTCCGGACAATCCCGGACCGCCGCCCAGCAAGGGAGTTAGGCGGTGCGAAGCAAAAAGATTCTCCGGGATCTCGAGCGACTTTGCTGCAAGGTCTTTTCGGCGGCTTTCGTCCTCGCCGCACTGTGCCCGTCGGCATCGTGCGCCGACGACTCCCATTGGGACGGTGTTCACTACATCCCCGTGCCGGTCCGCTTGGGGTCCGATACCCGCCTCGTGATGCCGGAACCCTTCGACGATTCCTGGGAGCGCGATTCCGACGTCTCGTGCAGCCTCCTCGACGCGCGCACGCTCATCATCCGTCCGCGCAAACCCCATATCGAGCAGCGCCTCACCCTCCGTGGCCGCACCTCGGGCTCGCTCTATCTCGCGAGGGTGAGCGATTCACTGCCCTACGTGCCGATCGTTCGAGTCTCCGTCCGGGAACCGTCCACCGAAGGGACTGGTTCCGGCCGCGACACCACCGACGTCATCCAATTTCTCAAATCGATGATGTCGGCACGGGTCCCGGCCGGAACCACGGTCTCGAAGTCCGAGCGGGTCCTCATCGACCAGCCCCCGTATCGCATGACTGCCGAGGAAGTCTGGAAAAACGGCCCCGAGACCGGGATCTTCGTCCGGATCGATGCGACCTCTCCTGCCAACGCCCTGCCGATCGTCCCCGCGAATTTCGTCGTACGCATCCCCGAATTGGGCTCGCTCCGGGCGATGTCGGCCGATTTCTTTGAACTCTCCCCGCGACGCACCTCGACGCGCGCCTACCTAGTCTATGCGCGCTGAGGCTTCGCCAGGCCCCGGGCCGCGCGAGCCGTGGGATGCGAATCCATGGCCTCGACCGGTTTTCATCGCTTTCGTGATCGGGTTCGCGCCGTTTGCCGTGGCCATCGCGCCGGAATCGGCGTCTGCGGCCGAGGCAGCGTCCAGCACGCCTCCAGGAGCAGCCACAAGTTTTGGTGCTTCGATGCCATCCGATCAGTTCATCCGCAGCTTCCAGCAGCAGCTCTCCCGGCAGCTCGGCGAGTCGCTCGAACGCGCGCAAAGGGAAAGCGATGAACGCATGCGCAAGTGGGAGGAGATGCAGCGAAAGTCCGACGAAACACTGCGACAGTTGCAGGAGGAGGTTGCCTCCCGTTCCGTCCAGCGCCAGGCGCCCGGCCCGGAGGAGGAAGCGGCCCTCGTTCCCGATCCCCCAAAGGTGCACGTGCGACGCGTCGCCGGTGAAGGCGGACATCCGATCGACGCAATCGCCACGGAGGCCGCCGATCGGCCTGGGGGATTCCTGCTTCCCGGTTCTGGCGATCCGCCAGCGCCACACGCAGGGCGGGCTTCCGTGATCGCACCCCACGGATTTGTCGAGGGGCGACTGCTCAACGGGGTGATTGCCACCGCCGGCGGGCCTGACCGGGAGAGCATCGTCGCCCTGACCGGGCTTTATCAAAGCGCAAATGGCTTTACTTCGAATCTCGATGGCTGCCTCGCTCTGGTCCAGGGCCATTCCGATCTGGCGGCCGGTCGGATCGACTTCAAGCTGAGCCGCCTCACCTGCAATTTCCCGGGCGGCGCCTCCAAGACCTGGGACGCCTCCGGCTGGCTCGTCGACTCGGACGGCATACGCGGCCTTCGGGCAGTCCTGGTCAGCAACCTCGGGTCCAAGGCGGCCCTCGCATCCCTGGGTGGGGCCATCGATGGACTGGGACAGCGCCTCAGCCAGGAGCAATATCGAAACTCGATTTCCGCGCTGGGATCCACGTCCAGTTTTTCCGGCAGCCCCGGCCGCGATGCCGCGGGGGGAGCCGCGGGTGGAGCTGCGCGGTCTTCGACCCAGGCCATCAACGAGGCCTACGCCCTCTTTCCCCCCTCTCTGCAGGTGGGCGGTGGAACTTCCGTCACCGTCGTCCTGGCCAACGACCTTCGTGTCCCGTCCCAGGGATCGGGACTCTCCAGCACGTTCGCGGCAAGGGTTCCATGAGAACCGTCGTCGCCATGATCGCCCTCACCCTGCTGTCCGGATGCGCTGCTCCACCGGGATCGACTCGCGTCCCGACGATGCCCATGCGCGAAGCGCTGCGGATCGCCAGGGACGGGGGAGTGCCGATGGGCCACGACCATCGGGACCCGGAGGGTGGACTCCTCGCGGGTCGATCGCACGGTGTACCGGTCCCCCTGCTCGCGTCCCCGGACATTCGGATGGCGTATCTCTACGAGTGGATCGACGCCGGGGGCAATCGACACTTCGGTGGTTGGGTCGCGGTGGCCCTGGGCGGGTTCACCTGGGTGCTGGACGACGGCACCCTGGCTCCCACCCAGACACAAACCACGGATCGGTAAGAGCGGCGCAATCCATGATCGCTTCCTCATCGAGAGTGGCGCAAGGCCAGGTCCGGTCGCTGTCGGCGGAACTGCCGTACCTGTGCGAGACATCCTTTGACGGTTTCGGCCCGCTGCATTTGCTCTCCGACGACTCGCTCGGATATGCCTTCCAGACGCCCCTGCCCTGCGCCATCACCGATCCCAACGCAGAAGAGTCGATTTCCTCGACGATCGCGGCGATGCTGCGCGCCCTGGCGCCCGGAACGTACTGGCAGTGGTTCGTCCGCTCGGACTCCTGCGTCAGCCGGCAGCTTGTCCAGGCGCTCGGTCTTGAGCAATGCCGTGGCGAATCCCGCGAATTTGCAGATGCATTCGCGGGGCGCTGGCAATCCGCCGAACGCGACGGCTTCTTTCCGGAAGCGCCGGAGATCAATTTTCACCCGCGACGGGTGACGGTCCTGGTTGCATTGAAATCGCAGGTGCTCGGCTCCACCCAGTCCTTTCCCTCCCTTTCCCTTGCCCTGCACCGTCTCTCGGGAAAATCAAAGGACTCCGGCGCGACCGCTCGCGCGGCCGATTTCATCCGCTGCTGCCGCGAGGTCGAGGGCGCCGCGCTTGCACAGGGCTGGACGACGCAGCCGGTCGATGGCGACAGCCTGGCGGACTGGGTCGGCCTGGAGATCTTTCCGCAAAGGGCGGATCGGGGCGGCTCGCTGCGGGTAGGCCTGGGCGAAACCCGCCATGCGATCGCGAGCCTGGGATCGATCGAAGGTCTCTGCGGCGAAGGGTTCTGTTCCCATGCCCGAGGCACTCCGGTTCACCACCGGGTCGTTTCGATGCTCTGGCCTCCTCCGGCCGTGGCGCCGGGTCTCCTGAACGACCTTCCGTTTGCGCGGCCGCGGATCACGGTCTGCATCACCGCACGGGCGCTTCCCCCCGCAAGCGCCCTGGCCGCTCTCAAGGCGCGCGCGCTGATCGAGGACCGATCGACCCATCGGTTCAATCGCACCGAAATGCAGGCTCGCGCGGAGGCGCTCCAGGAGGTCGAGCACCGGATCTTTTCCGACGGTGAACGGATTTTCGACGCGCGCCTGCAGGTACACGTGATGGAGGAGGATGCCCTTGCCGCAGAGGAGGCGGTTGTCCAGGTCTGCAATCTGCTCGAGCAGCGGGAATTCGAGGCGTCGAAGGAGAGCGATATCGGCAGCACCCTGCTGCTGCGAGCCTGCCTTCCTTTTGCGATCTATCCGGAAACGGAGGACCGGCTTCGCCGCAGGCGCAGGCTCCTTTCCAGGGACCTTGCCGACCTTCACCCCGGAGGCGGACCGGGCGCGGGAGGCTCCTTCGGTGCATTCGAGGCCGGGGGCCGGCACCACGCGATCGCCTATTGCAGCCCCGGCGGCGAGCCGCTCTTCCTCGATCCGACCCGCGCGGAGAAAAACCCCCATGCCCTGGTCATCGGTCAATCCGGATCGGGCAAGAGTTTTTTCGTCCACGACTTTCTACTTCATCTCTGGCGCCGCGAGGGGGTGCGACTCTTCCTCCTGTCGATCAAGCCCGACTACCGGAAGCTCGCGCTGCTGCTGGGCAGGTACGTCGAACTGCACCTGGACAGCGAGGAATCGCTCAATCCGTTCGGCGGCAGGCCCGGGCTGGAGAACCAGGCGCGCTGGCTGGCGGCGCTGCGTCTCATGCTGTCCGAAGCGGGATCCGCAACAGCAATTTCGCGGGAGGCCGATATCACCCTGCAGGAGGCCGCCATGTCGGCGGCTCGCAGGAACTGGGATGAACTGCGCAACCAGGCCATTCGCGAGACGCTCCTGGAAGACATCTGCGTCGAACTGGAGCGCAGCTTCGGCAGCCTCGGTCGTCAACTTGCCTTCTCCCTGCATCCCTACCGCCGCGGGCCGTTTCATCGGCTTTTCAACCGTCCGCGGTCGGTCTCCGCGGACGATCGTTTCGTCTTCTTCAACCTGGGTTCGATACTCCGCCAGCCCTGCGCTCCTCTGGCCTCGTTTTGCGTCTTCCTCCTGGTCGACGAAGTCATAGCAAATCCAGCCCTCCGTGCCGTTCCCAAGGGGCTCATCGCGGACGAAGTGTGGGCACTGGTCCGGGACGAACAAGCCGCCGCGATCCTCGAGCGCTCCCTGAAGGCCTACCGGAGCCTCGGAGGGTTTGCGCTGCCAATCGTCCAGGATCCGCGCGACCTCGACAACCCTGCCGGCCGCGTCATGCTCGTGAATACCGCCACCAAGGTCGTCCTCCCGCTGGACCCTTCCGGACAGGCCGATCTGGATCGCTACCTTCGCCTCAATGAGCGCGAACGGGAGGTCGTGCGCGACCTGCGTCTTGTGAAGAGAAGATACAGCGAGTTCTTCGTCAGCGTCGATGGCCTCGCCTCGGCCAAAGGTCTTCTTGTCCCCGATCCCCTTCGGTACGCGGTCTCGACGACGGATCCCATCGATGAGGATCGGATCGAACGCTTCTATCGCGAGAGCGGCCAGATGATGGAAGCGGTGCGCCGGTTCTCCCGGGAGTTCCCCTATGGCATCGACATCGCACGCGCACGCGGATGAGCCACAACGGGCAGCACGAACCATGACCCGGGATGATTTCGATCCGGCGGTCTTTCCGGGCCGGGCGCCACACGGCGCAGCGGGGATCCGCTACGTTCGCATCGCCTCCCCTTCTGCGACCGCCTTGCGCACTCCGGAGCCGTCTCCGCTGGCGGATCGTGGGTCGCGCATGGCGGACGAGTCCCTGGCCCGGAACGGCTCCGTCTTGCATTCGATCGCCGAGTCACAAGGCTCGTCCCTGGATCGTGGATTTGCGCGGTCACTCCGGTGCAGTCCGATCGCAGCCTTTGCCGCCGGCCTCACGTTCGCCATTGCCATCGCGCGTGCCGATCTTCGTGAACCCGCGGGAGCCGAGGCCTCCACGCCGAACACCCCGGAAATTACCCTGTCCCGTCGCCTCCTGGAACTGCGGCATATCGCATCGGAATCCGCCACTCCAAGCCCGGGCGTTCCGCCGCCCGTGCGGCGAGGATCCCGGAGCGCGCCGCCCCCGGTTCCCAAGCAGGCTGCCGTACCGGCGGAACATGCCAATCCAACGGGAATCCCCACGGTAATCGAGGGTGGCGGCGACGAAGAAACGACCGACCCGCTCCAGGGATTGCTCGTGAAATCGGGCCTTCGGTGGCTCGATCCGCGAACCTCACCCTACGGGTTGCGCGAGATCCGGTCGATCCTCGGA
>Ga0209698_10005315_pt1 | contig 13957 bp, 10 predicted proteins | sample LitLauG_LLR_2012_FD_187203 | JGI IMG/M metagenome (GOLD analysis project Ga0209698, IMG submission 187203) | Freshwater sediment microbial communities from Pennsylvania, USA - Little Laurel Run_MetaG_LLR_2012 (SPAdes) (version 2) | ecosystem: Environmental > Aquatic > Freshwater > Creek >... | reverse complement strand
GTCCAGGGCGATGAGACGCACCTCGCCATGGGGATATTGGCCGCCGTCTTCACTCTTGCCACCCTGATCACAACCGGGCGGATCGGTCGCGCGATCGATGCGTCACTAAGGCTGCAGTTTGAGAACCGCGACCTGGTGGAGGATCTGCAGGCCGCAAAGCGCCAGACCGAATCACTCAATCAGGCATTGGAACTCAGAGTCCAGGAGCGCACGGCCGAACTGCGCAAGTCCGCCGACCAATTACGGGTTGAGATCGCCCAGCGCCAACAAATGGAGGAAAATCTAGTCCGCGTGCGCAAGCTGGAATCTCTCGCAGTGTTGGCAGGCGGCATCGCGCACGACTTCAATAATTTTCTGACGGTCGTACAAGGCAATATTGAAGTGGCTAAGGGGCAACTGAATCCTGGAGAGCCGGTTCAAGCGATCCTGGATGGAGCCGCGAGCGCCTGCCAGCGTGCGGCAGTCCTGTCGTCTCGGTTGCTGACTTTTGCGAAAGGCGGCGCTCCCGTACGGAGCATGGTTTCCGTCGCCAGACTCGTCCTGGACGCGGTTCAACTTGCACCTACTGGCGCCCCGGGCAACATTGAGGTCGATATTGCAGAGGATCTCCGGTTCGCCCAGATCGATCCGGGCCAGATCGCCCAAGTGCTGCACAATATCCTCTTTAATGCCCGGCAAGCGATGCCGGAGGGCGGCAACATCCAGGTTCGCGCAGAGAATATTGTCGTCCAAGACAACCCGAATGCCGACCCTTGGGTTAGAATCTCGATTCGAGACCACGGCCGTGGCATTCCCAACGATATCCTCCCGCTGATTTTCGATCCTTATTTCACTACCAAGCCGGGCTCCAGTGGCCTCGGCCTGGCGACGGCATATGCAATCGTTACCAAGCATGGGGGTCACATTTCCGTGGAGTCGAAACCTGGTGATGGGACGGTATTCGTCGTCGATCTGCCCGCCTCGCAAGAAAGACCCGCTCCCCAGGCTCCGAGTGCTCCTTACCTGCAGACCGGCACGGAGCGGCTTTTGGTCATGGACGATGAAGAGGCTCTCCGGAAACTGCTGCATACCGTTCTTACCAATCTCGGTTACCAGGTTGAGACTGCCCGGGACGGAGCTGAGGCAATCGCTCTTTTCAAAGACGCGAAGGCTGCGGGGAGGGGTTTTGACGCCGTTCTGTTGGACTTGACGGTGAGTGGCGGAATGGGCGGCATGGAAACTGGCGCCATCCTAAAGGAGCTGGACCCGTCGTCAAAGTTAATTGTTTCCAGCGGCTACTCGGACGCACCGGTGATGTCCGATTTTGCCAAGTATGGCTTCGACGCCATGATTCCGAAGCCCTGGACCATGTCGCAAGTAAACGCGGTTTTTCGGAGTGTGCTGGTTGGGCATCGCGATCGCAAACCCGGTTAGCGGTTGCCCCAGGCATTAACAGCATTAACAAGGCGTCCTACCGCCGGCCCGGCCGGAGTGCTAAACTTTTGGCATTCGCAATAGCATGACCGTGCCCCAAACCGAGCCCACCGAGCCGCGACCGTCAGGGAGCGGCCGTCTTTGCGTTACCCAAGCCGGCGGGGTGGCGTCGATCACGCTGAACCGTCCCGAGCGGCGCAACGCGCTTTCCCTCGGGCTGATGTTGGAACTAACCGCCTGCCTGGAGGAGATCGGCCGCAACCGTGACGTGCGCGCTGTCATTCTGCGCGCCGCCGGGAAGGTCTTTTGCTCCGGTCACGATCTCGGTGAAATGACCGGCCGCGACCTCAACGAGTACCGGCGCATCTTCGACGTCTGCACCGAGCTGATGACCAAAATCCAGGCGATTCCGCAGCCCGTGATTGCGGAAGTCCAGGGAATCGCAACCGCGGCCGGATGTCAACTCGTCGCGACGTGCGATCTGGTGGTGGCCGCGGAAGAGGCGGCGTTCGCCACGCCGGGCGTCAAGATCGGGCTGTTCTGCACCACTCCGATGGTGGCATTGACACGCGCCATCGGCCGCAAACGGGCGCTCCAAATGCTGCTCACCGGGGAACTGGTGGATGCGCGCAGGGCGGCAGAATGGGGGCTGGTGAACCAGGTAGTGCCGGCGGCGGAGTTGCCGGCCGCCACCCGGGAACTGGCGGAGAAAATCGTGGAAGCGAGCTCCTTGGTCGTGGCTCTCGGCAAGCAAGCCTTCTACACGCAGATCGACCTCGACCAGCCCAAGGCCTATGCCTACGCCAAGGAGGTCATGTCGATGAACGCGCTGGCCGGCGATGCGCAGGAAGGCATCTCTGCCTTCTTAGGCAAACGCCCCCCGTGCTGGAAGGGAAAGTAAGATCTGCGAGCCTCTCGCTATACCTCAGATAGCGACGACAGCGACTTCGCGGCCAGAAGCCCTGACGAGCCGTTCCAGATCGTCCGGGTCGCTTGTGAGAATCATAGCTTTGTGCCGAAGGGCTGTCGTGACCACAACGGCGTCAACGACATCCGACGTCTTGGTTAAGCCTAATAGCCGCCCGGCTTCGTGAGCCCCGGTCTCGCCAAGAGGAACGACCACGCATCCAGTCAAGAAGCGCCGGAGTTGGGCTTGTCGTGGGGACCGGCTGACCTGGGCGACCACGGGCGCGGGAACCAATGGAACCACGCCAAGTTCCAAACGGGTCTTGTGTTCAGCCCATGCTCGCCGCTCGTTTCTATCGGCGGCCACGAGAACGGCAGCGTCGTAGACGACGGTGCTCATGCCGAACGCCGGACCATTCGCGATGTTCGGAACTGAGCCCGCACGCTGCGGCGAGCTTCATTCATTTCTTCCGTCGTGAAGCGTCCGTGCTGCTTTTCCCAGAGCGCGACCGCCGCCAAACCAGCCCGCCGCTGCAGTGCCTGGCGCGCGGCAGCGGTCATCCAGGCAGAGACGCTCACACCGTCGCGGGCGGCTGCCGCAAGGACGCTTTTGTGAATGTCAGGGTCTAGGGTGATGGCAAGCTTCGGTGATGGGTTTCCGCGCGGCATTGAAAGTATCCTACTGCAGTATGATACCAAGCGGAGGTTGCGCCGTCGGAAACTTGCCCGGCGAGCTTCAGTCTCCCGGCCGGTTCATTCAATCGCTTCGATCCGCCCGTCGCGCAAATGAATGCGACGCCCGGCGATTGCCGCCGCTTGCGTGCTGTGGGTGGCCAGCAGGACGGTCGCGCCGTAGCGCGCGGCGCTCTCGCGCAGCAACTCCAGGACCTGGTTGCCGCTGGCGGTGTCGAGGTTGCCGGTCGGCTCGTCCGCCAGCAGCAGATCGGGCGAATGTACCAACGCTCGTCCGATCGCTACTCGCTGCATCTCCCCGCCCGAAAGCTGATAGGGCAGGGAGCCAGCCTTCCCCTCCAGGCCGACCCAGCGCAGACGATCGCGCGCGGCTTCGGTGGCGCCCGCACGGCGCGCCAGCAGCAGCGGCAACTCCACATTTTCCAGCACCGTCAGGGTAGGCAGCAGTTGAAAGGATTGAAATACGAAGCCCACGCGCCGGCGGCGCAGCGCGGTCAGTTCCGCTTCGCCGAGCGACCCGGTGGACCGGCCGTCGATCAGCACTTCTCCGCTGGTGGGGAAGTCCATTGCCCCCGCCAGGTTCAGCAGCGTGGTCTTTCCGCACCCGCTGCGCCCGAGCAGGGCGGTGATCGTACCGGAAGCGAGGGTCAAGGAGATCTCGTGCAGCACGGTGAGCGGCTGCCCTCCGTTCCGGTAGATCTTCGAGACATCACGGAGTTCCAGCCGCGGCGGAGACATCTGTCTTATTGTAGGGGACCGCTCTGTTGAAGAAACCGCACTTCTACAATCGCGGCTCGGTACCGGGAATGAGATTTTCGGGGGTGATTCTACCGGTAATAGGTGATAAGCTGGATTTTGTCATTATGCAGGGTCTTCGAGGTATCTCATGTTAATATCGCCAACTCCCCATGCCAAACGCATCGTGCGCATGACGTTGTTCATGCTGCCGGCGCTTTTGCTGCTGGCCTTACCGCTCTATGGCCAGCAAACGTACGTAACGCAATTTGACGCCTACGGGGGCTATGCGTTCCTGAACAGCCCGCATGTGAGTCTGTTTGAACCCGGTTTCGCGGCGCAAGCCGGCTTTCGGCCCCGCACCTGGTATTCGGTCGGTTTCGACTACAGTATCTCGGCCGGCGAGTTGACCATCACTCCCGACCTGCTGCCTACGGCACTGCAACAACAGTTGGGCGCCAGCCTGGCGGGCTTGGCGGCCCAGGGAATGCTGCCTCCCGGGTATAAACTAACGGTCCCGGCGCATTCCCGAACACAGACGTTTGCGGTGGGTCCCCAGCTTGCGTATCGTCATTTCAAGCGCGCAACGCTCTTTCTCCGTCCGGTGTTCGCGGGCGCGATTTATGAAGTGGCGACCCCGAAACCGGGCGATCCCATCGCCGCGGGCATCGTAAAGCAGCTAGCGCCTTCGGGACAGAAGACCGACGTCACGTGGTTCCTGGGATTCGGCGGGGGCTTCGATATCAACATTACCCATCATTTCGCCATTAGGACGCAAGCGGACCTGGTCTACGACCATCTGTTTAACGATCTGCTGCAAGATGGCCGCTTCACCACACGCTTTTCGATCGGCCCGGCATTCAATTTCGGCAAGAATATCGCGAAGATCTCGCAGTAGATCGGGCCGGCCAGGAGGCCGTGGTTCAGCGGCCAGCCGGCGGGATGTAGCTCATCGCACGCTCGGTCAGGGCGCAGATGGTGAGGCTCGGGTTGACGCCCAGGTTGGCGGCAATCACGGAGCCATCACAGACGTACATGTTCCGGTAGCCGAAGACGCGGTGGCGGGAATCCGCTACGCCTTCCTCCGGTGAGCCGGCCAGGGGGCATCCGCCCAGGACGTGCGCGGTGCCCGGCACGTCAAAGAGGATTTCAGTAACCATGCTCATGGGGGTGCCGCCGATCAGCCGGGCGGCCTTCTTCGCAAATGCGTTGGCCTGTGGAATGTAAGTTGGGATGCGCCGGCCGCGGCTCATGAGCGACTTTCGGAAGGGCCAGAACCAGGGCCGGCCCAATTTCATGTCGATGTAGCCGTCGACGGCCTGCATACAGAGCAAAATCAGCGATTCGCGCGCCCAGCCAAAGGGATGGAGGCAGCGAACGGTGTGGAAAGGGTGGCGCAGCAAAGCACTCAGGAGGGTCCCGAGCCAGGACAGGATACGGGTCCAGCCGGGCCGGCCGCCGGTGAGCATGGTGGCGAGCAGGCCCATGGCGTCGGAGCCCTGCGGATACCGGGTGGCTTCGATGTGGGTGTGCTCGTCGATGTAGATTCCCGAACCGATGGCGATGCCCTTGGACAGATCCTCCTTGCTGCGGGGCACGCGCACGCCGATGAGCGACTCGGCGTTGGTGCGCACGCGGCGGCCCAATTGATCGCTGAGGTTGGCGAGCGATCCCTTCTGCTTGAGGCGTAAGAGCAGATCCATAGTGCCCAAGGCGGACGCCGCGAAGACCACGCCCCGGCAGGTGAAGCGGCGTGGTTCGATCCGCAGCCAGGCGGTAGACTTCACGGTGCGTACCTCGTAGCCGCCGCTTCCGTCGGCGCACCCGTGGAGGGGGGCCACATCCACCACCTTGGTTTCCGCGAATAGCCGCGCACCGTGTTTTTCGGCGAAGTAGAGGTAATTCTTGTCGAGCGTGTTCTTCGCGTTGTAGCGGCATCCCATCATGCACCCTCCGCAGCCCGTGCAGGTGGCCCTTTCGGGGCCCTCGCCGCCGAAGTACGGGTCCGGACAGGTCTGGCCGCCGGGTTCCCCTTCGGGAGGCTCGAGCACGGCCACCCTGGTGCGGTAGAAGGTGTCGCCAATGCCTTCCGCTTCGGCCGCGCGCTTAAGGATATAGTCGGCCGGACCCAGAATGTGGTTTTCGGTGACGCCGAGCATTCGCCTGGCCGTCCGGTACCAGGAGGGCATTTCCGCCTTCCAATCCGCCAAGCCGGCCCAGGATCCGGATTCCCAGACGGCATCCCTGGGGGCCAGATGAGTATTGGCGTAAGTGACCGAGCCGCCGCCAACGGCGCAGCCGTGGAGGACGAGGACGTGGCGGAACGGGCGGATGTTGAAGAAACCGCGCAAGGCCAGGCGCGGGCGCCAGATCCAGCGCCACAGCAGCCAGTTGGTGCTGGGCAGATTTTCCGGCGTCCAGCGGCGGCCCATCTCCATGACCGCCACCCGGTAGCCCTTCTCGGTCAGCCGGTGTGCGGAGACGCTACCGCCAAATCCGGAGCCGATCACGATGAAATCGAAATCGCAGGTGGAATCCGGCATCGAGCCTCATTTCGCCGAGGCACATTCGCCCGTTCGTGGAAGCTCCCCACATTCGGGCAAACCTTCGGGCGGAGCGGGAATCTGCAGGCCCGGTTTGAGAATGGATTCGCGCATCGATTCCAGCGAGTGCTTGAGCGATTTCTCCGGGTTAATGCCCAGCAACATCGAGCCGAAAGCGCGCGTCATGCCCCCGAACTCGTCGCTCAACGTGATTGTCTGCCCCTCTACGTAGACGCCGCTTTCGACTTCTGCGAATCGCCAGTAGGAATAGAGCCGCCGCAGGTACCCGTGGTCCTTGCCCACCTCCTGCAGGTGCGTGGAGTAAGAACGGCAACGCCAGTGGTGCTGGTCGACGCGCTCCCAAACGACCTCGTTCTCGGTGTCGATCACAGCCGGTTCCTTCAAGCGCATGGAGTAACGGAAACGGTCTTTCCCGGTGCGGCACAGGAGTTTGGAAGCAGAAATCGTCTCGCTGAAATACTCCGCGCGGTGGTCGTAATCCTGCAGCATCAGGACCAACCGGTCCAGGCCGGCCCCTGGAATGAAGACCGAGCCGATCCAATCGTAAAGTTGACCGCCGGCAACTTTGTGCGGGTTGGCTCCGTTCGGCGCCACGGTCTGAACCCGCCGGCCCCGAACGAGCTGCTCGTTCAGAACGGCGTCGGAATCGGCCACCAGAAACGGTTTGCGGGCGTCCATGCGGGCTTCCGCGGATTGGACGTAGCAATCAAAATCGTGCTGGGTTTCGGGCTTTAGCTGCCCCGGAGCGGTTCCGGCCGGCATTGCGCAACAGCAAATGACCAAAGCCAGAGTCCGCCGGCCCACGTTAAGGGTATTCATACTAGTGCATCCGATTTATTATCCCTCCAGACGAGGTTAGTTGCGCAGAGAATCGCAGCCTATTATCCTGGAGGTCGCGGGGCGCTATGCAGAGACTAACGGATGTCGAAGAAGCCAAGACGTTGATGAACGAGGCTAAGGACTGGTCCGTCTGGCACTGGCTCACGGATAAGCGCCGGGTGCGGGCCACTGCGGACAAAGCTACGGACGCGTTGGGCTATTTAGAGAAGAGGGTTAAGGCCTCCTGGAGCGATGACCTGAAGAGGGCGTATCGCGACCTGTCGGCCAACGGAAAAGCCCGGAACGTCGATCCCGAACTGAAGGCGGCGATGGAGCGAGTGAAGGAGGCGGATGAGGCCGCCTACAACGCCCGCATGGACGCGGAAGCCACTTTTGACGAGGCCGAGCGGCGTTTAAGCACGGACATGGCGCGCGAGGGAGCTCAGAAAGCCATCGACGCCTGGGTGCTGCGCGAAAAGGCCATTCGCAGGGCGGAGGCCGTGGCCCGGCGAAAGTGAACGGGATTACCTCCCACTCAGGGGCAGGCGATCACGGACGCGAAGTCTGTACCTGGGGGCAGGGTGCCGAAGGCGAGTCCACCGTGGCCCTCCAGGCGGGACGCGCAAAAGGCGTCGGCGATGGCGGCGGGGCTGAAGCGCACAAGCAGAGAAGCTTCGAGGGCCAGCGCCAGGCGCTCGGCCAGCCTGCGCCCATCACCCTCGGAGGCGTCCCGGCCGGCGGTTGCCAGGAACTTCTCGATGCGCGGGTCATGCGGCAAACGGATTTCGGCCATCACTCGTTCGTGCGCTTCCGGGTCCTTGGCAATGGTCCGCAGGGCATCGAGCGCAATCACGTTCCCGGAGCCTTCCCATATCGAGTTCAGCGGCGCTTCGCGATAGAGCCGCGGCATGGGGGATTCCTCGACGAAACCGTTGCCGCCCAAACATTCGAGCGCTTCGGCCACGTGCATGGGTGCGCGCTTGGAGACCCAATACTTGCCCACGGCAACGGCCAGCCTGGCAAAGGACCGATCTTCTTCGTCGAAGGCGCGCGCCACTCGCATCATGAGGAGAGTCGCGGCTTCCGATTCGAGAATGAGGTCAGCCAGCACGTTCCGCATCAACGGCTGTTCGATTAACGGCCGGCCAAACGCGCGCCGGTAGCGGCAGTGGTGCAGCGCTTCGACGAGTGCGCGCCGCATGAGGGCGGCGGAGCCGATGGTGCAATCCAGACGGGTATGCTGCACCATTTCGATGATGGTGGCGACGCCCCGGCCCTCCTCCCCTACCAGGCGCGCCCAAGCGCCGTGAAGCTCGACTTCACTCGACGCATTGGAACGATTGCCGAGCTTGGGTTTCAGGCGCTGGAGGTGAAAGGCATTGGGCCGCCCTTCGGGGGTCCAGCGCGGCAGGAAGAAGCAGGAGAGGCCGCGCGGAGCCTGCGCCAGAACCAGGAAGGCATCGCACATGGGCGCCGAGCAGAACCACTTGTGGCCGTCGAGGAGGTACTCGCCATGGCCGGCCGATTCGGCGCGCGTGGTGTTGGCGCGCACGTCCGAGCCGCCCTGCTTCTCGGTCATCGCCATGCCCATGAGCACGCCGGCCTTTTCCGGCGCGGGGCGGATTGAGGGGTCGTAGCTCATGGAATGAAGCCGCGGCTCCCATTCGGCAGCCAGGGGTGGTTGGTTCCGCAGCACCGGGACGGCGGAATAGGTCATGGAAATGGGGCAGATATGTCCGGCCTCGTTTTCCAAGGCGAGCATAGCCAGCGCCGCTCGCGCGACGTGGGCGCCCGGCCGGGGGCAGGCCCATGGCAGATTGTGGATGCCGTTCTCCACCGCCAGCCGCATCAGATGGTGCCAGGCTGGGTGGAACTCGACTTCATCCCGCCGATGGCCGTAGCGATCGTGCGTGTGGAGCACCGGCGGGTTTTCGTTCGCCAGCGCGGCCCACTCCATGGCTTCGGCGGCGCCGACCTTTCGGCCAAAGTCTTCGAGATGCGCGCAGGCCCAACCTGCGCCCTCGCGCCATGCGGCCTCGCGCAGGGCGCGGTCGGTGGAGAACAGATTGTAATCGGCCAGCGGCGGGGGCTGGTTCAGAACTTCGTGATTCACAGTGCGTAACGGCCGGCTTCCACCACGTGAGCGGCGATCTGCCGGCCGACGGCGACGGTGTTGGCGGGGTCGTGCTTCGCAAGCCGCCGCAGGATGGCCATCTGGGTTCGCAGGAGGTCGCCTTCGGCCACCGCGGCGATCACCTTGCGCGAGGCTTGTTCGACCCGTTCTATGGCTTTCACGGCGTAAAATTTCGTCATGGCGTTGGCCTGCTTGTTGGCTCCCAGCTTCTCGGCGCGCAGAATGCAGGATTCCAGCGCGTAGACTTCCATGATGCAATCGGCCAGCGCTCCCATGACTTCCTGCTGGTCGGCCAGGGCCTGCATGTACTTCTGGGAGGCAACGCCCGCCGCGAAAAGCGTGAGCTTTTTGGCGCTCGCGAGCAGTTGGCGCTCGGCCGGCAGCGGCCCGCTGTGCGGTTCGGCCGCCACCGGACCGGACATGACCTCATCCATGAGCCCCTTAATGGCGGGCAACAGCGGCAACTGTCCGGTCATGGCGCGCTTCAGGAGCCATCCCGTGATGATCAGGCGGTTGATTTCGTTGGTGCCTTCGAAGATGCGGTTGATGCGCGAATCGCGGTAGGCCCGCTCGGCCGGGTACTCTTCCACATACCCGTACCCCGCAAAAATCTGCAAGACGTGGTCCACCACCATGTCGAGCATCTCGGAACCCCACACCTTGAGGATGGAGCACTCGACGGCATACTCCTCGATGCGTTTCTGGATTTCGCGCGAGGCTCCTTCCGCGCCTGGATCGATATCGGCCAGGGCGGAATCGATCATTCCGATGGTGCGATACACCAGCGACTCGCCGGCGTAGATTCCCGCGGCGCACTCGGCGAGTTTTTCCTGGATCAAGCCGAATTCGGAAATCGATTTGCCGAACGCCTTGCGCTCCTTGGCGTACCCGATCGCTTCCTGCAGACCGTTGCGGGCTCCCCCGACGCAGGCCGCGCCCAGCTTGAAGCGGCCGATGTTCAGGATGTTGAAAGCGATGTGGTGGCCTTTGCCGATTTCGCCCAGCAGGTTTTCCACGGGCACTTTGCAGTCGGCCAGAATCAGCGGACAGGTGGAGGAGCCGCGGATGCCCAGCTTGTGCTCTTCCGCGCCCACCGTGAGTCCCGGCGTGTTGCGTTCGATGATGAAGGCGGAAAACTTCTCGCCGTCGATCTTGGCGAAGACCGTGAACACGTCGGCGAATCCGCTGTTGCTGATCCACATCTTTTCGCCGGTCAGCACGTAGTGTTTTCCATCGGGAGTCGCCACGGCGCGCGTGCGGGAGTTCATGGCGTCGGAACCGGACGAGGATTCGGATAGGGCATAAGCGGCAATCCACTCGCCCGTGGCGAGCTTGGGCAGGTATTTCCGCTTCTGCGCCTCGCTGCCATACCAGACGATGGGGAGCGTGCCTATGCCTACGTGCGCGGTGAAGGCGACCGAGAAGCTGGCGAGCTTCGTGATGGACTCGGCGATGATCGCCGAAGTGACTTTATCCATCTCCAGGCCGCCGTAGGCCTCGGGAATGTCCACGGCCATCAGGCCGAGATCGCCCGCCTTGCGAAGCAGGCCTCGAGTTACCTCGAAGTTCTTGGCCTCGATTTGGGCGGCCTGCGGCATCACCTCGTTGAGGGTGAACTCCGTGGCCGTCTTGGCAGTTTGCCGGTGCTCTTCGGAGAGATCCTCGGGTGTAAAGATATCGTCCGCTTCGCGCTCTTCTGTCAGGAAACTGCCGCCTTTGGCGGCCTTCGCCAGTGTTTGTGTCTTCGTCGCTGCCATATTTTTCACCATCAATTCCCATTTTCAAAAATTCCGGCGGCGCCCATTCCGCCGCCGATACACATCGTCACCATGCCGTATTTGGCGCCGCGGCGCTGCATCTCGCGAAGCAGGCTGGCGGTCAGTTTAGCACCGGTGCACCCCAGAGGATGCCCCAGCGCGATGGCGCCGCCATTTACATTCACCCGGGCCATGTCGAGGCCCAGAGTCTTGATCACCGCCAGAGATTGGGCGGCGAACGCTTCGTTCAGTTCGATGAGGTCGATCTGGTCCAGTTCCAGGCCGGCCAGTTTCAGCGCTTTGGGGATGGCGTACACGGGGCCTATGCCCATTTCTTCCGGCAGGCAGCCGGCATACGCAAAAGCCACGAAGCGGGCCAGCGGCTTCAGGCCGAGCGCTTTGGCGCGTTCGTCCGACATCACCACGGCAGCCGCGGCCCCATCGGAAGTCTGCGAAGAATTGCCGGCCGTCACCGTGCCTCTCGCGTGGAATACCGCTTTCAGTTTGGCCAGGGCATCGAGCGAGGTATCCGCGCGCGGCCCCTCATCCACCTTGAAGCTGATCTCGGTGGTCTTCGGTTTGGATTTCCCGTCAGGGGTGATGAAGGTGACGGGAACCGGCACGATCTCGTCGTCGAATCTACCCGCTGCCTGCGCGGCCAAGGCTTTCTGATGGCTCGCAAACGCGAATTGATCGGCCTCCTCGCGGGAAATGCCGTAATGCTGCGCCACCCGCTCCGCGGTGAGGCCCATCGTGAGATACGAACCGGGGTAGTGCTCCTGCAGCCAGGGATTGATGGAGATTTTGTTGCCGCCGAAGGGGATGAGGGACATGGACTCCGTCCCGCCGGCCACGATCACCTCGGCGCCGCCTCCGCGGATACGCTCGGCTGCCAGGGCGATGGATTGCAGGCCCGAGGCGCAGTAGCGGTTGATGGTCATGGCGGCCGATTCGATGGGCAAGCCGGCGCGCAACGAGCAAACCCGCGCGACGTTCTGGCCCTGCTCTGCTTCCGGCATGGCACAGCCGATGATGACGTCTTCGACTTCTTTCTTGTCGAGTGCGGGCACGCGCTCGAGCGCGCCCTGGATCGCTACCGCGCCGAGGTCGTCCGGCCTGGTCGCGCGGAGCGTGCCTTTCGGGGCTTTCCCCACGGCGGTGCGGACCGAACTTACGATGACTGCGTCTCTCATTTCAGTTCTCCCGGCTACTAATTCCTAAGCGGCTTGCCGTTCTTGAGCGTGTAGGCAATCCGCTCCTGCGTTTTCTTTTCACCGCAAAGCGAAAGAAAGGCCTCCCGCTCCAGGTCCAACAAGTACTGCTCACTCACCGGCGTTCCCGGGGTGATATTGCCTCCGCAAAGGACGTGCGCCACCCAGTTGGCGACCTTGGCGTCGTGATCGCTGATGAATTCACCCTGCCGCATAGTGTATACGGCCATCTTGAGGGAGGCCAGGATGTTCTGGCCGGGCGCGGGAATATCGGCATGCGGCAGGGGCGCGTTGTACCCGGTTTTGGCTATGTCGCGCGCCAGGTCCTTGGCGTCCATCAGCAGCCGGTCGCGGTTCATGGTGATGCGATCGGCCTGTGATAAGTACCCGAGGTGGCGCGCCTCCAGTGCGGAGGTGGAGACCTTGGCCATGGCAATCGATTCGAAGTGGCGGCGCAGGGCCTCCATCACCTCTACGGACTCGTTGCGCCCGCCCTCGCGGACAGCGGCTGCGGCCTGGATGGCGTGCAGGGTCATCTCCTTGCAGCCGCCGCCGGCGGGCAGCAGCCCGACACCACATTCCACCAGCCCCATGTACAACTCGGAGTGCGCCTGCCGCCGCGCGCCATGGAGCGCAATCTCGGCCCCGCCGCCGAGGCAGAAGCCGAAGGGCGCTACCACCACCGGCCGCGGACAAAACTTGATCGAGGCGGTCATGCGCTGGAAGCCGCGGATCATGAGATCCACCTCGTCCCATTCGCCCTCCTGGACGGCCAGCAGCAGTTGCATCAGGTTGGCGCCGACCGAGAAGTTATCCGCGTCGCCGGTGATGACAAACGCCGCGAAGTTGCGCACCGCGTCGCCATCGGCGCGCAGGCCCTCGGTCAACATACGGACGACATCTTCCCCAATGGCGGTCTTTAGGGAGTGGAGTTCCAGGCAGGCGACGCCATCGCCCAGATCGATCAGCGAGGCTCCCGGGTTCTGCCGTACGACACCGCGAGACGCGCGGAAATGTGCGACGCGGGCAACCCCTTCCGGCTGGGCCAGCGATTGGTACGAGGCGCTGGCGAGATCGAAGCACGCCGTCCCATTGTCCTTGTACCAGCTCTCGGCGCCCGAGGTGAGCAACCGCTCGGCCTGGGGACTTACCGCTTCGCCCGCGGTTTTCATGCGCGCGGCCGTATCCCGGACACCGGCGGCATCCCACAGTTGAAACGGCCCCATCTCCCAGTTGAAGCCGGCGCGCATGGCACGATCGAGGCTGGCGGCATCGTCGGCAATTTCCGGGAGGCAATGGGCCGCGTAATTCCAAAGCGCACTTAGCAGCTTCCAGTGGAAGCTCGCGGCCTTGTCCTTCTTCACGTCGCCGCTGAGCAGTTGGCGCAAGCGCTCCGGCAGCTTTTCGGCATTCCTGGCCATTTCCAGAGAGGGGAGCTTAGGCTTGGAGGCCGGCCGGTATTCCAGCGTCTTCCAATCGAGCACCAGGCGGAGTTCTTTGCCCAGGCTGTCCTTCTCCTTCCGATAGAAGCCCTGTTTGGTCTTGTCGCCCAGCCAGCGGCGTTCGAGCATGGCGGAAATGAAAGGCGGCAGCGAGACTTCCTGCCCTTGCGAGCGGGCGAAATTCCCGGCCACGTGCGCCAGTACGTCGAGCCCCACGAGGTCCGCCAGGCGGAACGTCCCGGTGCGCGGCCAACCGATCGCCGTGCCGGTCAGCGCGTCCACC
>Ga0209698_10005312_pt1 | contig 13963 bp, 12 predicted proteins | sample LitLauG_LLR_2012_FD_187203 | JGI IMG/M metagenome (GOLD analysis project Ga0209698, IMG submission 187203) | Freshwater sediment microbial communities from Pennsylvania, USA - Little Laurel Run_MetaG_LLR_2012 (SPAdes) (version 2) | ecosystem: Environmental > Aquatic > Freshwater > Creek >... | reverse complement strand
GCATAAATGAGATGAGAGCGGCCGAGCCGAACCGTTCATTCTAGGGGCGCGGGAGAAAGGGGGTCAATTGGCGCTGGGGGATAGCTATAGAGGCCGGGAAAATTCCTACACCCAGCGGCAATGTCGAGTGGCCTAGGGATGGGAACGAGGTTGGGGTTGGTTCGAGCCGGACCCGCTCGCCCGCGTGTAGCGGACGGCGGGTGCACGCGGCCCGCAGCGCATTCGGAGACGGAGTTTACGAGCTATCTCAGCTTCGTTGCCGTCAGTTCCAGTTGAAACTGTCGCTTGGACTCAGGATCGTCCACGCTACCAATCACGGCAGGCTTGCCGACTATCACAATCGTGCTGGCATCAATCTTTAGCTCCCGCAGGATCGGTCGCATGTTCTGGCCCTGCTGTTCGGGTACGGCGAAATGGCTGATCTCCGACCTCACGTTGAGAAGGAGGTCGTTGCCCACCCAGGATATATCCTGTCGGTCTCTGAGCCGGCACCAGATGCGGGTGCCGACATCGATGTACTGGAACTCTCCGTTCTTCGTGTCGACCGGAACTCGCGATCCGATTTTGACTTCGTTCTCGTCGGCGCCCCTCACGTTCATCGAGTACTGGCGTGAGTTGATCTTCTTTCCATCCTCGATCTCGATGACGTTGAAATCTAGGCGATAAACGTGTCCAGGCTCGGCTGCCACGGAAGCGGCCTTGGCCGAATCTTGGGCGTAGGCCTGCCTGACTCCCGTCACCATCGTGAGCGCTATCAGTACCGCCGCGGTCAAAAGGATCCTCTTTGTCATTATCCGTTCTCCTTTAGAATGTTTGCCGATTGCCCCTTACTCTCCTCAAGGCTGTGCACCGGAATCACTGCTGATCGCTCCACGCTCCTCTACATCGCGCCGAAGGGCGTCCATTCTGGCGCGCGCAATCAATGCAGCCTGCTCCGGATATTCCGCCACATAGCTGGCCATGATCTTCTCCTGCTCACTCAGCGGTTGCGGCGAGGGAAACACGTCGAGCCTGGGGATCACTGTCGCAGCCGACTGGGCCCGCAACGGACGTCTCGGGGTGTTGCGCACCGAGTGTCCGTGCAACCGCGGCGCATCCCCGTCGACGGACGCCACATGCGTCCCAAGACTTACCGGATTCTGCATTGTGACCGACGTACTTTTCGCAACTATTGGCGGAGATTGTTTCCCCGATTTCCAGGCCAGAGCCACCACGAGAGCAACAATTGTCGCCAGTGCTACCGCCCACCTCCATCGCCACCACCCGCGATCCGTATTCCGTATTCGCTCGGCGCGCAGGTTCGCCAGAACTCGCTCTTCCAGTCCCACCCTCGGTTCGACCGCTGCGTATTTCCTAAGCGAGGCATCAAGCACGCTGTCGAGTTCTGCGCCCGCCTGATCGTATCCGTTACTACCTCGATTTTGATTCTGTTCTTCCATATCTCGTATGCTTACTTCCTGCTTAACCGTTGCAACAGCTTTTCTTTCAAAATCTGCCGTGCCCGGAACACCCGCGACCGCACTGCGGCCTCGTTGATGCCGAGCACCCGCGCGACCTCACTCGCGGAAAGCTCCTCGACCGTCGACAGCACGATTGGGTCTCGAAGCCTCACCGGCAATGCAGCGATCATTGGTCCCAGCAACCCACGCAGTTGCATTTCCTGGACAGCGTCGTCTGCCGGGATTTCCGACGATTGCAACGCTCTGCCGCCCTGTTCAAGATCGTCCATTGCCACGTGCGAGGTCTTCTTGCGTCGGTCGACCGCCACGCGCCACGCGATTCGGGCAAGCCATGCGCGCAGATCCTCAACCTGCTTCAGTTTTCGGCTCTGACGAAGAACTTTGACGAACGTTTCCTGCGTTGCATCCTCGGCGTCGTGGTGATTGCGGAGCACTGAATAGGCGATGCGGAACACAAGCCGCGAGTGCTCGTACACGGCTGCTTCCAACAGTTCCTCGCTCGTGTGCTGCCGCGTCAGTGCCTCGTCCACAGTCACCGTTCCAGCCACCACGCGTCGGCTCCTGTAACTGAAGACCATGCTTCGTTCCCGAGTGTTCAGGAATTTTTCAGGGAACGCACAATCAGATACTTCCCCACCCGCCAGGGGCTTCTTCGCGTTCACCACCCAAGGTGTCCTCGGGTAGGCTCTAGGGAGTGCAAAATACGGGAACGTGTATTGTTTTATGGACAGATTGCTCCATACCTGAAGTTAACCATCCCGGCTGTTCATGTCAAAGCAATCGGATCTTATGCAGATAGTTGTGGAGCATCGTTTCCTTCAGGAATGGTACGTGCTAAAACGGTTGTCATCTTGCAACATCGTCTGCTGCACCGAGGAGTGAAATGAACAAGCTGACACCGGGATTTGATGCGGCCCAGGGTAAACGGGAAGACGACGATCTTGATCGATGGCGGTTTGCCGCGGAAATTGTCGAAGTGATACTGACCACACCAGCTGATTGGTCCGCTCGAATAGGTATCTTCGGCAAATGGGGTGATGGCAAAAGTACGGTCTTGCGTTTTGCGGAACGAATGCTCACGGAAAAGGGGAACATCGTTTTTTGGTTTAGTCCTTGGGCGATCCGGAATTGGGAAGACCTCTGGGATGATTTCGGCAGTCTCCTCTTGGAGGCTCTGTCAGCTGCTAAAGTCCCCTTTGATGATTCGTGGAAGAAGGGGCTAAAGGATTCGAGCAAGTGGCTCGAATCGAAGGGCATTGCTGAACTAACACAGGCTGCCGCTAGCCTCTTCGGAAAGGACAGGATAGCTACTACCGGGTTCCGTATTTTGAGTCGGTGGCTTAAATACGACGGACCGCAGATTCGCGCGATTCGGGAAAAGCTTGGAGACAAGCGCGTAGTCGTGCTGATAGACGACTTGGACCGTTGTGCTCCAGAGTTGTTGCCGCGCTTACTCATGTCTCTCCGCGAAATCTTGGACCTTCCGGGCTTTACGTTCCTCCTCGCTTTCGACGACGAAATCGTCGCCCGCGCACTGGCATCGGCGAATCCCGCATGGTTAGAAGGGTCCAATTTCCTAGAAAAGATCCTCGATTTTCGGTATTACCTGCCCGCTATCACCGAGAAACAGAAAGAGCGCTTCGTACGCCGTGCGATGAGCAGGTACTGTCCGTTCGTCCAGCCAGAGTCGACCAGCAAGATCCAGGACCTTTTGCCGGATAATCCCAGGAAATTGAAATCGCTGATCCGTAGCCTCGCGTCACTTCAGCCGCAGGTTGCTCGCCACGACGTAGACGAACTAAATTGGGTCGATATGTGGTTGGCGCAAATGTTGCGTCATGAGTCTTATCCATTCTTTGAGCTGCTTTTGCAGGGCGACACTCTAGAGGAGGTGGCTGGATACCTGTACTCCTTCAAGCTGAAATTGTCCAAGAAAAAGGAAGCGCAAGAGGAGAACAAACGACTCACCGACCTCCTGGAACAGGCTGGTGTTGAGGACTCGACGCTGGTCCAGCGGGTTACCCGACTTGTCGAAGCCTCTCGGGCGCGTTCTAGCCAACATTTCCGGTACATATGTGAACTTGCAAACAGGCCTCCCGCCCTCACCTGGAAGGAATTCCGCTCAATTTGTGCGAAGTGGGAGGCCGACCCCAAGTCCACGGTTTTGGCAGACTTGATAGCAAAGCACGCGGTCGAGCGAGCAGTCAGCTTAGATGCTGTAGATGCTGAACTTTTTCAAGCCATGTTAGGAGAAAGAAATAGGCTGCTGGAAAGTGCAGCACAGTCCAAACCTACCTTAGAGCATGCGGGTTTTGCCGATCAGGCCAGTAGGTTGCTCACTATGATTGAACAGTTCTTAGGCGACCTTGGTAGGCTCGACGCACAACGATTCAAAACCCTATATGGACAGGCCGCGTACTGGATCGGTTTCCGCAAGAACCCCGCGGATCTCGTCTTAAGAAATCAGGAGGAGGGCTCGCAGTTGAAGCTTCTTTCCGGCGCGTCTGAGCAATTGTCGACGGAACTACTGGAGATATTCTTCCCATCTTTCGACATTGACTTCGGAGACGGGACATTGCAATTGAAGGAGACTCTTCGGAACAAATGCATGGCCGTCGTGGCGCCCAAGGCCGCCAAAGAGGCTATTTCCTTCGTGACGCGAGAAGGTGGAATCCAAAGCCTTACCGAAAGAGGCCGATTTGAAGCGGTGAAGTATTGCCTTTTCAAGTCTGATTCCCCCGTATGGAAAACTGGCCTACGGGACGAGCTTATTGCATCGATCGGTAAGGGGAAGGACGATTCTAGAATCTATTCGAATGTAAGCGAGCTCTTTGATCTTATGATGCGGGGTTTGCGAGGAGACATCGATTCAACGATAGGTATGTCTGATGTAGTTATGTTACTTTCAAATCAAGAATTAATAAAAGCGCTGTGGGACACGGTCACCTCAAGAGCGATTCAGTACCGCATGCAAATGGGCTATATTGAAGCTCGACAGCTTCTGGTTCAGAACGGCGTCTCAGAGGATATTCTGCCGCTCACGGACGAATTGAAACTTCGTGCAGAAGAAGCCGCTCGATTACGCGCGAATCAGCAAGATGCGAAGCCCTCAACTAGTTAGTCTTCTGTTTATCCAGCCCAGCCTGGGCATTCGCGGTAACGCCGACAAGTTCCGCCAGCGCCTGCCAATGCCGTGGATGTGGGCGGTTGCGCCCCGCGCGGATGTCGGCGGCGTAGGATTCTGAGATTCCAAGCGCTGAGGATATGGCCGCAATGGTGACGGACACGAGTCGAGGATAAATCTGCTGACAGTAGCCTACTTCGTCGATCCGAGCCGGATTTGGCGACGAACGCCATGCACGCTTCGCGGCTTCGTGCCGCCGCTGCGTGGCGGAGTGTTTCTTGCGAGCCTCCGGACTTTGCGCTGCGATTCGTCCGACCTTGGCAAGTTCAATCAGCTTTACCCTGGAAACCTCACGGCCACAGTTCGGGCAAAGCCGCCCTCGACGCGTGGCCGCGCCGCAACCGGGGCAGATTTTCTGGGGGTACGGCGCGGGAGTCGTTTCGAGAACAAAGTCCTTTCCCCTGCCTTCGCTCCTTCGGCACTGGGTAAGGCGAGTGGGCAATCGCCGACCTGGAACCGCAAGTTTGCGTTTGGAATTCCAGAGAGCTTGCGCGATCTGCTCGGCAATTGGCGCGACGGCACGTCCCCACGTCGGAGCGGTTGCGGATAACTGAACGGCAAACGACCCCATCAATCGGCAATTCCCATCGCGCTTCTCGAAAAACCACGCCCGCTTTAGCGGCTCTCGCGTGATCCAGTCCAGCAGAAACGAATCAACTTGTGGTCGAACGGGCTCCATGAGATCGCAGGCAAGGCTGTCGCGTGCGGGGGTATCGACGTGCCAGAAACCGAGGCCCGGATCGAGCCCGAGGGCTGCCACTGCCAGACGCGTCTCTGACTCCAGCACGGCGTACAGGTAGTTTAAGATTGCGTTCGCAGGGTTGGCGGCAAGGCGAGGCGAACCCGATAACGGTGATTTGCGAGTATCGAACTTGCGCCAGTGATCCGGCACTCGGGGCAGATCGCTTTTCGGGAATGTGATCGGTAAATCACGCCACGCCGCCCAGTACGCGGATGCCCCCTGGGATTCAAGATGCCGAATCGCCTCGATTGTCTCAGCAGCCGCTACTGAGGCACGAAATCCCGCGATGACGTTCGCAGTCCTTGAATCCAGCAGGTTCTTGCGGGCGACGTGCTCTTGGCCTGCGAGCTTTTGGCCAATCAACTCTCGTGTGATTTGTAATGCAGCTCCACTCTGAATTGCCATGGCCTGGGCCCGTCTGAGTCGGGCATCCGATGAGCGCACTGGCCCGGTTGTCGTAAGTACGGTGCCGTCTCGCTCCAACATCACGAAGGCGGCATCCTGGTCGGCCAGCCAGCGGAGCGCCGCAAGCGAAACCACGCCGTCCGAGCCGATGACAACTAGTCGTTTTAGGCCGTGACCGACACGCGGAAGACGATATCGTCGACGGTCAGCCCCGATCCCATCTTCAAGAAACAGATGTCCACGATCCACGCAGACCTTGATGCCATAGCCGAAAAGCGTAACTACGCCGTTTCGCGGGACCAACAATTCAGCCGGGGAATTGTGGGATAGCGGGAGTTGGGGTACGGTCTTGGGAGCTGCCATTGGAGCACGCCTCCGATGGTGGTCAGGGCTTGTCGGCTGCTTCGAACAGTCGGCAGGCCCGTTTGATTTTCAAACCTATCTCATTTTATATCAAGGATATAAACATGTCAGTCAGATGAACTTAGCTTGCCTCGGCGCTTTTGATTGCAGGTTTCCCTCGCCGCTTTCTGAGCTTCCGAATCGCGTCTGGTTGATGTTTCTTGCCACACGGACAGACATCGTCGAAGAATTCCACGATTCCCTCAAGGTTCAGGTCGCACAGATGCTCTGAGTCTGCAACCTCCAAGAGTTTCCTGTGTAGAAAATGAACTCGCGGCTTAGGAGCGAAATCGATGCCGAAATGGGTGATGATGTACGCTAAATCCAGAGCACGCATGATTTTTCGCCACGCTGAATAGCCTTCGTCATACCCCTTTGCGGCGTGTTTCAGGGCATCGTCGTAGCTGCCTTCGTTCTGATCCTCGTAGGCGGCCTTGATCGTACATTCCTGCAATAGGTCGGACAGTTTTTCTGGCGGTGGAGGTGGGCGCGGTATTTTAACGCCCGTACGCGCCACGGGAGCGTTTCTCAGTTGTTCGTCAATTTGAATGAAAAGGTACCACGTGTTAACTGGGAATCTCTTAGGGGACTCTCTGTCGATTCTCCACGCCCACTGAAGTCCTTTCGCGCCTTCCTCAAGCACTTGGCGAACACGGCGATCAGTGATCCAGGCTTTCCAACGATGTCGATTCGCTATCACAGTGAGGCATTCAAACCCCGCTCGCGAGCCCCTGTCAACCCCCGCTAGAAACGCCCGGCTGGACACAGAAACCGATTTCCATGTCCGGGGGCAGATTCGGTTCCTTGCTAGCCTCTACGTAGATGGCACACCGCAGTTCAAATCAGCGGAAAGACCGAAAGGCGCGCACAGGACAGGGGGGAGTCCCCACCTCCGATAAGGCTTTTCAAGCGAAGCAGCGAGCCTTTCATGCCATCGCTCGAATGCGACGCGACGGCCTTTCGATTGGAGCGGCATCGCGTGAAGAGGGCACAACACCCGCGACGATCAGAAAATACTTGCCCGCCGCCCTTCGACGCTCCAAGTCTGGTCGCTGGGTTGCAACCAAGTCCGACCGCTACATTCGGTTGGTTTCCCTGCCAGGTGCGCACGGACCAGTGATCGTACCAGCACGTGGGTCCAAAGATGCACAGCTCGCCTCGGCGTATCTTGCAAGCCTGAGCCGATGGGCACGCACGGAAAAGGCCTACGAACTAGCTCCATTCCACGGCAAGAAAATCGGGAATTTCGAACTGGTTACCGCCTCGCGAACGTTGAAAGCCCTAGCTGATGCAGGCCTGCTGCAAATCGATTCCCTCTATGCGGCCTTGAAGGACGCACTGTGAAGAATGTCCGTCCTCTCAGGGCAGCGTGCCGCAAGGCTCGACGGCAGGCTCTGTTAGGTGTCGAGAATCCGTGCTGCGTCATATGTGGGGAGACTGCAATCGAGTGCCTTGAGGTGCACGAGATCGCGGGCTTCAGGCGCGACCGGGAGACAAGGGGAGTGGTCTGCCGTAACTGCCATCGAAAACAGACGGCCCGTTTGTTAGATGCGGGAATCGACATGGTTCGCGAGGAAGACCCCCGAGCGCGCACGGTGCAATGGATGAGAGCAAATGCTGTTTTCCTGCGTGACTTGGCAGAGGGCTGGGAGAGGCAAGCCAAATTCCTGAGCCAATGCGAGGAAGATCATGAAAACTGAATCACCTGAACCGTCAGCTCCCTTCAGGAAAGACATATTTCTTCGCAGCCATGTAGTCGCGGTAGACCCCAGGGAACAGTTGATTAGCGACTACAACGAACCCAAGTGGCCGGAGTACGCACTCGTCTTCGACACCGAGACCACGCTGGACCCCAAGGATCAGTCACTCCTATTCGGGTTCTATCGTGTCTGCCGGTTGCAGGGCGGTGCCTATCTGTGCGTTGAAGAGGGTATCTTCCACGCGGACGACCTCGCGCCCGAATACCGCAACATCATCGCCCGCTACGTGCGGAATGTATCGTCCGAGGTCGTGCACAAAGATTATGACGAGGCAATTCATGTTTACAGCCGCTCCGAGTTCGTGGAGCGGATCTTCTTCGACGCCATCCGAACCAAGGCCCTGATCGTCGTGTTCAATGCCCCGTGGGACGTTTCGCGATTGGCCGTGGGCAACCGCGTTTCGCGCAATCGCGGGTGGACGCTAATTCTGTCGGAACGCATTTCTCGCAAAACTGGCGAACTGGAGCCCAACCCGGAGCGCCCGTGCGTGCGGGTCACTGCGAAGGATTCGAAAGCAGCCTTCTTCAGTTTAACGAAACCCGTACGACCCGAAGAATGGCCTACGTACATAGTGGGCGATAAGACGCGCCTCGTATTTCGGGTCTTGGATTTGCGTACGCTGGCTTGGGCATTGTTTAACGAGCCGCATTCCTTGAAGAGCGCATGCATAGCGTTACGCACGAAGAATCAGAAGATCGAGCACGAACCCGGCGGTACGGTTACAAGGGAGGAGCTTGAATACGGCCGCCAGGACGTGCCCTGCACCGTGGATCTCTTGAACGCCCTCAAAGAGGAATTCGATCGACACCCAATCCATCTCCACCCGGACAAGGCGGTTTCGCCCGCGAGCATCGGCAAAGCCTACTTGGGGGCTATGGGCATAGTTCCGCCCGCGCGGAAATTCGATACCCCCGATTACATTCAGGGCATTGCCTCGCAGGCGTACTTCGGTGGTCGTGCGGAGTGCAAGATCCGCAATACACCCGTGCCGGTCGTGCTGACCGACTTTTCGAGTCAGTACCCGACCGTTAACTCCTTGCTCGGCAACCCGGAAGTTCTGGTGGCGGAAAGCCTGGCGTTCGAGGATGCGACCGACGAAGTTCGGGCATTCGTTGAGGGCGTCACGTTGCCTGATTGCTTCAAGCAGGACACCTGGAAGCAGTTGAAGTTCTTCGCTCGGATTCGCCCGAAAAAGGACGTTGTGCCGACCCGGGCCGAATACAGCGATGACGGCGTCACGAAAAATATCGCCGTGAACTACCTCACCTCCGACGAGCCTATCTGGTTGAGTGGGCCGGACGTGGTCGAGTCCAAGCTGCTGTCGGGCAAAGTCCCGCATATCGAAAAGGCGATCCGCGTGATTCCGCGTGGGCAACAAAAGGGACTGCGGCCCACAAATTTGCGAGGAATGGTCAAAGTTGACCCCCGAAAAGACGACTTGTTCTGCCGTATGGTTGAGCAAAAGCAGGTGCGCAAAAATTCCGATGAGGCCCTATCGTATTTCCTGAAAATCTGCGCGAACTCAACTAGCTACGGCATGTTTTACGAACTGACGCCGCAGAAGCGGTTCGACCCTGTCAAGGTGAAAGTTTTCTCCGGAGAGCACGCCCATGAGCAATACGTTGGCACCATCGAAAAGCCGGGTGAGTGGTATTTCCCGCCGATCGCATCTTTGATTACCGGGGGAGCGCATCTCTTGTTGGCGATGCTCGAACGTTGCATCACGGATAAGGGCGGGCATTACCTCTTTTGCGACACCGACTCCATGTGCATCGTGGCTTCCCCCGGCGGGGGATGGGTCGGGTGCCCGAACGAACCGCGAATCAAGGCGCTATCTTGGAAGGAGGTTGAAGAAATTGCGGCCCAATTCGAATCGCTCAATTGCTACGACCGAACCAAGGTACCCGGGTCCATCTTGAAGATCGAAAAGGTTAACTTCAGGGCGGGAAAGCAGATCGAACTGTTTGGATATGCCACCAGCGCTAAGCGATACGCGCTCTACCGCTATGACGCCAAAGGAAACATCGTTATCGTTGACGCCAAGGCACACGGGTTGGGGTATCTTTACCCGCCCCAGGATGCCGTCGAGGGCGACCCGCAAAGCGACTGGGTATTCCAGGGATGGCATTGGGTTTTGGAAGGCGAGATAGCGACGCCCCGTCCCGCGCCCGTGTGGTTCGCCGTCCCCGCCATGATGCGCACGACCGTGAGTACCCCGGCTGTTCTTGGGTTACTGAAGGGATTTACGAAGCCGTTCAATTTCGTCCACGTACCACTCCTTTTCCCGAACTTGTATCCCGCCGGGAAAGACCCCTCTAGTTTCGGCCTCATCATGCCGTTTTCAAGGCACCGGTCCGAATGGTTGAGCACAAAAGCCACCGACACGCACAGCGGGAAGCAGTATCCCATCTGTTTGCTCGACCCGAAAGGGCGCACAACGAAAGTCGAGGTTAAGTGTTACGGCAACATTCTCGGGGCGTATCGAGAACACCCGGAGGCGAAGTTTCTCGGGTCGGACGGTAAGCCGTGCGACAAGCTCACGCGTGGGTTGTTGAGAAGAAGTCACATCGTTGCGCATCGTCACCGTTACATCGGAAAGGAAACATCGCGCCGCTGGGAACAAGGCGACGATATCAGCCTGGTGGACTTCCAGTGCGCGGAATATAGCGACGGTAAGGCGGTTGCTGATAAAGCTCTCAGACGAACAATCGTGGAAATCGGGATCAGGAAAACGGCCCGCGCGACCTGTATTGATACTAAAACCCTCATGCTAATCAGCCGGGGCAGGCGCGTGAGGCCAAGCACATTGGCAAAACTAATCGAATTCGTCGGTAGGACGGCCCGCGTGCGCGTCAAGGCGAAGGTGTCGTAAACGGGTCGGGCAATTCATCTACGTACAGGAGAACAAGATTCATGCCCTACAAAGACCCGGGGCGTCAACGCCAGTGGGAACGCGAACATCGCGAGCAACGAAACGCGCGACGCAGAACACGCGGTTTGACTGTGGCCCCTTATCGGTCTCGCCCCGAAACGCGAACGCCCGACCCGATTGCAAACAGAGAACCGGGCACGAGTGTAAACATGGTCGCCCTTTTGATTATGGCGTTCACGTTCGTTCTGGTCCTATTGTTCGCAGGATGGCGTTTTCGTGTCGGTCCGGAAACGGTCGGGCATGAGTAGAGGTAAAAGCGGGAGAAGTGCATTGACTGAGGACCAACCCGTCTAGTGCGACAAAGGTTGCGTATCGGCGGATAATAGCGACCTGTGCCTTCTAGGGAACCTTCCCGCCCCTGGCGGTGTCCTAACCCCGAGTGAGGCTTCGCAACACAGATGGCTTATGCTCGAAGCTAGAGAACTGACCAAATCCTATGCGTCCCTGCCTGCCGTCAAGGACGTGACGTTCTGCTTAGAGCCAGGACAAGTCTTGGGCTGCCTAGGCCCAAATGGGTCAGGAAAGAGCACGACGGTCAAGATGTTGACCGGGCTACTGGAGCCCACTCGCGGCAAGGTTTTGTTCAACGGTGAAGACATCCGAAGAGATCTCGTCGGCTTCAGGAGATGTCTCGGCTATGTGCCGGAGGAGCCTAACCTCTATCCGTACCTAAGCGGGCGCGAATACCTGGAGATCGTAGGAACACTGCGCGGAATGCCACGTTTGAGCCTGGAGCGAAAGATCGATTCTCTCCTTGACCTGTTTTCCCTCCATTCTCATCGGCACGCCTCTATTGCGTCGTATTCGAAGGGAATGAGACAGCGCATCCTGCTCATTGCGGCCCTCATGCACGACCCAAAGGTGTTGATCTTTGATGAACCGCTTTCCGGCCTAGATGTCACAACCGCCTTAGTTTTGAAGAACTTGATCAAAGCATTGGGGCAACAAGGGAAAGCTGTTTTCTACTGCTCTCACGTCCTGGAGGTCGTGCAGCAGGTATGCTCCCATCTTCTGATCTTGCGGAAAGGCAACGTCCTCGCTTGCGCCGCCACTGATGCCATAATGAGCGACATGGAGCATTCCTCCCTGGAAACCACGTTCATGCACTTGGTTGAGGAGGTGGACGCAGACAAAGTCACTCGCAACATCATCACTGTAATGGAGGCTGGGTGATTTCGTCTCTCGCACGATCGGCGCGGCGGAATTGGAACGTCTATTCCCAGCAGCCGTTCGCACGGTTGGCGCGCCTCTTCGTCGACCGCATATTCCACGGGAGCGGCGAATCTGGCGGAGGTGAACTCGATCTCAGCATGGGTCTTGTTCTCTCCCTTCTTGCTCTACCGGGTGGGTTCTACTCGGTTTTATTGCTTGAGAAATACTCCACCATGCTTCAATGGATGCGCGGCCAGCATGAGCTTGATCCGCTCGCAGCGGGTCTTCCGGACGAGTACTTCTTCATTGTGCTCTCCATGGCCGTGACGGGCTTCGTGGCAGTGTGGCGCTGGGATAGCATATTCCCTGATCGTCGTGACTATTCCAATCTGGTTCCTCTTCCAGTCTCGACGCGAACTATCTTTCTCGCGAACTTGGTGGCCATTGTTTTCCTAGCGCTGGTGCTTGCGGTCGACGTTAATGCCGCCTCCGCGCTTCTGTTCCCGCTGGTCGTTAGCGCATCCCAGGACACATTCAGCTTCTTCGTCCACTTTGTCGGAGTGCACTCATTCGTGGTAGTGGCGGCGAGCACTTTTAGCTTCTTCGCGGTATTCGTGATTGTTGGTGCGCTGATGGTCACCCTGCCCTACACAGTTTTTCGCAACATCTCAGTCTATTTGCGAGGCCTGATCATTGGCTTATTGGTGGCAATGCTTTCGACCAGTTTTGCCGTTCCTTCAATGCTGAAGCAGTTGCCAGGAACGTGGGTGAGATTCTTGCCCCCGGTGTGGTTCCTTGGCCTCTGCCAGCTGATTCGCGGCAAAGCGAATCCATCGCTTGCCTTGTTAGGGTGGGTGGCGCTCATGGGCTCGGGAGCGGTGGTCGTGGCCGCTGTGGCGACGTACGCTTTGAGCTACCAGCGATGCTTTATGCGGATTCCGGAGACCGCGGACATAAAGTCGACGAGTCGTTGCGAGAACGCCTCATGGATTTTCCCAGTGCTCGACCGTACGATTCTGACTAGCCCTTTCCAACGTGCCGTGTACCGGTTCGTCATGAAAACGCTGCTACGCAGCGAGCTTCACGGCTTGGTTCTTGGGGGATTCTTCGGTTTGGGAATTGTGACGGCCTCCCAGTTTCTATTTGCGTCGTTTAATAGCAATGCAATTGATGCAAGCAGTTCGCCGTCTCCGGAAGTTCTCGCAATTCCCCTGGTCTTAAGCTACTGCACCATCCTTGGCGTACGTTTGGTCTTCGACATTCCCACTGAAATACAGGCCAATTGGATTTTCCGACTTTGTTTAGACAAAACGGGGCACGAGTGCATCCCAATGGCGCGAAAAGTCATGCTTACTTTCGTCCTTCCATGGGTGTTTGCGATTGTCCTTCCCCTATACGGATACATCTGGGGTTGGCGAGTCGGCCTGCTACAAACGGCTGTCGTTACCCTCTGGTCTCTACTTCTTGCCGAAGTCTTGCTTCTCCAGTTCCGCAAGATCCCCTTTACCTGCTCTTATCCACCATTTCGCGACTCGGCGGTCGTGCTTGTCCTGTCTTACGTACTAGGATTTTTCCTGTTCGTGGTGTTCACTTCAAACTTGGAACATTGGGCGCTCCTCAACCCCGTGTTGATGGTCTCGTTTGTCGTCGTCCCCCTTCTTGCATGGTACGTCCTGTCGCGATTCCGGAAAGAAATCGTGCAAATTGACAAGGAGCTCATCTTCGAGGAGAGCGTGTCCGGCGGATTTGAACTACTCGATCTGGGGCGCGGAACCTAACTGACACAATCTGACCAAGTCAAACGGCACGCCGCAGGGCTACATCTGTTTCGCGAATCTACAGAAATGAATTCGCGACCTTTTCAGAAACCCGGTGCGCTTTCGACCGAAAAAGGAACCGTGACACGAATGCGGGTTGCAGTGGTTG
>Ga0209698_10005311_pt1 | contig 13965 bp, 7 predicted proteins | sample LitLauG_LLR_2012_FD_187203 | JGI IMG/M metagenome (GOLD analysis project Ga0209698, IMG submission 187203) | Freshwater sediment microbial communities from Pennsylvania, USA - Little Laurel Run_MetaG_LLR_2012 (SPAdes) (version 2) | ecosystem: Environmental > Aquatic > Freshwater > Creek >... | reverse complement strand
GGTCAAGCCCGGCGCCGTGGTGATCGACGTGGGCATCAACCGCCTGCCCAACGGCAAGCTGTGCGGCGATGTCGATTTTGCGTCGGTGCGCGAGGTGGCGTCGTGGCTCACTCCGGTGCCCGGCGGCGTCGGGCCGATGACCATCGCCATGCTGCTGGCCAACACCCTCGAGGCGGCCAGCGCCTAGGCCGGGCTCAGCGCAACGCCGTGCGGCCTTTGAGTTCGTCCATGAGTTCGGACGGCGTCACGAAGCCGTCGAAGCGCACCCAGGGCCGGCCCGGCGCGACGCGCAGGACGGTGGTCGGTTCGTGCAGCATTTTCGTGCCGCGATACACGTGGAACGCGCGCTGCACGGTTTCGCTGGCCTCGAGCGTGCCCGTATAGAAGTTCCAGCGCGGGCTCGCTTCGAAGCGCGCCGCGTACTTGCGCATGCGCTCGGGCGTGTCCTCCTCCGGATCGATCGAGACCGATACCAGGTGCACGCCCGGCACCTCGTCGCGACGCTGGTCCAGTTCCGCGAAGACCTGGCTGCTCAGCGGACACACTGCCGTGCAGGTGGTGTAGATGAAGTCGACCACCACCGGGCGACCATCGTCGATCTCGTCCTTGAGGCGCACTTCCTGCCCGTCGGCACGCACCAGCGTGACATCGGGGAGCGTGAATTGACTCTGGCCGCGAACCGCCTTGGGCGCCACCATGCGGTGATGTGCGTCGCGGGCCTCGGATTGCGCATCCGCCCAGGCGCCGACCCACGGCGCCAGGCAAAGCGCGGCCAGGGCGATGCGCCGCCCCGCGCGTAGATGAAGTCCGAATCGTGCGCTATCCATGCAGTCAACTCCCGGCAATCACGGCACCACCCACGACCCGTCGGCAACCACCTGGGCGCTGGCGCCGCCGGCGAAGCGGACCAGGTAGCCGCCCTTCGACGCGAAGTGGTCCTCCGGTCCCAGCGCCAGGCGCGTGTAATAACCGTTGACCAGACGGGACTCCATGGTCGACTCGAAGCGCTCCACCAGGTAATCGGGCACGAATTCATCGAGCATCGAGGCGAGCGCTTCGCCCAGTTCGGAACAGGCAATATAGGTGTTGACCTGTACCCTTTGGTCGACGACCGGGATGCCGTTGAGGTGAAACCAGCCGAGCGGGTAATTGAGGAAGGACGCGCGCTCGGCCGGAAGGGCGAGCGGATAGGCCATCAAGACGCGCTCGCGCCATGCCGACGATAAGGGCGCGGCCTCCAGATCGCCCATCAATCCGGATACGAAAATCGCGCCCCATCCTTGCGCTGCGTCGGGCAGTCGTGCCAGGTCCTCGGGGCGCAGCCACAGCACCAGCGTAGCGCCGGGAACCAGCTGGCCCAGTGCCCGCTCGAGGTCGCCGGCGCTGGCGCGCGCGGGCAATGCGAGGTCCTGCACGGCAATGCCGCCGCCCAGCACCTGGCGCAGGCGCGCCGCGGCCGGCGCCCCGATGTCGCCGGAGCGATAGACCTGCACCAGTCGGTCGCCGTAGGCATGAGCGGGAGCTTGCCCTATCCTGCGCGCGATCAGGCCGGCCTCGAGCAGCACCCCCTGGGAAAAATAGATCGGGTAGTAGTTTCCGGCAGCCTTGCCTGGCAGATCGACATTGGGGAACAGGCAAGGCACGCCGCGCTGCTCGCAAAAGCGGTCGACCGGCGCCCAGTCGGAACGGCCCAGTCCGGATACCACGGCAAAGACGGGGCCGCGCGCGAAATACGCTTCGAGCTGCGCCTCCCAGCTTGCCGGGTCCCCGTGCAGATCCCATACGTTCAGGACCCAGCGCCGGCGCACCCGAAATCGCAGCGCGTCGGCGCCCGTGGGCAAGGGCGCGCCGCCCGCCCGGTATTGGAGGGCGTTTCTTTCCGCGACGAATTGGTTGAGCACCTGGAGCATGCCGTCGCGGGCGATAGGATCGGCATCGGGCGTAACTATGGTAGCCAGTTGCAGCGTCCCGTCCCTCAGGCCCGGTTCCCGACCGCTGGACAAGTGCTTGAGGTAATCGACCAGGGCCTGCATCGACGCGGGGTCGATATCGAAGCGGGGCATGAGGTAATCGAGTTCGCGCCCTTGCGGATCCACCCCGTCGCGGATCGCCCGCACCAGCGTATCGTCGTCGTAGGCCGGGCGATCGCGCGGCGTCGGCGGCAGGTGTTGCATGGCATCGCCATGCAGGTCGGCCTGCCGGGCGACGCGCACACCCGGGCGCAGCAGCTTGCGCCCTGCGATCGGCGGAATGACGTAGCTGCCCTCTATTTTTCCCAAGCCGCTGCGACCGTGGCAACGCGCACAGGCGGCATCGGCCCCTTGCACCGGCGGCGCGCCGGCACGCTCGCCCCTCAAGGGCGCTCCCGTGGCCAGCCGACCCTCCCGGTAGATCCCCGCGCCGATGGCGCTCGCATCGGCATCGCCTTGCGCGCCGGCGCAGGGCAGCGCAAATGCCAGTGCCAGCAGCAGCACAGGCGCCTTGGTCACGGCACCGTCCACCCGCCGTCGGCCACCAGGCGCGAGCCGCGGGCATCGGCAAAGCGGACCATATACCCGCCCTTGGACGCGAAATGCTGGTTGCGCCCCAGCGTCAGGTGCGGGTAGTAGCCGGTGTTGAACAAGCGCCTTTCGATCGACGCCTGCAACATCTCAACCAGCAGGGCCTGGGAGAAGTTGTCGGCCATATGGCTCAAGGTCTCGGCGAGCATGCCGCAGGCCAGGTAGGTGTTGACTTGCATGGGCTCGTCGACGATATCGATCTTGCGGATGGCAAACCAGTTCTCGGGATAGCGCAGCCGGATCGACCGGCGCTCCGGCAGTTCGAAGGGATAGGCCATGCGCACCTGCGGCTTCCATTGCTCGGGCAAAGGCGCGTTTTCCAAACCACCCATCAGCCCCGACACGTAGACCGTGGCCGGAGCCTCGCCCGCAGCGCCCAGCGCCGCCAGATCCGGCGCACGCAGCCACAGCACCCACGGTACGCTGCGATCGCCGGCCTGCAATGCCGCCGCCAGCCCTGGCCCGCTCGCGCCCGCCGGCAGGACGATGCTGCGCACCTGGACGCCGCGCGCCGCCAGTTCCGCGCTCAGTGCCGTTGCGCCGGCCTCACCGCTGTCACCGGCGCGATAGACCTGGATCACCGCGGGCGGCGCTGCAGCGCCCGGAGCGCGCCGCGTGATCGCGCTGGCCATCAGCGCCGCCTCCAAGGGCAAGCCGCGAGAAAAAAACAGCGAAAAATAGAAACGCTCGTCGTCGATCGGCACCTCGACGTTCGGAAACAGGCACGGCAAGCCCTCGGCGTCGCAAAAATCCTGCACCGGCGCCCAGTCGGCATTGCCCAGGCCGGAAACAACCGCCAACACGGGTTCGCGGGAGAATTTTTCCGCAAGCTGGTCTTTCCACGTCGCGGCCGGGCCGGTGAGGTCCCACACGTGCAGCCGCCAGAGGCGGTGTGACATGAACATGCTTTTGGCGTACTCCGTCTTGCCCGAGGTGCGCATCTGCGCGCTGTTGCCGATCGGAAACCGGTTCTTTTCCTCGAAGTACTTTTCCATGACCTCGAGCATCGCCCGGCGCCTGAGCGGGTCCGTGCCCGGCGCGATGATGGTGGCAAAGTGCAGCACCTGGTCGGTAACGCCCGGCGAGGGCCGCGCACCGAGGCCCTTGAGGTAGGCGATCAAGGAGGCCATGTCGGCATCGCCCAGGCGGTAGCGGGGCATGAGGTGGCTGAGCGCCCTGCCGTTTGAATCCACGCCGTCGCGAATGGCCCGCGCCAGCGTGAGGTCCGAATAGGGGTCCCGATTGCCATGCATCCACTCCAAATACGGCAGCACCGGCTCCGCGGTGCTGGCCTCGCGGGCGTGGAAAAGATATGAGCCGGTAACGGGCGGCACGGTCACATATAGCGCATTGCCCTCGGTCGTTCCCAGGCCGCTGCGCTGATGGCAGTTGACGCAGGCGGCTTGCTCGCCTTTTACGGTCAGGCCGGTGGCGGGGCGCAACGCCTCGACCGGCGTAAGGGAGTCGACTAGCCCGCGCAGGTAGATCGAGGCGCCGGTGTCGGCGGCGGCCAGCGCGTCGCCGCTTGCCAGGGCCATCAGGCCAAAAGCGATACCGACGAGCGCAGGCGCGCGGAGTCCGGCTCGGATCACTGGGGCTCGGACGACGGCGCTGACAGCGATGCCGCCCGACCTTCGGCAGGAGGCGGCGGCGACGCTGTCACCGCTGCCGCCGGCCGGCGCGCCATGGTGGCATCGGACGGCCCGCGCGCCAGCGGGGCGTGACGCGCGCGCAGGCCGGGCTCGGCGAAGGCATACCGGTCGAGGCGTGGATTGATTGCCACGCGCTCGATCGTCATGCGATCGGGGCTTTGGCCGGACGCCGCGGCGGTCTCGATGCGTGAGGGTAGTTTCAGGCCCTCGAAATCCTGATAGTCGCGGTAAAACACCGAGACCGTCTGGTTTGCCCCCTTGGGCCCGTAGGAAGGCCGGTCATATCGCACATCGAGGAACGTCGCCGCGTCTATCCACACCCGGTCGATTTCGCCTGAGGCCAGCACCACGCGCAGGCGATAGACGCGCTGAGCGTCGATCGTGTCGATTTCCTCGAGATCCACCGTACTGCCGCGCGCCTGGTAATCGATCAGCGGGCCTTGCAAGCCCGGTGCACGGCTCGCGTAGAGGGTCTCCTGCGGCGTATACGCCCGCACTTCCGGCACCTCGGTCTTGCCCGGCCTGGCCTTCCAGCCATGCAAGCCGTCGAACACGCGCAGCGTCGGCCGCCCGATCGCCTTGACCTCGAAATGCGTCAGGTTCGGTCGCGCCTGGTGCAGCACGAAGGGGCTGGCGCCCATCGGCGCATGCTCGCCTTCGAGGTGCCCGATCCAGGTCATTCGCTCGACCTTGCGCCAGGCCTCGAGTCCGCCGCGGGCAGCGACATTGCGCTCGACGATCTCCTGCGCGCTCAGTTCCGCCGCCCCGACTGCAACCGAACCGGCACTGCCGGCAAGCGCCGCCACCAGTGCCAGCGCCGCGCTCCACGCCCCATGAGCCATGATGTCCCGCTCTATGCACCCGGCTTGACGAAACGCGCATCGTCGAGTTTCGGGTTCACCGCCACTTTTTCGATCTGCAGGCGGTGGGTTTCGCGATACCCGTCGACGCTCGTCTCCTGCACGAAGGGAATCATGACGCCGCCCTCGACCGCACGAAAGTCCTTCTGCGTGACCCATACCGTACGCATCTTGCCGTCCATGCGCCGCGGCGTGCCCTCTACCCGGACGTCCAGGAAGCTCTTCTGGTCGATCCAGACACGCTGCACCGTGCCGTCCCGGTGGGTCACTTTCAGGCGGTAGGCGTCGCTGCCGTCGATCTTATCCACGCCCTCGAGCGCAACCGTCGTGTTCTTTGCGGCATAGTCGATCAGCGGTCCGTCCAGGTCCCAGGAGCCCACCGAGGCCTTCGTCTGCTCGGCAGTGAATTCCTCCCAGTCGTCGCGGTTCAGGAACGGTCGCTTCATCCAGCCTTGTTTGCCATCGTAAACCTGGATTGCCGTTTTGCCGGCGAATTCGAGTTCAATGCGCGACTTGCCCGGTCGCTTCATTTCCAGCACAAACGGCAGTTGCACTGCCTTGGCCGTCGACGGATTCGCCGCTTCGCCCTTTTGCGCAGCCTCCAGCGCTGCCCCGCGCGCCGTCGGACTGCGCTTATCCCACATCTGGGCGACATAGGCCTGGCTGCGTGCGACGGAATTGCCCGAGTTGGCCTCCATCTTGCCGGCCCAGGACATGGCCTGCACGCCGCGCCAGGCCGCGAGGCCGCCGCGGGCAGCGACATTGTTGGCAACGATCTGCTCCGCGCTCAATCCCGGCGCTTTGCTCTCGGCCGCCGCCAGGGTCGGCGCCAGGCACAGCGCCACGATCAGTCCCAGAACCACGCCGCCCCTGCTCGCCCTCATGGAAGCTCCTTTGCGTTGCCGTCGCACTAGTCCACAACCAGATTCTCGGCCCGAAACGGGCCCACCACCACCTCGACTCGGTCGCCGCGCTTGACGATCCGGCCCTTGTTGGAAAACGCCATCCAATACGAGCGCCCCGCTTCGGGCAACTGGCTCTGGCGCAGCTGCCCGACTTTTTCCATCACCGGCACCGTCAGACTCACGCCGGCTTGCGGATCGATCAAGGCCGGATCGATCTTCTTGTCATTGAGCACCAGGGCTTTCTGCGGATCGATCACGCGCCAGGAAAAGCGGATCAGCTCGCCCGATTCGGCCCACTTCACGCTGAGCGAATCTATGCCCCACACGGACTTGTAGTAGACCCCCGCGCGCCCCGCGAAGCGACTGGGCAGGTAATGATTCGGCACAACGCTTGCCGCGGCTGGCGCCGGCACCGGCGTACCCGGCACTGCGCCGGGCGCCGTTGCCGACGGCGACTGCGCCACGGCGGTGCTTGCGACCAGCACGCCGGCCAGCAGCCGGCATGCCCGGTATCCCCGCTTGCGGCTGCTCACCTTGGGCTCCCGGCAGCATCGCGCCCCGGCGCCGCCGCTTTCAGGCAGATACGATGCGCATTGTGCGGGTCGACCTTGCCGACGAAGTCAAGCTCCGCATCGCGCGCACTGCGGTAGGCGCCGCTTTGCCGCACCTGCGCCAAGGCCTGGTCGCTTGCACCCTGCACCAGTTGCTTCAAGTGCGCCCGCACCTTTGGCGCAGACTCCGCATCGTGGCTCGTGCAAAAATCGAACACTGCCTCCATTACCCCCAAGGCACGCGCATCCAGGGCGTAGTCAGGCGCAAGCGCCGCCGCCCCCGCCGGTGCGGGCAAATTGCCGGCCGGCTGCAGTGCCGCTCCAAACACCGAAACCGACCAGGTGCCTGCCGTCAACCAAGCCAGGGCCCAGGCACATCGCATCACGGGCCTACTTCTCTTCGCTAGGGACAGGACGCCCGCATCGCGGGGGTCCTGCCGTAGCGCAGCGCTTGCAGCCATGGTCCTCAGTTCGCGGTGATCACCACGTTGTTGATGATCGGCGTCGCCGCCGCGTTGCCTACCCCAGTCATGTAAAGCGTTGCCGTTTGGGTCGTGGGCGGGGTGACACCCACGGGCGGCGTATACGTTACCGTAACCGTGCAGGTCCCGTCCGGCACCGCCGCCGTCGCCGGCGGCACGCCGCCGGGCCCGGCCGGAACCGGTGCAACCCCCGGGTTGATCGCCGTGCCCACTGCGCAGGTGCCACCCAGTGCCCAAGTGCCGGCAGTTACGCCCGCCGCCACCGCCGCAGGCGTAAGCGTGATCGCCGTCGGGATGTACGGCCCGGCAAAGGCGCTGGACCCGGCCGGGCAGGCAGCGGCCGTCGAGGGCAGGCAAAGCACCGCCGCGTTGGTCACCGTCACGGTCCCGGTAATGGCGACGGTGCTGGCCGGTGTCGGATTCAACACCGGCGTGATGGCCGAGGCGCTGGCCACAGCCAAGGAGTCCACCCCGGTGAGCAGCACCGTCTGGCTCAGGCCGCCCGCGGTCACCACCAGGTTGGCCGAGCGCACGCCCTGCGACGGGCTCGGGTTGAACACCACGGTGATCGTGCAGCTTTGTCCCGCGCCCAGCGCCACGCCAGTGCAGTTGTCGGCCTGCGGCTGGATGGCGAAGCTTGCGGCATTGCACCCGGTGAGCCCGGCGCAGGAGAATCCTACGGCGCTGACCGTCAGCGGCACCACATCCGCATTGGTGACGATCACGTCCTGATCGATCGTCGTCGCACTGCCGTGCGGCACGGAGCCGAAGTCGATCACGGCGGCCGAAAGCGTGAACTGGCTGTGATCGGGCGTGCCGGCCAGGCGGATCGCACCGGCCGTGGTGGAATCGCCCGTCTTCCTCGGGTTGTCGAAGAAGTCGTATTCCGGCGCGTCGGTGAAGTTCGCACCCGTGACCAGACCCGCCGCCGCCGAGCCGAAGTTGATGGCGTAATTGCCCAAGGCCAGGCCGCCGCCGTAGTTCCCGTTGGCGCCCGCGATGACCGTGGCATTGGACATCGTCAACGGGCCGTAGGTGATATTGACCCAGTTGTTGCCTTCGTCCACCGTGGCTGCCGGCGTCAGATTGAATATCGGGTTGGGCACGGTCGCATCCGAAATTCCCGGCGGCACCGCCCACCCGCAACCGCTCGCCGAAGTGCAGGCTTCCGGCGGCTGACGCGAACCGTTGCAGTAACTGCTGATGAAATTCGGATTGCCGGCCGAGTTGCCGCCCCCCGTATATCCGCCGCTGCTCAGCACCGAATCGGTCGGATTGAGCGTGAAGCCCGACGCGTGGTTGGTCGGCCCCGTATCGCCGCGGATGCCGATGTCCCAATAACTGGCCGCGAAGCATTGGCCGGTCGTGGTCTGGCTCGGCACCACCACCGTGGGCGCAGCGCCCGTGAAGACGGCGTTGTACAGCGTGATCACGTTTTGCTGGAACTGCGCGCTGAGCGAGCCTACGCCGACCTGATACGAGGCGTTGTTGTAGATGATGTTGTTTTCCAGCTTGGGGTAAGAGACCGTCCGGCAGGCCCCGTTGGTCGCTGCGGCAGCCCCGGTGCCCTGGTAGTGGCCCGGCGGGCAGACCACCGGCGTGGCCGACAGATTGGCCGAGAGCAGGGCGCTGTGCTGCAACGCGACCACGCCGGCCACCTGCGGCAAGGACGACGTGCCGCAGTTCACCGTGCAGGTCGGGCCTCCCTGGCTGGCGAGCGGCGCCCCCAGGGTGTTGAAGAGCACCCCGGCCGTCGCCGTGCTGTCGTTGAGCGCGATCGTATTGTTGACGATGTTCACATTGGGCGAATCGAGCAGCGAGATCCCCGCCCCGTCCCAACCGGCGACGTTGTCGACGATCACGTTGTTGGTCAGCGTCACCGAGTTCCACTGGCCCGGATCATCGGGGAAGGCGACCATATCCGACCCATTGACGGCATTGAAGGCGATGCCGCCGCCCGTGCCGCTCTCGGCCATGTTGCCCATGATCAGGTTGGCGTTGATCACCAGGCCCGGACCGGTGCCGTCGCTGGGCCCGTAGGCATTGGCCAGGATGTTGGCCTGGGTGCCGAAGGCGCAATCGAGGTCCAGGACATTGGCCGTGCCATTGCCCAGCGGGCAGGTCACGTCGACATCGGGCGCACCCATGACGAGCAGGCCGCCGCCATTGGCCGGGATCGTCGGATTGGTGCTCTGGTTGAACAGGATCGAGTTGTGCTCGATGTCGCCGTTGGAACTGAAGCCCAGATGGCCCACCCCGCCGCCGTCACCGCTGCTCAGGTTGCCGCACACCCAGTTGTAGTTGAACTTGTAGTAGTCGGCGCCGGTGCAGATGCTGACGCCGCCCGGACCCGCCGGCGTGGCCGAGAACAATTCGTCGCCAGTCGAGGAGTTCAAGGAGATGTAGTTGTTGTGCATGTTGACGCCGACGTTCTGGCAGTACGGCAGCACGATCCCCGCGACCGGGCTTTCCTCGCACGAACCCGGCGCCGCGTTGGTGCCGCTGCCCTGGATGTACGGCGGGGCAAATTCGCCCTGGCCCACATTGATGCCGCCCGCCAGGGTTCCGGCGTTGCTGTAGATCCGGTTGTTGGCGATCTGGATGTTGTGGTTCCAGCCGTGCAGGAAGATGCCGCCACCGCCCTGCGAGCTCTGGGTGATGGTCAGCGCATCGATGCTCGACGGATTGCAGGAGAAATTGCTCGGGAACGGGTTCACGGCGCCCGTCGTATCCAGGCAGGTGGCGCCGTTCGGGGCCGACACCGTGTTCTGCAGCAGGGTCGTGCCCGTCGGGAAGCCCGCCAGCAGCGTCGGGTCATAGGGGTTGGACGGGAAGTTCACACCCTTGCCCAGCACCGTGATGCCCGCGCCTTCGAGTGCACCCATCAAGGAAGGCTCCTGCAGCAGCTCGGCCAGGTTGCCGTTCAAATTCGTGTCCCAGCCCAGCACCGCCTCCAGCGGCAGCCGGTCCACCTGCGGATTGATGGCCGTGGCCGAGAAGAAGTTCCAGCCCGATCCCGGGCACGTGTATTTGCCGGTCGAATCGTAGGAGTTCTTCGGTCCCGGCGGCTGGCCGTTGAGCGCCAGGCCGAACAGGCAGTCGACTTGCGCCCGCCAGGCGCTCAGTTTGAGGTCGCCGGCCGGGTGGGTGGTGCCGTCGATGACGCTGGAGGCCGCCGCAACGCCCTGCAGGCGCACCGGCTTCCACATGATCAACATCTCGTTGTGCGCAGCCTGCGAGGCCACCTGGGTCGGCGTGGCGGCAGCCAGCGCCGCGCTGGAGCAGGCTGCGGCCGCCCCGGTCGCCGTCGCGTTGCAGTTCGGGTCGACGATGATCAGGTCGCCCGGATACGCCGCGTCGATGGCCGACTGGATGGTCTGCGTGGCGCTGACGTGGGTCGGCGCTTTGCCGCCGATGGTGACCGTCACGGCATCGACCGAACGTCGACCGGCCGATGTTGCCAGCGGATTGATGGTGGCGGTACCCAAGGCGCGGGAACCGCCTCCGCCGGTACCGGCGCTGAACAATACCGTGGGCGCGGTCGTGTATCCGGTGCCCCCGTTGGTGATCGTCACCGAAGCCACCGTCGCGCCGCCCAGGGTGGCCGTCGCGGTGGCATTGGTGCTCGGCGTTCCGCCGCCGGTGAAGGTCACGCCCGGCGCGGTGGTGTAGCCCGTACCGCCGGCCGTCACTGCCACCGCGGAGACGTATTCCCCAGTCACCACGGAACCGGTGGCGCGCGTCGCGACCGGGCCGCTGAACGTGGCCGTTACCGTGGCCCCCAGGCCGTAGTTGTTGGTGGTCGGATTGGTGATGGTGACACCGGTCACGCTGCGGGTCGTTGCTCCGGCAGCGCAAGCGGTAAGCTGAACCGTGCCCGTTGCCCGCGTGCCCCCGCCACCGGCCGCGCTGAAGGTGACCGTCGGCGCCGCGCCTGTGCACGAGTACGTACCCCCGCTGACGATCGTCAAGGCGCTCACCCGCTTGCGCATCGTCGCCGTGGCGCTTGCGCCGGCTCCACCACCGCCGGTGAATCCCACGGTCGGTGCGCTCGAATAGCCGGCACCGCCGTTGCTGACGGCCACCGCAGTCACACCGCCCCCGCCCAGATTGACGGTTCCCGTAGCGCCCGTGCCGCCGCCGCCGATAAAGGTGACGGTGGGCGTCGTAGTGTAGCTGCCGCCGCGCGTCACGGTGACGCCGGTGACCTGGCCGCCCGAGGTTACGGCGGCGGTATTGATCATCAGCTCACCGCACAAAGCCGGCGTTGCACCCGGGGCGTAGATCGCCTGCTGCTGGATGGCGCAGGCCGGCACGCCGGCAGGCACGGTGACGACGATCTTCGTGTCGCTCCAGCTGCCGACGGTCGCCGCCACGCCGCCGATCGTGACCGATCCGGTCGTGGTGCCGAATCCGTAGTGTCGGCGTATCTTTTTCTGGTTGTAGGGTGCCACGGTGGCCGAGGGACCGTCATAGGCATTGTTGGGCACCATCTGGTCGCCCAAGGCATAAATGGTGAGCGCACTGCCGGCATTGGCCACCCACGGACCGATGGCGTCGCCATCGACTTCCTTGACGGCCGGCGTGGCATCCGGGTAGGCGCAGTCGACGTTGTTGTACCCGGCACCGGCGAACGCGGAGGTGGGCACGACCGGCGTATCCAAATACTGGGTGGTACCGGGCATGAACGGCAGTTCGTAGCAGAACTGGCTGTAGCCCGGCGTGTACAACGGGTCGGTGATGGTCTGACCGAAGGTCGGATTCGAGACCAGCGTGCCCGTGGGACTGAGTATCTGCGCCCGCGAATCGACGATCGGCCCCGGATCGTTCATGCAGAAGATCATCATCGTCGGCGAATAACCCGTCGGATTGGGCGGATTGACCTCCCAGGTCGAATAGGTCATGCCGTTGTAGGCGCCCCAGTGATCGGCATACACGCGGTTGGTCTCGGCGCCGCTCCAGTCCTTCACCGACACCGGCAGGTCGGGGGGCGCGAACTTCTCGCCGAATTGCGGCGAGAAGGGGTCGAATTCCGAGGTGTAGTCATCCGTGATGCCGCCCGTGAACTTGGACGCGATGTGGGTCGAGGTATAGACGTAGAACTTGGCGATCGAGTGCGACTGGTCGGTCAGCGTGACCTCCTTGCGGTCGCACAGGCGCCGCGTGGCGCCGGCAAACGGTGCCACCTGCTTGGTCCACGGATACAGGCTGATGTAATCGGGGACGATGCGCGCTTCACCCACGCAGGGCCAGATCGGCTCGGGGATGAAACCCGGCACGATGCCGTTTTCCGGCGCCGCACCCAGGCTGGTGGTCAGGTTGACGCCATTGGCGCAGCCGTTGCCCGGGATCGTCCCCGGGAAAGACGCGGCGCAATTGCTGTTGGCGTTGAAGCCGATGCCGGCGTAGGTATACGCGGTCGCGACCTGCGCCTGGTCGGGCATGATGAACACGTTGCCCAGGCCGCCGAACTGCTGCGTGACCGGCGCGATGAAATTGTCGCCGATCAGGATGTTCTTGTCCTCCTCCTTCACCAGTTCGTAGCCCTGCGGCAGCACCACCTCGACCACGTACTTGCCGGGCGGCAGCATCGGCGTGCCGTAGCTCGGATCGGTCGTGGGCACGACATGGTTGGGCGTGCAGATGGTGCAGTTCGTCTTGTACGAAAAGGTCGGGACCGTGGTTCCGGGTATGGTGATGGGCGCCGGATCGTATTGCAGGAGGTAGTTCGTGCCTACGGCCGGAAGGGCGTTGGTGGCGCCGGCCTTGGCGACGACGCTGGGGAACTTGTACATGCCGTCGTAGGGTGCCGGCTGCAGCTGGTTCCAGTTGTGCATGCCGTCGTAGCACTTGAATTGCGAGTTGTAGGGCAGCGCCGTGGTGCCCGCAGTGCCGTGCAGCAGGTTGTTGTACAGGTCCAGGTACTGCGGCTGGTTGTAGAGCGAGAAGAAGAACAGGTCGGGCGTCACGCCCGTGGACGCGGCCTGCCCCGGGCAGCTCATGTTGGGGATGATGCCCCCGTTGGCATCGGCGATCACGTTGCCGTTGGCATCGACGCGCCAGCCCTGGGCCCAGTCATCCCAGCTGCTGGTCCGGGTGGTATCGACCAGCGTCAGGGTCGGCGTCACGCCATCGGCCGCATAGCCTTCCTGGTACAGGTTGATGGTCACGTGCGGGACCAGCGGCGTCCACTGGGTCTGCACCAGCATCATCGGGTCGTCGAACGGACGCGTCGAGGCATAGATCACGTGCCCCTTGATGCCGCCGTTTTCCCCCGGCAGGTAGGGCGTCTTGCCGAACTCGACGAAGCTGCTCTGCCCCGGGAAGCCCTGCCAGCCCTCCACCGCGCCCATCGCCGGATTGTCGATGCGGCCGCTCGAGAGCGTGGTCGAGCAACTCGTCGTCGCTGGCGAGGTTGCCGTGGCCGCGGTGGTAGTGCAGACGCTGGGCGGATCGCTGCTGTTGCTCGCGGCGCCGCCGGTTGCCGCCGGATTCATCGATTTGCCGCCGCAGTCGGCGCCCGCGCAATAGATCGAGCCGGGCACGCGCAATTCGGTGGGCACCGAGATCGTCTCGGCCGTATTGGCAAGGTATTTGGCGATCGCCGAATTGCCGCAATACGGATAGGCGTTGCCGGCACCGGTGTTGCCGCATTGGGTGGTGCCGTCGGCCGGACCGCCAACATCGTACACCGCGTGCGTGCCGGTGTTCTTGTAACGCGTGACGTCGGTCTCGACCACGTACCAGCTGAACAGCGGGAAGGTCTCGTTGAAGTTGGCTGCGCCGGTGAAGTCGGTCACCAGCAGGTTCTCCAGGCTGCCGTCGCGCAGGCGCACGGCAACGTTGGCAAACGGGATGCCGGTCTCGCTTGCCTGGGCGACGCCGTCCTTGTTGTCGTCGACGAAGGTCTTGGTGTAGAGGTTGGTCTCCCACTGCGTGGCGGCGATATCGCCG